>Ga0209016_1000946_pt1 | contig 27772 bp, 20 predicted proteins | sample EPASupsiteSAE305_FD_187265 | JGI IMG/M metagenome (GOLD analysis project Ga0209016, IMG submission 187265) | Bioremediated contaminated groundwater microbial communities from EPA Superfund site, New Mexico - SAE3-05 (SPAdes) (version 2) | ecosystem: Environmental > Aquatic > Deep subsurface >...
CACCGGTTACCGCCGGGTGAATACTGCCGATACCGAAGACCATGGCCCGGTGGTGCTCTTTTCCGATGCCACCCGTACCATTTTTTTAGCCGATATGGACGGCGACGGCCTTACCGACATTGTACGCATCACCAATAACTCGGTGTGCTACTGGCCCAACCAGGGCTATGGCCGTTTTGGCGAGAAGGTGATGATGAAAAACACCCCGATGTTTGATGCACCCGACCTGTTTAACCCCTCGCGGGTACAATTAGCCGATGTGGATGGCACCGGTACCACCGACATTCTGTACCTGGGCCGCAGCGGGGTAACTTACTATAAAAACCAGGCCGGTAACGGATGGGGCAATGCCGAAGCTATAGCCGCCTTTCCGGCCATTGATAACCTGAGCCAGGTGCATGTGGCCGATTTGCTGGGCAACGGCACCTCGTGCCTGGTGTGGAGCTCACCGCTGCCGGCACAGGCGCATAACTTCCGGTTTGTGGAGCTTACCTCAGGCATCAAGCCATATATGCTCACCCAATTTGAGAACAACATGGGCCGTAAAGTGACCCTCACCTACGCCCCATCTACCCTGTTTTACTTGCGCGACAAAGCTGCCGGAAAACCCTGGATAACCCATCTGCCTTTTCCCGTACAGGTATTGAAGCAGGTAGTGGACCACGAACAGGTAACCAACCTGCGATTGGTAAACCGCTACGCTTACCACCACGGCTATTACGATACAGCCGAACGCGAGTTCCGCGGCTTTGGCATGGTCGAACAATGGGATGCCGAACTGCTGAATGCGGATACAGAAGGGTATCAACCACCAGTATATACTAAAAAGTGGTTCCACACCGGGTTTTACAGGAACCGCGAGAACATCAGCCAGCAATTTGCCGGCGAATATTTTAGCGGCGATACCCAGGCCTGGCTGTTGCCCGATACCCTGCTGCCCACCGGGCTTACCTTCGGCGAGGAACGCGAAGCCTGCCGTGCCCTGCGCGGACAATTGCTGCGCTCCGAGGTATATGCCACCGATGGTACCGCCGCCGAAGGCATTCCCTATCTGGTGGAAGAAAAGAATTACGAAATAAAAGTATTGCAGCGCCGGGGCACCAACCGCTATGGCGTATTTATGACCGTGGCTGCCGAGGCGCTCAGCCACCATTACGAGCGGCAGGTGGCCGACCCGCGCATCGGGCACACCCTTACCCTGCTTACCGATAGTTATGGCAACGTGCTGCAATCGGCACAGGTGGCCTATCCCCGCAGGGTAACCACCGGGGCTTTGGCCGAACAACTGGCCCTGAAGGTGGTGCTGACCCAAAACGATTTTATTAATCGCGCCGAAACGGCAGTGAACCTCATTGGCATCCCATACCAGGCCCGTGTTTTTGAAGTAACCGGACTAACCTCCGGCGGGGCAAAAATCGAAACGGCCAGCCTGAAAACCGCAATGGACGGTGCTACCGAAATCGACTTTGCCCAAACGCCCGGCAGCGGGGTTAATAAACGCTGTTTCCAGCACCAGCAAAACCTGTTTTACAACCAGGCCCTTACCGCAGCATTGCCCTTAGGCGAAGTAGCTGCTCACGCCCTGCCGTACCGGTCGCTCACTGCCGAGTTGACCGATGCCCTGCTGACCGCCCTGCAAACCAACCGGGCCGACCTTACCGCCACCCTGTTGACCAACGAGGCCAAATACATCCACGAAAGTGGTAAATATTGGATTCCCACCGAAGTGCAACAGTTCGACCCGCTGAAATTTTACCTGCCGGTGCAGATAACCGACCCGTTCAACAATTCAACGAGTATTGATTACGACAGCTATAACCTGTTTATTACCAAAGTAACCGATGCCCTGAACTTTGAAACGCTGGCTGCCTACAACTACCACGTATTGCAGCCCTGGCAGCTCACCGACCCCAACGGCAACCACCAGCAGGTGGGTTTTGATACCTTGGGCATGGTGACCGCACTGGCACTGGTGGGGAAAAACGGCGAAGGCGACACCCTGGCCGCGCCCACCATTGCCTACAGCTATGACCTTACCCAATGGCAACAGTACCAAAAACCCCTGTTTGCATATATGCAGGGCCGCGTAACCCACCAGGATGCCAACACCCTGTGGATGCACAGCTACGTGTACACCGGCGGGCTGGGCAACCAGGTAATGGTAAAGGTACAGGCCGAAGACCGGGTGGTGGATAACCAAACCCTGACCAACCAATGGGTGGGAACGGGGCGTACCATCCTCAATAACAAAGGAAAGGCCATTAAACAATACGAACCCTATTTTAGCAGCACCAGCGATTACGAGGACGAAGCCACCATCACCCAAAACGGCGTAACCCCCATCTTTTATTACGACCCCGTGGGCCGCAACATAAAGACCGAGTTTCCCGATGGCACCCTGGCCCGGGTGGAATTTACCCCCTGGATACAGAAAAACTTTGACCAGAACGATACCGTTTTGGAGAGCCAATGGTACATAGATAACGGAAGCCCCGACCCTGAAGGCAGCGAACCTACCAACCCGCAGCAGCGTGCTGCCTGGCTGGCCGCCAAACATGCCAACACCCCGCAGGTGCAGCACTCCGACAGCATGGGCCGCCCCTTCCGTACCGACGACGACAACGGCGCCGCCGGCATTTATACCGTGCACAATACCCTCGATATTGCCGGGAAGCCAACCGTGGTAACCGATGCCAAAGGCCGGGCCATGACCACCCTTACCCACGGCATGGCACAAAGCTGGGTAACCCAAAATATTGACTCCGGCACCCGCTGGTTGTTACCTGATGTGGCCGGCAAACCCCTCTATACCTGGGACAGCCGCGGCCATAAAACACAACACACCTACGATGCCCTGCAACGCCCCCTCTCAGTGTCCCTTAGTGATCTTAGTGTCTTAGTGGTAGAGCGTATTGTTTACGGTACCAGCGCTGCCCTAAACAACATTGGCCAGATAGCCCAGCACTACGACCAAAGCGGCCAGACCCTTATAAACAGCTACGACTTTAAAGGCAACCCCCTGCAAACCACCAAAACCTTTGCCGAAAACTACCAAACCTATATTGATTGGAGTGATTCCAGCTTTCAGTCCCCGCTCACCAATCCACCGGTTCCCCTTTCCGGTCTCCTGTCTCCGGTCTCCTTTCTCCAATCGGTTACTTACGATGCCCTAAACCGCCCCCTGACCAAAACCCTGCCCGATGGCACTGTGCAAGCCTTTACCTACAACCAGGCCGGACTTTTGGAAACCGTGACCAACAACAGCACCGCCTTTGTAACCAACATAAACTACAACGAGAAAGGCCAGCGCACCGATATTTACTACGGCAACGGCAGCAAAACACGGTATTATTATGATGCCAAAACCTTCCGTTTAACCCGCCTGCTGACCACCCGCAACACCGGGCAGGATGTTTTACAGGACCTGAACTACACCTACGACCCCGTGGGAAACATTACCCAACAGGTTGACAATGCGCAACAAATTCATTACTTTAGCAACAGTGTAATTGAGCCCAAAGGAATGTACAAATACGATGCGTTATACCGGTTGATTGAAGCCAAAGGCCGTGAGCTTACCAGCTTGCAACTGCCCACGCATACCGATTTTGCCAACAACATTCCTGTGCCCAACACGGCCAGCAATGCCATGCAGAATTACACCCAGCAATATAGCTACGATGAACTGGGAAATATGCAGCAAATGAACTCGGTAAGCAAATGGACAAGAGATTACGTGTATGCTACCGACACAAACAGGCTGTTAAAACATGATGTAAACCAAACCTTGCCCGATTACACCTACGATGCCCACGGCAATATGCTTACCATGCCCCATTTACAGGGTTTGCAATGGGATTATAAAGACCAATTACAAAATGTTGAGCTTGATGCCTCAGGTAATAAAGCTTATTATATTTACGATGCTGGAGGCCAGCGTGTAAGAAAGGTAATAGAAAAAGGAAACATTAAAGAAGAACGCTACTATTTGGGAGACTACGAATTATACCGCAAAACCACCAATGGTACGTTAGATTTTGAACGTAAAACAATTCATATTTCCGACGATAAGAAAAAGATAGCTTTACTGGAAACAAAAACGGGAGAAACCGAAGTTGTACGTTACCAATATGATAACCATTTAGGTTCAGCCTCATTGGAATTGGATGCGAGTGCAAATACTATTTCTTATGAAGAGTATCATCCTTTTGGAACTACTTCGTATCGTTCTGGCCACACCGAAACTGAAACTTCTCTGAAACGCTACAAGTATGTAGGAAAAGAAAGAGATGAGGAAACCGGGTTGTATTATTACGGCGCAAGGTACTACGCCGCCTGGCTGTGCCGCTTTGTAAGCGTTGACCCGTTGCAGCACAAGTACCCTTATTACACCCCGTACCAGTATGCGGGCAATAAACCAATTACGTTTATTGATTTGGATGGGTTGGAACCGGCTGACCCCAAAACAAATATGTTACCGGAAGTAACTGTTAAAGCTGATGGCCCATGGACGAAGGACTTAAATGTAAAATGGGAAAAAACAAAGGGAGAAGCTGAAATAGGGACTTTTAATTTAGGAGGTATTAATATTTCAGGTGACAACTTTCATTTGAAAAATTCTATTGGGCAAGAACTTCCTTCAAATCAAATTGAGGGATTTTATTATGGTATATTAAACGGTAGTATTACCGCTGAAGATATCTTTTATTCTTATTCCTTGCATTCCGATCAAGAAACCTTATACATAAATCAGATATTCAACGACAAGGCAGAAAGGCGGGAGCAAGCAGAACAAGCGTTACTTGGATTTGCAGAGGATTTGTATTATGTTGCAGTGATGCATGGTGCTGGAACATTAGTTGAAGGTATAAATGCCAATGTTGAGAAGCTTGATTCTAAGTCTACTTTAGAAATTAAAGATGTTAATAGTTGGAATAAACTTAGTAGTGATGAGCTTTCCAGAGTTTGGGGAATGGGAGATAATGTTTCTAAGCAGGAGAGAATATTTGAACCTAATCCAAAACATGGAAGCTCAAACAAAGTAAGAGCTAATAAGGCTCCTACTAATCCTCAAGAGTCCTTGAATGAATCTTTTGAATTGCCGGGAAATACAACAAGAAGAGTTGGGGTTGATAAGTCAACAGGTGAATTTAATGTTTTTGATGAACATTTGCCTGGAAAGTTCCATGGTCATACAAGGATATGGAGTGAACTTAATCAGGATATGAAGAATATTTTAATCAAGAATAGAATTGTTAATTATAAAGGAAAAATTATAAAATAGTTTATGGAATTTCAAAATTATAATTATACCGATAAAGAAGAGATTCTATCAATGTTAAACTCTTTAGACCAATCTAAAAGAATACAGGCGATAATTGGTATGATAAATGGAGTTGGTGATCGATTATGGTTACAAAACAGGTTATTGGAACTAGTTCATGATAATGACTTTTGGGTCTCAAAGAATGCTATAACGGGTCTTGGAGATTTAGCAAGAATCTATGGTGAACTTGATGTACAAAAAGTATTACATGAACTTAGGAGAATTAAGAATAAGCAACTTGAAGGTGTAATAAAAGATGTGATTGAAGATATCAATTTGTTTATCCGCTAGCTTGGAATTAGCCTCGCTTAGCCCGTAAACCCGGTTGCCAACCGTGCATTTAACCATGCAAAACAAAAGAAAAAAGAGATAGAACAGCAAAGCCCCATGGTTGGGGTTTTTGTTGTTTATAAAGCAGCAATCTGGCTTAACTTGCTTTGTTTAACAAAGGCCTCACTCCAAAGCGGGGTTTCTTCTGTTTTTCAGGTATTTTTTAATACCCAAGGCTGTATTTATTGGAGCCAAAAACCTACCGATAGTGTAAAGCCCCAGAACCATGGCACCCACGGCCAAAGCAAAATAAATAAGCTCTTTGTACCATACCATATCCGCTATCCTTACCAGGAACACCAATAAGCCGGCACTAATTAATATAATTGAGTTCAACAATTGGAAAGCATAACCTAAGAAAGCGTTAAAAGGGATTTTAACCTGGGTTTTCTTTTTGGAAAAATCAAAATACCCGTAAGCATTTTTCACCCTATACCAAGAGTATTTGTTTTTCAGCCCTTTGTAAAACCTGTATAACCTGAGCTGGTATTTATAATCGAGATTAACGCCATTTACTTCATTAAAGGCAAGCCTTTTATATTCATTGGTATAAATTGACTTGTGCTTCAAACCGGCATCAAGTTTTTCAAGGTTCTCAATTATTTTAAGAACTTTTTCAGACTTTGGCTCAGCTTTTTTTGATCGGATTTTATCCATAACCAGTAAGCCAATACTAATAACCGAAGCAACCGAAGCAAGGACTTCAAATACTAACCTGAAATTTACAAAAAACGCTGAATTGAACATGTTTTAATATCTAAAGGCTATAAGCCTTCCGGGTTTTAGAATCCCGGATATAAGCAGCAATTACTTTCAGGATAGTTTTTTTATCGTCTTCGGGCAGTTGGTCAACCTCTTTAAATTGGTTCAACAGTTCAGTATCCTTTAGCGTGCTTTGCGCCTTTTCGGTACTATCCCCGTTAATCAGGAAATCAACAGATGTATCCAGGGCCCCGGCCAGTTTATTCAGGATGTCGGCTGGTGGCTGCACGCCTTTGTTCTCGTATCGTTGGAGCTGGGTTAAAGAAACCCCTATCTGTTCGGCCAGTTGCGATTGGCTCAGGTTGTTCTTCTTTCTTAGTTCCTGTATTTGTTTTCCTACCGAAATCATGTCTTAAATGTATTTATTAACATACAAATATAGCCAATAAGGCTGTATTTGTATGGATATATATAGCCTATTGTTAATAAGTTGTCCGGTTGATTATTTTTATTAGATGTCTTTTATGTTTTACTTTGTGTCTTATAAGGCATTTTTAAAACTTATCAACAATGGAAATCCAAGACATCAAAGCCCGTTTAACCATCCATGCAGTTCTAAAACATTACGGCTTACAACCCGACCGCAACGGGATGCTAAAGTGCCCCTTCCACCCCGACGACAGGCCCAGCATGAAGATATACCCGCAGACCAACACCTTCAACTGCTTTGGCTGCGGAAAGAACGGCGATGCAATAGAATTTATAAAGGAGCATGAGGAATGCAGCAAACATGAATCGTTGGTAAAAGCTGCCGAATTATGCCACGGTATTAAACCAACAGAAACCCAACCGATTAATAACAAGCCTATGCAGAACCATACCGGAATAGTAGCCAAAATTTTTTCATACTTCTACAACGGGCTAAACAAAAGCGCGGCAAAGAGGCCCCTGGAATATTTACAAAGCCGGAAACTTAACCCGGAATTACTTGAAATAGGTTACAACTCCGGGCAGTTCCACCACCGGGGCAACCTTAGCGAAACCAATAAACAGGCCTGTATCAATGCAGGGTTGTTAATACCCTACAAAGGCAAAACGCCAAACGGCAGCGGCAATTACACGCCCTTTGCAAAAGACTGTGTAATCTTCCCATTAAAAAACAAGCAGAATGAAGTTGTAAGTATTTACGGCAGGTCGATTAGTGAAAGTTCAAACAGCAAGCATTTTTACCTAAAAGACCGCTGCGGCCTTTATCCAAGCTATCCCAACCCCGGCACGACCAAACTGATTTTGACCGAAGCAATCATAGACACAGCGAGCCTTTTGCAAATACCAGAGATTACCGCAGAATACGAAATACTAAGCTGCTTCGGAACAAACGGATTTACAGAAGAACACAAAGCAGCAATAAAGGAACTGCAAAGGCTCGAAGAAATTATATTCTTTTTCGATGGCGACAAGGCAGGGACAGAAGCTATACATAAATACCGGGAGGAACTTTTAAACGAATTACCAGGAATAAAACTAACAGCCATTGAAACGCCAAAAGGCGAAGACATCAACAGCTTATCAGTTGCTTACGATACTGAAATATTTATCCACCTTTTAGAGAATCGGAAATCTTTTCTTTTAACTGAACAAATTGAAATCCAAGAAAGTGAACCACAGCAAGAACCAGTAAGAACAACAGGGAAACTAAATACAAGAAACCCCGAATTTATTACCTACACCACCGAAGAACTGCAAATCATCATCCTTGGCGGAATCAACTTGCAGCAATTAGACAGGCTACGGATTACCGTAAAAATAAGCCGTACCGACCCTTCGACAGGCTCAGGGCAGGTACACAACCCATTGCACAGCATCCGCCATACATTGGATTTATACCACTCCGATTATTTAGAAAAGTTCATCAACAAAGCCAGCGAGCAACTGGAAACCGGGACAAATGTTTTAAAACGAGCCATTGCAGAACTGACCGAACAAATAGAGCAATACAGGTTAAGCAAAATAGAAAGCCTCAAAGAGCAGAAACCACAGGCACGGCAACTAAGCGAACAGCGATACAGGAAAGCAATAAACTACCTTAAATCCCTGAAGCTGATGGAACGCACAAACAGCGACATCGGCCGGACCGGGATGATAGGCGAAGAAAACAACAGGCTGTTGATGTACCTGGTTTTTACAAGCCGTTTAAGGGAACAGCCCCTGCACATCATCAGTTTGGGCAGTTCGGGGACAGGCAAAACACACCTTCAGGAGAAAATAAGCGAACTGATACCGGAACAGGACAAACTGGAAATAACCATTTTAAGCGAAAACGCCTTTTACTACTTCGATAGAAAGGAGCTAAAACACAAGCTGGTGCTCATCGAGGACATGGACGGGGCGGAAAACGTACTTTATCCATTGAGGGAATTACAGAGCAAAAGGAAGATAAGCAAAACCATACCCATAAAGGACAGCAAAGGAAACCTGAAAACCATTACCATGAAAGTAGAAGGGCCAATCTGCCTGGCCGGGACCACCACCAAAGAGAAACTGTTTGAGGACAACGCCAACCGCAGTTTATTGATTTATCTGGACAACAGCAAGGAACATAAAGAGCATATTATGAACTATCAGAGAAAACTAAGTGCTGGCAAAATTGCCACCAAAGAAGAGAAGCAGCTCATAGAGTTCTTTAAAGACATGCAGACCATACTGAAACCCATAAAAGTACGAAACCCGTTTGCCGAATACCTTGTAATCCCCGAACACGTTTTTAAACCGTTAAGGACCAACTCCCATTACCTTGCCTTTATAGAAACAATTACCTTTTACCACCAGTACCAACGGGAAGTAAAAACCGATGCAACAGGCGAAAGCTTCATAGAAACGACTTTGGAGGATATTGAATGGGCTAACCTGTTGTTAAAAGAAGTGTTATTGGCCAAGGCCGATGAACTGCCCAGAGCAGTAAGGGATTTTTTAGAACGGTTAAAGAAATGGCTGCAAACCCATGGCAAAGAAATCTTTTATACCAAAGAGATACGGGAAGAGTTCCGGATTACTTCAAGCAGTTGCAACCGCTATATTCTGGAGCTTTTAAGGAACAACTACATCAAGGTTACCGGAGGCAACAAATACCGTCAGGGCTTTGAATACCAAGTGGTGAGGGTTAACGAGTACAAAGAATTGCAGCAAAATATACAAACCGCACTGGATGAAGCGTTGGAAAATATCAAACAGAAATTAGTGTCCCAGTATCCCACAGTATCCCAAAACGGAAATGGGGTACTTAAACCCAATAATACCAATGTGTTAAGCGCAGTATCCCAGTAGCTAACCAAAACGCGGGGCAGGGGCATTAAAAAACCATCGTAATGGAAGTAAACGGCGTACTGGAACAAAGCTTCAAAAAATGGCTGCATACCTTGGGATATGCAGAAAGCACGGTTTATGCATCCACCCATTATGTGAGGGACTTTTTTAAATGGCTGGAATCTCAGGAAATAAAAGAGCTGAACCAGATAACCAAACCCACAATAAAAAGCTACCACAACCACCTGCAGACCCGCAAAAACAAAAGGCAAAGCGGGAGCCTATCGCAGAACTCCATAACCGGCAACATCAATGCCTTGAAGCGGTTGAGCAGGTACCTGCAGGAAACCGGGAAAGCCATCATAGAAATTGATCTGCAACTGCCAGCCGCCCAAGGGCAGACCCTTAACGTACTCACCCAAACAGAGGTGCAGAAACTTTACCATGCCTGCGGGGACAGCACGCTGGGCAAAAGGGACAAAGCCTTACTGGATATTTATTACGGCTGCGGGCTCAGGCGCAGCGAAGGGATAAACCTTGATTTATCGGATATTTTATTGAAAGAAAAACTGGTGCATGTAAGAAGCGGCAAAGGCTACAAAGAAAGGTACGTGCCCATTACAGAAACCCTGAAGGAGAGCCTGGCAAACTACATAAACACCGCAAGAAAGGAACTGTTGGAAAGCAACAACCAAAAAGAAACAGCCTTCTTTTTAGGGGTTACAGGAAAACGGCCATGCGGGGTTACTGCCATAACACGGGTACAGCAACTGGCAAAAGCGGCCAACCTGGACAAAACCATAGGGCTGCACACCTTGCGCCATTCCATTGCCACGCACCTTTTACAATCGGGGATGGGCTTAGAAAACGTCAGCCGGTTTTTAGGGCATAGTTCATTAGAATCAACCCAGATTTACACCCATTTAAAACATGAAGTATAATTTTAGCAAAGAGGTGGAAAACCAATTAAAAACCTTTGAAAGCCATTTAAAAAGAAAAGGCTACAACCCCAATACCATCAGGCAAAAGCGCAATTATGCAGGTTGCTTTTTAACGTGGCTGGAAAACGAACGGTTGCCTGCCGGCGAAGCCCGGTACAACGACATGCTGGTCTTTATTGATTACTGTAATTTGGAAAGCTTCGGTAAGAAACATATCAATACCGTTTTACTGTCAATCAGGAATTACTACGGATACTTAAAAACCACCGATGAAAGCATTACCAATCCCGCCATAAACCTTTATATCAAGGGGGTTGTAAAGAAAATACCGTCCAGCGGCACCAACTACCGGGAACTGGAAACCCTTTACCAAAACTGCCGGGCTGAAACCCTGAGGGATAAAAGGAACAAGGCAATTTTAGGCCTGTTGGTTTACCAGGGCATAACCACCGAGGAACTGAGACAGCTTGAACCGGGCCACCTGAAATTAAAGGAAGGCAAAATATATATCCCCGGCAGCCGAAAAAGAAACAGCAGGATATTGGAGCTAAAACCCTCCCAGATACTGGAACTGCACGGATACATAACCGAAACAAGGCCGGAGATATTAAACGGGATTACAGCCCCGAAACCGGCCCGAAAGCCTGACAGGATCAACAAAACCAAACTTGAAAACCAGCTTTTTATAAGCACCAACGGCAGCGAAAACCTAAAAAGCAGTTTGTTGCACATGTTTAGTGGCATTGTGAAAGAAAACCCACATGTGGGCAGTGCCAAAGCCATCCGCGCAAGCGTGATAACTTATTGGCTAAAAAGCCACAACCTGCGGCAGGTGCAATACATGGCCGGGCACAAATACGTGAGCAGTACCGAACGGTATCAGGCCAACAACTTAGAGGACTTGAAAAAAGGGTTAGAGAAATACCACCCGTTGAACCAACTTGAAATCACAAATTGTGACATCCAATTTTAAATCCCTATTTTTGGAAAACATAAAATAACAATGCAATGACAGAAGGAAAAAACAAAATTGCTTTATCAGAAAATATAGTAGCAAATAAAATCTATTTGATACGCGACAAAAGAGTAATGTTGGATAGGGACTTAGCGGAATTATACGAAGTTGAGACACGTGTGTTGAATCAGGCAGTAAGCAGAAATATGGAACGTTTTCCTGAAGCTTTTATGTTCCAATTAAACCAGCAAGAGTTCGAAATCTTGATATCACAATTTGTGACATCAAGTTGGGGCGGAACCAGAAAATTGCCCTATGCGTTTACTGAACAAGGTGTTGCGATGCTTTCAAGTGTTTTAAGGAGCAAGAAAGCGATACAGGTAAACATCCAAATAATGATGGTATTTACCAAAGTCCGTGAAATGTTGGTTGATACGTTAAGTTTAAAGCTTGATGTTGAAGCCATCAAAAAGAAACTTGAAAACCAGGACAAGAACATCGAGCTTGTATTTACTTACCTTGATGAACTTTTAGAAAAGCAGGAAAACCCCAAACCCAGAAAGCCGATAGGTTTTAAGAAGGATAAAGAATAACCGCCCCGTTGAAACTTTACTACTAACCTGACACGGACAGGAAAAGCGGCGTTCGGCATCGGTCGTCAGCAAAAAACCACGCCAAGCATTTGCAACAGTTTTTAATAGATATGTCTATTTTTTAAGGCATTAAAAACACTTGCAAATCCCTCCGGGCAAGCTTGTCATGCTTTTTGCAGTTCCTCCCTCTTTCTCACGGCAGCTCCTTTGTATTTTTTGCCGTGTTCCGTTTCTCTCCACACCACAAAAAATCCAACCGCTGCCCATTTTATGCGGGCCTGCGGGTCGCATCGGGCTTCGGGTTTGTCGTGGTTTTTGACCTTACACACAAATGCCGACCCGAAACCAAAAACACACGCCAAACCCTTGCTGCAAGCAGTAGCCACAAACCGCATTCGTCCCTCATGCTTTAGTTTGTGCCACCCTTGCTCCACCCGCTTGGTCCCGCCCGCACAGCCGTCTGCAAACCGTTCGTGCCTCTCTCATTGCATCCACTCTCCCCCCGCTGGCTGTAGGCACCTTTTCCCTTACCAGCCCGCAGGTTAGTTGACTACGTAATGAAACAGGAAAAAAGAGGAAAAGCAGGAACCATAAAAAACAAAAAAAGGAAGCAAAGATAAGTTCCAGGCCACTAAAAAAGCAAGGGTATATAAACGGCTCCGTGCCTCTGCCGCCCTTGCTTTTTTGTGTCCTTCCACTTGATGGGAAGGCTTTCTTTTTTTCCTTTTTTTCTTTTGAAAATATTTATGGGGGTTAGGTGTATTGGGATAAGTCTGGTTTAACCTTATTGAAAATATTTTTTGTCAGTTCACTGCTGATTTTGTCCATCGGTATAACAAACAGTAAAAAATGCTAACATCTTATAACACCCCTAAAACATTGAAAAACAACAACTATTTAAAACATGAACCAGCTTGCTTTTTTAATGCAAAAATCAAATACTTGGTAATTAGTGTTTTAAATACTGTCCTTTACTGCTAAATAAATCCTATAGTTATTAGCAGGATAAAAATTTAGTGGAATTTATATATTTAACAAAGCTTATTAGAACATGACAGAAAAAGAACGAATCGTACTTTACTTTTTAGGCTGGATAATCATATTAGTAATTATACTGGCTTTTATCCCAGGCTATAAGATTAAAGAGATAGGAGGCTTTTTTGAAAAAATATTGGCAAAGCTGTCTATTTCTGATATAATAAGGATGTTCATAAAATGATACCTGTTGATTTATTTTCAGGCTCAGGGGCTTTATTAAAGGTGCTTTACTTCTTTTTTCAATTAAAAGAAAAAAGCTCAAAATAAAGTAATTCGGCGAGAAACCTATGAATATGAGGTTATGTGAAATATTATAAACTGATTTATTGTTAGTTTTATACAAAAAAGAACATATGGAAGCAATGAGTTATGAAATCCTTATCAGGAAAGCATTTAACTGTGGTAGAGACTATTCTAATGGAGCCGATGCTGATATTTATAGAAAATATGAAAGAAATGAGCGGCTTTATACAACTGAAAAAGCGCTGAAAGATGCTAAAAAGCCGAGAGCCTGGAATGCATCATTAGAAGATTTAGAATACGATACAACTTCATCACAGGCGGCTGTTATAGGTAATTCCAGAAAAGCCATTTTAAAAGTGATGAACAATCAAGGAATAAATCATCAGCAAAAAAATGATTTAGAAGAATGCCTTAATGGATTAGATGAACACAGGTTACCTAAAACTAAACTTGATGAAATCATTAAAAAAGCCGTAGATGTGATGACCGAAATGGGATTATATCCAGCATGATTTTTTCTTTTATCTGAAAAGCTTTTAACTGAAAATTAATCTTAATTTTGGTGCTATACGCGTTCTTTGAAATGCCTGATTTTTAAGGTTAGGGGATTGTTTTTAAGTCGGTTTTTTGGCGTAAGGCTTTATTATTACGGCGCTAGGTACTACGCCGCCTGGTTGTGACGTTTTGTAAGTGTGGATCCGCTACAGCATGATTACCCGTAGATTTCCCTCATCAATATGATTCTTATTTGTAATTTGATTGTAAAAGTTAAAATATATGATTCAAGGTTCAATAACTCTTTATTTTTCCACCTGTATCTTTAAATCTTTCCAGTCTTACTCTTTGTAAATCAGCAACTCACGAATTTAATTCTATCTGAAATACAGTTTTGCCATAAAATGTTTGTTTACGGACACCAGATTTTATCTGTATTTGAACTTAGGGATTTACTTTTTTACTATTCGAACATGCATAATAAAAACTGTCACCCTATTGATTTAGTTTCTTCAAAGATAAGAAATCCGCATCGAAAGATTTTGATACACGTGTATTTTCATGTAATTATGTAAACTATGATAAAAGCTTAAAATTTTTGTAATTAAGCACTTAAGTTCATGGAAGTTTATTGCAGAACAAAAAGAAGAGACTTTTGAGAGCCTCTCATGGGACTCGAACCCACGACCTGCTCATTACGAATGAGCTGCTCTACCAGCTGAGCTAAAGAGGCTTATTACTGAACCTGATTTATTTGGTAGGGCTCCATATTCCTGAGAAAAGCCCCTTCAAATTCCGCCGAAATTTAGGATATTTTCAGTGAATTGATCCTATGTTCTAAAAAAATGATGCTTTTTTTAGCCGAATTAAATTAATATTTCTATGTTTACCACCATCGGAAATCACCTAAAATGAACAACAATGAACTACCTGTTATTTGACGATGTCACTTGGGAACAGATGCTCCCGCTCACGTTTACAAGGCCGGTATCTGAAATAAGGTTGGGGATTCTCACCATTAAAGAGAAGTGGGAAAAATACCTGCAAGCTACCTGCTCATATGTAACCAGAGATTATCTTCAGAAAAAATTCCTAAAAGAAATTGAAGACGATAACCTGTTAATCAATAGTTCGTTCATTCCCACGGCTGAATTACTTTCCGAGATTGAAAACCTGGAGATGGGACAGGCGCTCACATGTGGAGAGGTCATTTGTGCTTTGCGCGTCAACCGGGAGCAGGCGGAAACATTCAACCCCCTTTCCGGGTTTAAGGGATCAATTATCTCGTCTATTTCCGATTGCATCAAAATTAACCATCCCTGGGATATTTTCCGTATGAACGGCGACGGGATAGAACACGATTTTAAATTGATCACCAAAAGCCGCAAATCGCAGATGCTCAGTAAAACCAACAATGTGATTGGCGACCATGAGATATTTATTGAACGGGGGGCTGTGGTTGAATATGCCACATTGAATGTTAAAAACGGCCCCATTTATATTGGCAAAGGAGCCGAAGTGATGGAAAATTCGGCTATCCGAGGCCCTTTTACCCTTTGTGCTCATGGCACGGTAAAAATGGGGGCAAAAATTTATGGCCCAACCACCATTGGGCCTTACTCAAAAGTTGGGGGCGAACTGAATAACGTGGTAATTTTCGGCTATTCGAACAAAGCACACGACGGTTTTTTAGGAAATTCCGTTATTGGTGAATGGTGTAACCTGGGTGCCGATACCAACAACTCGAACCTGAAAAATAATTATGCCCCGGTGAAACTTTGGAATTACCAAAGCGAACGGTTTATCGATACTGGTTTACAGTTCTGCGGTTTAATCATGGGTGACCATTCCAAAACGGGCATTAATACCATGTTTAATACCGGAACCGTGGTGGGTGTGGGTGCCAATATTTTTGGCGATGGGTTTCCCCGGAATTTCATCCCCTCGTTTTCGTGGGGAGGTTCGCATGGGTTTGTCGAATGCCGTATAGACACGGCTTTTGAAATTGCCCTGCGCGTGATGGAACGCCGCGAAATAGCTTTCGACGAAGTGGAAAAGAAAATCATGAGCCAGGTTTTTGAGATGACAGCCAAGTATCGGGAATCGTATCATAAATAGCAGCATCTTCGTTTCATAATATGGATTAAGATTTCATACGATGATACGAAGATGCTACGAATCAGGGAAGGTCAACGGTAAAAATCAATGTCCGTTTTAACACCTTTTCCTTTTGGCATAACTATTGACTTTGCAGCATCTGACTTTTTTTTAACGTATTAGTGACATATTGTCGCATTTTGGAGGAATATATGGAATTCATGGAAGAATTTAATTTAGATAAGATATTGGCTACAAACAGCGAGGGCAGTGATTCGGAGTTCTTTCCCATCATTTCCGACGAGGATCAGGAAAGCATCGATAAGTTCAAATTCCCGGAACTTTTGCCCATCCTTCCTTTAAGGAACATGGTTTTATTTCCCGGTGTGGTGATTCCCATTACCGTAGGGCGCGACAAATCGCTTCGGGTAATCCGCGAAGCATTTAAAAACGATAAAACCATTGGAACGGTTGCCCAAATTGATCCTACAGTAGATGAACCCAAATCGGAAGATTTATACCGACAGGGAACCGTGGCTACTATCCTGAAAATTCTTGAAATGCCCGATAATTCTACCACAGTAATTATTCAGGGGAAAAAACGGTTCAATGTTAAAGAATACCTTTCCGAAGAGCCCTATTTTACAGCCTATGTAGCCGGAATTGACGAAAAGATGCCTTACGAAGAACAAAGCGAAGAATTTGAAGCACTGGTAGGTTCTATCAAAGATTTATCGATGAAAATCATCAAACTATCCCCTAACTTACCTTCGGAGGCGGTTTTTGCCATCAAAAATATCGACAATCCTTTTTTTCTCATCAATTTTATTTGCGCCAATAGCGAATTAAAAACAGTTGCTAAACAAAGCCTGTTGCAGGAAAGCGAACTTTTTGAGCGGAGTATTAAATTGTTGGAATTGCTTTCGAAAGAGATTCAGATGCTGGAACTGAAAGATGATATTCAACGAAAAGTAAAGTCGGATTTAGACAAACAGCAGCGTGAGTTCCTGTTAAATCAACAAATAAAAACCATTCAGAATGAATTGGGCGGAAACCCGGTGGACAAAGAGATTGAGGATTTAAAGGTAAAGTCAAAAAACAAAAAATGGTCTGATGAAATTGCCAAGACCTTCGAAAAAGAGACTGATAAACTTCACCGCCTGAACCCGGCTACTGGTGAATATTCGGTTCAGTTGAATTACCTGCAAACCTTGCTCGATCTCCCCTGGAACGAGTACAGTACCGACCGCTTCGATTTAAAACTGGCAACTGAGATTCTCGATCGGGATCATTTTGGACTGGAAAAGGTGAAGGAACGCATTTTGGAACATCTGGCAGTGTTGAAACTAAAAGGTGATTTAAAATCCCCCATCCTCTGTTTGTATGGACCTCCGGGAGTTGGGAAAACTTCACTAGGCAAATCGGTTGCTGAGGCTTTAGGACGCAAATACATCCGCATGTCGCTGGGCGGGTTACACGATGAGGCTGAAATCCGCGGGCACCGGAAAACCTATATTGGGGCCATGCCCGGAAGGATCATCCAGAACATGAAAAAGGCAGGAACCTCAAATCCGGTATTTATTTTGGACGAAATTGATAAAGTAACTAAAAATATTCATGGCGATCCCGAATCGGCACTGCTCGAAGTATTGGATCCCGAACAAAACAGCACCTTCCATGATAACTTTTTAGAGGTGGATTTCGATCTTTCAAAAGTCATGTTTATTGCCACCGCAAATACCTTAAGCACAATCAGCCCTCCTTTACGCGACCGTATGGAACTGATTGATGTGAGCGGTTACATTGTGGAAGAAAAGATGGAAATTGCCAAACGTCATTTGGTTCCTAAACAGTTGAAAAACCACGGTGTTGCTGAGGATGCAGTGAATTTTGCTACCGAAACATTAGAAAGAATTATTGAAAAATATACCCGTGAATCGGGTGTCAGGGAGCTAGATAAACGTATTGCTCAGGCGTCGCGCCGTATTGCCAAGCGCATTGCTTTTAATGAACCTTTGGAAAAAACCATCCTGCCCGAACATTTGGAAGATTTTCTGGGAAAACCCATCTATACCAAGGAAATGTACGATGGGAATGAATTTGCCGGAGTGGTTACCGGGCTTGCATGGACCGCAGTGGGTGGCGATATTCTTTACATTGAAACCAGTTTAAGCCAAGGAAAAGGTAAATTGACCATCACCGGGAATTTGGGCGATGTAATGAAGGAATCGGCAGTAATTGCCTATGAAATCATTAAATCGAGGGCCGCTTTGCTCGAAATAAAAACTGAAACTTTTGATAACTGGAATGTGCATGTACATGTCCCTGAAGGCGCCATCCCCAAAGATGGCCCTTCGGCAGGTATTACCATGGTTACTTCGTTGGCTTCGGCTTTTACACAGCGAAAGGTAAAAAAAGGAATTGCCATGACCGGCGAAATCACCTTACGGGGTAAGGTTCTTCCGGTAGGGGGAATCCGTGAGAAAATTCTGGCAGCCAAACGGGCGAATATTGATGAGATTATACTTTCGGCTCAAAACGAAAAAGACATTGCCGAGATAAAACCCGATTATGTCAAGGGGTTGAAATTCCATTATGTCGATACCATTGATCAGGTATTGGCATTGGCGTTGCTAAAACAAAAAGTGTCACACCCGATGAATCTTGAACCTGAGACAAAATCAAACTAAGAAAGGTATCCCAATAAATAAAGAACCCAGAGTAGTGTTTTTATTTTACTCTGGGTTCTTTGTATAATTTGCAATCAATTATTTATTCCCGGTAATCCATTGAATGAGCTTTTCGGAATCGGGTTTTTCTTTAGGATTTAAGAAATCCACCCATTTCCCCTCCTCATCAATCATGTACTTTTGGAAATTCCACGATACTTCGGAGTCTTTTACCCCGTTTTGCGATTTTTGGGTCAACCACTGGTAAATCGGATCCATATCATCACCCTTTACCGAAATTTTGTGCATCATCGGAAAAGTGACCCCATAATTTTTTGTACAGAAGTCCCGGATTTCTTCGTTTGTTCCAGGTTCCTGTTTCAAAAAATTGTTGGCCGGAAAACCGATAATCACAAAATTATTGCCACCATATTTTTTATACAGAGCCTCTAAATCTTTGTATTGAGGCGTTAACCCGCATTTTGAGGCAGTATTCACCACCAATACTTTTTTCCCTTTTAACGAGGCCAAATCGAAAGTTTCTCCTTCCAAGGTAGCGGTTCTAAAATCGTGAAAGGTCTTGGTTTGTCCCATGCCAACCATTACAAACAATGAGAACAGTAATAAAATAAGATAGTTTTTCATTTTTTTCGCGTTTAAAATATGCTCCCTAAACAAACAACTGGAAATTCAGTTCAACACAATCATTATTTAACAAACCTGATAAAATTGCATTTTGCACAAATTAAAAGAATATATAAAACCTATTTTTATCGGATTTTCGCCATATCTTAATTTATTATTGCAAATTAATTAGCAAAACAAATTCACATTCTAATGAATTTTAGTTTATGCCCCATTAAAAATGGGGGTAGTTTAATTTTATTTAATTTTTAATTTGTTTTTACTTTCAATTCATTATATATTTGCCACTATTAATTACAATTTATCGCTAAACGGGTAATAAATGAAAAAGATTTATCTATTATTTTTAGGTTTGTTAGCATTTACCTTTCAAGCCTTTGCCAGTGAAACGGCTGCTATTGATACAGGAGCTACCGCTTGGATGCTTACTTCCACTGCTTTAGTATTGCTGATGGTTCCTGGCCTGGCCATGTTTTATGGTGGATTGGTCCGCTCAAAAAATGTGCTGGGGACCATGATGCACAGTTTTGTAGCCATGGGTGTGATGAGTGTACTTTGGGTGGCCGTAGGTTACAGCATGTCGTTTGGAAAAAATGTCCTTGGGGGCTGGTTCGGTTGGAATCCTGACTATTTTTTCCTTTCAGGGATTGATGAAACTATTACTGCAGGTGGAATTCCTGAATATGTTTTTTCCATGTTCCAGGGAAAATTCGCCATCATTACACCCGCTTTAATAGCTGGGGCATTTGCCGAAAGGGTTTCGTTCAAAGGATATATTTTATTCATTGCCATTTGGGGGATATTTATCTATAATCCATTATGCCACTGGGTTTGGGCCGAAGATGGCTTTTTGTTCAACCTGGGACCCAAAGGAGCTATTGATTTTGCCGGAGGAACCGTGGTTCATATTTCAGCCGGTGTCAGTGGTTTGGTGGCAGCCATCTATTTAGGTACCCGCCGTGGGTATCCACACCGTCAACGGAGGCCAAACAATCTGGTGATGACATTAATGGGTGCTGGACTACTCTGGGTGGGTTGGTTTGGATTTAATGCCGGAAGCAGTTTGTCGAGCGGTTTGGTTACTGCCCAGGCATTAACAGCCACACAAGCCGCCGCCGCCGCAGGAGCTATTTCCTGGATTTTGATTGAAAGCCTGCATGTGGGAAAAACCACAGCTTTGGGTTTTGTATCTGGAATCCTTGCCGGATTGGTAGCTGTTACTCCCGCGGCCGGAGTAGTTCAACCCATTGGAGCCATGGCTTTAGGGGTTATTGCTTCTATTATTTGCTACATGGCCATTATTTTAAAAGACAAACTGGGATACGATGATAGTCTGGATGCATTTGGGATTCATGGTGTGGGTGGAATTGTGGGTGCTTTGCTGCTTTCATTCTTTATCCGTGCCAGTTGGATGGCCGATGCTGCAACTCTTAGTGAGGGAGGTTGGTCAGCATTGCAACAATTCGGCATTCAGGCCACCGCTGTGGGAATAGCCATTGCATACGCCGTGGTAGGAACATTGATTATCATCTGGATTGTTGAAAAAACAGTAGGATTCAAATCCAAAACTGAGGAAGAACTCCAAGGTTTGGATCATGCTTACCATGGCGAACGTGGTTATGGAATGTTAAACCCTAACTAAAGGAGCACAATTGTATCTGTTATAGCAACTGCTTAAACTCAACTTATGCTGATTTGAAATGAGAATTGGAATATTGGAAAAATGGAGTGCCAAAAAATCAATCTCTTAAAGATTGGTTAATTCCATCTTTCCAATTCATCCCAGTCAACGGTCTCACATCTAAATTCTAATAATCTATTATCTAAATTCTAAAAAAATGAAACTAATCATAGCCATTATACGAAACAGCCAGTTGGATCAGGTACGCGAAAGCCTGATTGCTGCTGGAATCGAACGCATCACGGTAAGCCGGGTCTCAGGCCACGGACAATCTATGAAAGAAGAATTCTATCGCGGGATTAAAGTAATTCCCGGTCTCACCCCAAAAATGCGGATTGAAATTGCCGTAAACGATACTTTTGTGGATATTACCGTAGATGCCATCATCAGCGCAGCACGCACGCACAATGGACAGGATGGGGAAATTGGTGATGGAAAAATATTCATCATGCCTTTGGAAGAATGCATCCGTATCCGGACGGGGGAACGCGGTGGACAGGCGATATAAAATAAAAAAATACGAACAGTTTTTTTTAACTGTTCGTATTTTTTCATAAACTGTAAATTCTTTCGCAAATATATCTAACCTAAACTTTGGGTTAGTATAAAAACCCGAATAACCAAAGAGGGATTTTTTGAGGAGAACCTATTTCAATGTCATCGGCTGCTACGAAAGCATTGTCAATTCCGGTAATCTGTTTTTGAGTTTTATTAGCCCCACCTACCTCGAATAACCAAGTCTGATTCACTAAAAAATCCCCTTGTTTTGGATATGAAAGCTGATGATTCTGGGATAGTTGATTGATAAAAAATGTTTCACGCAAATTTCCTTTATCCACAACCCCTTCAGCAAGCGCATAAATAAGATTGGGATTCTGCAGGTAAATCTTTTCGGGTTTGCTCAATTGGCTAATACCTTTGGTACTGCTATGAAGAAGTGTAAGTAAATCAGCTTTATGTAAATATTGTAGGTATTTAATAAATGTTTCGCGCGACAGGCCAACCTCTTGGCTTAATTTAAGGGTATTCGGCTTAAATGGAACCAGGGTTGTAATAATTCCCAGCAATTTTCTGATGGCAATGGTTGCATGATAATCAATGTTGTAAACAGCCGGAATATCTAATTCCAGAACAGTATTGACTACTTGGTTGATTCGTAGGTAATACCCATCCGTTCCCTCTTTAAAAAAGGGATAGTAACCAAACCGCAGGTATTCATCGTAAAGTTTAATGGGTTTTATGTTTGCAGCTATCTGATACGAAATTTCCATGACGTTGGTAACCAAATCATCCAACGTAATAGGTTGATACTGAATTTTGTAATGAAAATTAATATACTCCCTGAAGGATAATCCTTGCAAATGATAAAACAGGGCCCTCCGACTCAAGTCCCCTTCTCCTTTTACAATTTCAGTGGCAGAGGAACCTGACAAAACAAGCTTTAAATCAGGATATTGGTCGTATATATTTTTTACTTCGCGTGACCAGTTGGGATATTTATGAATCTCGTCGATGAAAAGATGTTTTCCTCCGTTCATACTAAAAAGCCTTGCAAACTCCACCAGACCATGGCGACTGAAATACAGATGGTCGGCGCTGATATATATCGATTCCTTGTTGAGGGCAAGGTTCTCCTTCATGTATTGAAGCATCATGGTGGTTTTTCCAACTCCCCTTGCTCCAATAATAATTATCAACCGGCTTCGCCAATCAATTTTATGAAACAGATAACGTTTAAACCGGTTATCTATTTGCTTAACGTATTTGAATGATTGCGTAACTAATTCTTCCATTCTGTAAACATTATTTGTCAAATATAGTATATATTGTTGATTATGATTTACATTATATTAATATTTTGCAAACTTAATATTGCAATTACTATTCTATAGAACTTCCAATCATCAAAAAATTTATGCCGAAGTGTTGAAATCAATACTGCCTGCACCATAACAGTAATATGGTGAAATTGGCGATGGAAAAATATTCATCATGCTTTTGGAAGAATGCATCCGCATCCGGACAGGAGAACGCGGTGGACAGGCGATATAGCTGAATCAAATAAAATCCGGCAGGTTACCAAAATAGCTGTTAGATATTGATGAGTTTAAATTACAGGATACCTATTGGAATTTCTTGGATTAACTAATATCAATCCAGCTCTACCTTCCCAACCATATCCATCAGTTTTAATACCCTTGCCTGGTATTGATACATATATGGGCTGGGTTTTGCCAGGTTCCGTTTCCGGGGGTTTGGCAAAGCCGTTGTGATAAGGGCAGCTTCAGCCCGAGTTAGTTTTTTTGCAGGTTTTTTAAAATAATAGTTCGATGCCGCCTCAACGCCATAAATCCCTGGGCCCAGCTCAATAACGTTTAAATACACCTCCATGATGCGTTCTTTGCTCCAGAATAGTTCGATGAGGTAAGTAAAATAAAGCTCAAACGCCTTACGGATGTATGATCGGTTGGGTATCAGGAACACATTCTTGGCGGTTTGTTGTGTAATCGTGCTACCCCCGTGAATCCGTTTCCCTTTTTTATTACGTTTTTGAGCTTCTTTAATGGCGTCCCAATCAACCCCAAAATGGGTCGGAAAATTATTATCTTCTGCCGAAACAACGGCCAGTACCATATTGGGCGAAATATCTTCCAAATCTTTCCATTCTTTTACAATTTTGGCCGGTCCTTTTTTAGAATCATGTTGAACGTAGCGGATGAGCATCAATGGGGTTATTGGGGGATTGATAAAAATATAATCCAATACACCAAAAATACTTAAACCGATAAAAACTAAGCCAGTAATGACAGCAATTCTGAACGATTTCCGAACGAAAGATTTCATATACGCATCTTAATCCCAGGCAAAAATAGCTAAATTTTGAGATTTACTATTTACAGCCTTTTTTGTTATTTTCGTGAACATTTCAAAAAACCTTATTTTATGGAATTACATGTGATTGATTGCGGAAACATGATGGTGGACGGTGGAGCTTTGTTCGGAGTGATTCCTAAGACCATGTGGCTAAAAAAATATCCGGCTGATGAGCTGAACCGTTGCAATATCTCCATGCGATGCTTGTTGGTGGCGGATGGCGACCGTAGGATTCTCATTGATACCGGAACCGGAAAAAAACAGGATGAAGCATTTTTTAAATATGACTATCTCAATGGCGAAGGGGAATTGATGAAATCTCTGGCAAAGGAAGGTTTTGCTCCTGAAGACATCACTGATGTGGTTCACACCCACCTGCATTTCGACCATTGCGGAGGAACCTTGAAAAAGGACAACAAAGGGGACATTGTTTCTGCATTTCCCAATGCCGATTTATGGGTGAGCCGCATGCAATGGGAATGGGCATCAAAACCAAATAGGAGGGAGGCTCCAGCCTATCCACCGGAGAATATATTACCTATGGTTGAAACCGGTAGGTTGAGGTGGATTGAAGAGGAAGGGGAGTTATTCCCCGGTTTTTACATCCTTTTTGCTCATGGACACACCCGTGGGCAGATGATTCCTGTTATTCAGTACCATAATGTGCAGTTGGTTTACTGTGCCGATTTAATCCCAACCATGGCCAATGTCCCTTTATCTTTCATCTCGGCGTATGACCTTTTCCAACTCGATGTTCTTGATGAAAAGGAAAAATTGCTGGAGGCTGCAGCCGAACATCAGATGGTCCTCTTTTTTGAACACGATTTGCAAACCGAATGTTGCACCGTGGAAAAAGGAGCCAAAGGAATTGTGGTAAAGGAATCGTTCAGTTTCGATGTATTTAAACAGCGCTACCATTGAAGAATAAATCGTATCTTAGAATATTGAATTTAAAATTTAGCCATGCAATTTGTTGAAGTAACTAATAAAAGGACACGTCGGCAATTTCTTGAATTACCAAAAACGCTTTATGTGGGTGATAGCAATTGGACCTGTTTGTTAGATGCTGAGATTGAAAGCATTTTTGATCCCAAACATAACAATTCATTCAAATCGGGGGATGCTTGCCGTTGGATTCTCTTAAATCAGGACGATAAAGTCATCGGGCGTGTTGCGGCCTTTTACAGCATGAAAAAAGCCATGAACCCCAATAATGGACAACGCACCGGAGGAATAGGCTTTTTTGAGTGTATCAATAATCAGGAAGCTGCCAACAAATTGTTCGATATGGCAAGGGCATGGCTGGTATCAAAAGGTATGCAGGCCATGGACGGACCTATCAATTTTGGTGAAAATTATGTCCATTGGGGATTATTGGTCGAAGGTTTTATGCACCAGGCTTACGGGATGCCTTATAACTTTCCATATTACAAGGCTCTCTTTGAAAATTACGGTTTTCAAACCTATTTTGACCAATATAGTTACCATGTCGATCTGTTAAAACCATTTCCCGAAAGGCAGGAGGCTTTTGCCCGTTTTGTGATGCGTAAACCCAATTACAAATGGGATCATCTGCATTTTGCCAATTATAAAAAATACCTGAAAGATGCCGTGGAAATCTACAATTCCGTTTGGGCCGATTTTCATGAAGATTATACCCCAATTACCTATGAAGAATTTGAAAAGGTTTTTATGGAGGTAAAACCCTTACTCAGCGAAGAGTTTATCGTTTTTGCCTATGATGGGGAACGCCCCATTGGAATGATCATCTGTTTTCCCGATTTCAACCAGGTATTTAAAAAACTGGGCAATGGAAAATTACATCTGCTGAACAAAATTAAACTTTTTTATTACCGGAAACGCTCCATAACCCGTGCACGGCAACTGGTTTCGGGGGTCATTCCCGAGTATCAGAAGGTAGGAATTATTGGCCCCATGTTTTTAAAAATGACAGATGCCTGCAAAAAGCATGGAATTACCGAACTTGAAATGAGTTGGGTGGGCGATTATAACGAAACTGTGAACAAAATGTACAAACAGATGGAAAATGCCACAAAAGCCAAAACTCATACCACCTACCGGTATTTGTTCGATAGGAACCTTCCATTTGTCAGGTTTACCAATCAATCCTCGACTAAAATGCAGCGCACTTTGGGGATGGAAAAGATCAATTAAAATTAAGTGCTGTCAATATTTTGTTTTTCTGAATCTAAGTTATATTTTTGCAGACCAATTTATAAGGTTGAATAATTAAATTACTATAAAAATGAAAAAGGGAATACATCCTGAGAGTTATCGCCTTGTTGTGTTCAAAGACATGTCGAACGGTGAGACATTTCTTACCAAAAGTACGGTCAACACAAAAGATACGATAGAGTTAGACGGGAAGGAATATCCAGTAGTGAAACTTGAAATCTCAAGTGCATCGCACCCATTCTTCACCGGTAAAATGAAACTTGTTGATACTGCTGGTCGTGTGGATAAATTCCGCAGCCGTTATGCCAAACATGCCGAGAAAAACAAGTAACAGATACAAAGACTTAAAAAGAAAGCTGCCCATTTATGAGCAGCTTTTTTTTGCCCAATGAGGTAAAAGCGGTAAATTCCACGCTAAAAATTTAAGAAAGATGCAAGCCATACTACAACCTGAGAAAACCCTTTACAATGCGGTTATTATAACCATGAACCCTGAGTTAGAGGTCATCAGAAATGGTTACGTAACCATTTCCGGAAACACGATTACTGAAATAGGAGAGGGGATTCCAAAGAATGGTAAAAACATGGTGGATATTCAGGGCGACATTATCATTCCGGGATTTGTAAACGCCCACACCCACTTGCCCATGACACTTTACCGGGGTCTGGCCGACGATTTGCCCCTGAAAACATGGCTCGAAGATCACATTTGGCCCGCAGAAGCAACACATACGCATGAGAAAAATGTGCGTAAAGGGGCGCGTCTGGGTCTGGCCGAGATGATTCAAACCGGGACTACCACTTTTTGCGATATGTACTTTTTTGCCGATGCTGTGGCGGAAGAAACTGCAAAATCAGGAATGAGGGCTGTGATGAATGAAGCCATCCTCGATTTTCCCACCAATAGTTATCCTCATGTGGAGGCAGCTCTGGCGAAAGCCCAACAGTTTATCGAAAAATGGAAACAGCACCCGTTGATATATCCGGGACTTGTTTTTCACGCCACCTATTCATGCAGCAAAGAAACGTTGTTGAAAGTTAAGCATCTGTCCAACCAATTTGGCTTAAGAATTTCTACCCATATTTCGGAAACTCAGGATGAAGTGGCTCAGATTACAGAAAGGTATGGATTGAATCCTCCGCATTATTTACACGAATTAGGAATGCTTACTGAGAATACGTTGGGGGCACACTGTATATGGTTAACTGAAGAAGATCAAGCGCTATTTAAAAAATCAGGGGCTCATGTGGTCCATTGCCCGAGCAGCAACCTCAAATTGGGTAGCGGCATTGCACCAGTGGCAACCTATTTGCAAAAAGGCATCAATGTAGCTTTAGGTACCGATGGCTGTGCCAGCAATAACAACCTGGATATGGTGGAGGAGATGCGCCTGGCAGCCTTGCTGCAAAAGGGAATCAACCATAATCCCGAATTGTTGCCAGCGCGCGAAGCATTAAAAATGGCCACCATCAACGGTGCCAAAGCTTTAGGACTCGATCACCTGATTGGCTCTATTGAAGTAGGGAAACGGGCCGATTTAGCCATTGTATCTACCAAAAATACCTTTATGCAACCCATTTACGATTATTATTCGGCACTGGTTTACGCCATGAACTCCAGTTGTATTGATACCGTGATGGCTGATGGCAATGTGTTGATGCTGAACCGGGAGCTGATGACTTA
>Ga0209016_1000949_pt1 | contig 27590 bp, 9 predicted proteins | sample EPASupsiteSAE305_FD_187265 | JGI IMG/M metagenome (GOLD analysis project Ga0209016, IMG submission 187265) | Bioremediated contaminated groundwater microbial communities from EPA Superfund site, New Mexico - SAE3-05 (SPAdes) (version 2) | ecosystem: Environmental > Aquatic > Deep subsurface >...
CAGGACTATCAGATACTGCAACACCAATGGCATTCCCTCCATTTTTCTGATTAACAGGAACATAAAAATAAAATTTACCATTCCTGTAGATACATTGACCAGCCCATGCATCCCCTCTTGACCAAGTAAATCCTGTATAAGAAAATACAGCCCCATGGTCAGTCCAATTCACCATGTCCCTGGATGAATAACATCTCCAGTCATTCATCGTAAAAAAATTGTTTATTGTTTTATCCTCATCATGCGTAGTATAAAGATATACGGTGCCATCATGAACCATAGGAGCTGGATCAGCTACGAAATTTGTTTGAATAACAGGGTTCTGAGACATACTGGTAATTGGTACTACTATTGCTAACAGAGTTAAAACAATTACAATCGCATTTTCATATTTTAAAGTCTTCATCTAATCGTGGTTTAGAATTACTTTTTTAAGATTTAAAAGATACAGGCAACTAATTTAAGAGATACTAAAATATTATTTTAAAAATTTCCTTCCAGTAATCTTTCTTCTAAAAAAATCTTTAAAATTCTGAGCAATAATAAAGATTGGAGTGAGAATTCACTCCAATCTTCGATCACACTAACCTAATCTATAATCACAAACTAATCAAATTTTCAAACCAAAAAAACTTATATAATGTACTCTCAAATATTCAAAAAACATACTGTTAATAGAAGAAATCTGGTCACCAAATTAAAAAACAGTTTTTTATTTTCTCTATGCAAAAGTATGTTCAGACAGATCTTTTCACTTTGGAATTAAGATATTTAGTTTTCAATTTCAGATATAATGTGATATTATACCTCTTTTACAATATATCTTTCATCAATTTTACATATACAATAACTCTAATATTATATTTGAGTAGGTGATTTTCCAAAATGTTTTTTGAATACTGTACTAAAATATCCAAGTGAAGAAAAACCACAATACTCACTCACCTCTGTAACGGTATACTTATGACTTTGTAGTAATTCTAATGCATAATCAAGTCGGACCATTTTAATAAAATCTGTTGGTGATTGATTTGTCAAAGACTTCACCTTCTTATAAAGCAATGATGAACTAATATTCATTGAAAAAGCAAAATCCTCTTTTCCAAATTCGGTATTTGCCATATTAGTCCGGACAACTCCCAGCATTTTCTTTACAAACTTATCATTAAATTCATTGACCAAAATTTGTTCTTCATTATTATCTGGTCCTTTTATTAACTTTAAAGCCTTTTCCTTAACGATTTCCCGATTCCTTATTATCGATTTTATTCTTTGTGAAAGAAGAATCATATCAAAAGGCTTAGTTAAATAATCATCCGCTCCTAAACCTAATCCATGAATTTGATCAGCTTCACCTGATAGTGCGGTAAGTAATATTATTGGAATATGAGAAGTCTCATAAGTTGATTTTATCAACCGGCATAATTCAAATCCATCCATATTAGGCATCATTACATCTGAAACGACCAAATCTGGCATCTGTTTTTGAATGATATCCCAAGCTGCGACACCATCTTCAGCTAACAAAATTTCAAAGTCAGCTTTAAGGGGATATTGCATAAAATTTCTAAGATCATCATTGTCTTCAACAATCAGAATATGCATTTTAAATTTCGAAAGCTCTTCAGGTTCTACCAGTAATTGCGAATCAGCATCATAAGATACAGGTTCTTCTATCTTAGTATTTGTTTTGTTACTATCATCAATAAATTCTTTAAAAGGTATAACCATTCTAAAAATTGAACCAATATTCTCTTCACTAACGCAACTAATTGTGCCATCATGCATTTCTACATATTTTTTCACTAACAAAAGACCGATACCAGAACCTACAATCTTTGAATTTATAGCATTTTCTCCACGATAAAATTCTCGGAATAGCTGATTTTGAGCTTTCTTGCTAATTCCAATGCCACTATCTTTTACTTCCATGCTCCATTTGTCGGGTTCACATTTTACAGATATCAGAACTTCACTATCCGGATGTGAATATTTAATAGCATTAGAAATAAGATTATCAATAACTTTCTCTATCATCAATTCATCTACAGCTGTTTGATAGCAATCCAGTTGTGAAACAAATTGTAATCTTACATTTTGTTTTTTTGCAAGTGATTCAAACATCAACCGACGGTGCACAATCATCTCTACAATATCTACCTGAGCAAGAACCAGCTGTTCTTTTCTGATATCAACTTTCTGAAAATCCATTAATTGAGTTACAACAGCAGAAAGGCGTCTTGCTTGTTCAGTAGCCAACGAAAGATAATATTTACCAGTATCAGAAATGTTATGTTCATTCGCTAATTCCTCCATAGGAGCCTTTATTAGTGTAAGAGACGTTCTGATATCATGAGTGGTATTAGTAAAAAAGCGAATTTTCTCTTCGTTATGTTGTTGTTTGAATCGCTCAATATAATATTTTAATGATATATAAATAACACCAACGATTAGTACTAACAGAAAAAGCTGGAACCACCAGGTCTTCCAAAAAGGTGGAATAACAGTTATACTTAATGACCGCTCAACAATCACATGTGAAAGAGAACAATCATATAACCTTATTTTCAAGACATAAGTCCCATTTGGTATATTCGAATAATGAATAAAGCGATTTTCAGAAGGCTGACTCCAGGCATTATCAAACCCCTCTAACATCCAGGAAAATTTAGCGCCGGAAACACTTCCTATAGATAAAAGTTCTAATTGCAAGGTATTTTGATCGTAGTTCAATGATACATCTTGCAAACTATCCAATGGAGTGTTCAGACTATTCCGAATAGAGCGGCCTGCTATGGTTAAATTCTGAAAAAAGATATTTCCATTTGATTGACTCTTCGATAATGATTGGGGAGAAAAACAAACAGCGCCATTGCTCGTTCCCCAAATTAATTGCCCATTATTTAGTCTGCAACGTGAGCTCCTGTTAAACGACACCCGAGATAACGGATACACAGTATTATAAGTAAGCACCTCCATATTCTTTGGATTCAACCTGCACAAGCCACATTCTGTACCCAGCCACAAATATCCACCAACATACATTATGCTATTTACAAAATTAGATGGTAATCCAGATACTGTTGTTATCTTTTGAGTTTTATGCGTTATATAATTATATTTGATCAAACCTTCCCCACTTGTACAAATCCATATTTCATCTTTTATAACTACCATGTCGTGAACTAAGTATCCTTCTTGCAAAACATTAATTTTTCCTGTTTTTTTATCCAGAACGCATAATCCATATGTACAAGCTAAAAGAATTTTGTTTGGTGTTAATTCCGCAAAAGTATTAATGGGCTGCGTTGAGTAATTTCGAAACTTATTTTCTTTTGAAAGATAACAAATCAGTTTTCCCGGCACCCCTCCTATCCAAAGATCTCCATTACTATCTTTAAAAATATCCAGAACAAAGTTATTCTCTAAAGAAAACCCTTTACTTCCATTCGAATAATGGGCTAATTCACAGCCAGTACGTTCGTCAAGGACATAAATACCAGAAGAATAAGTTCCCGCCCATATTCGTTCTTTATCATCTTCACATAATGATATAAATACAGGAGCCTGATTATGTTCATTTTGATAAAATGTTTTCCAATTTCCGGTTCCGACTTCTTTACGGCTAATACCATTATCTGTAGCCATCCATATATTTCCTCTTTTGTCCTGTATAATCTTATTAACATTATTATTGACTAAAGAATTGGCATTATTCACAGTATGAGTAAATTGATGTACCTGAGCAGATGTTTTATCAAAGAAAGAGATTCCGCCGCCATAAGTACAAATCCAAATGCGCTTATTTTGGTCATTAAAAATGTCATAAACACCATTCCCAGGAAGTGATGACGGATCATTAACATCCTCTTTATATACATTTAACACCTTTGTTCCCTGCTTATTCACCTCCCAAATACCTTGTCCATCAATACCCGCTAGAATTGTAGAATCAGAATTTGATTCAATTGCCAGAATAGGTTGTTTAGGAAAACCATTTATTTTCACCGGACACAAAGCATGCCTACTTAAATCATAATAGTACAAGCCATTCCAGGATGTTCCAATCCAAAGCCTCTTCATTTTATTGTCATAAAAAAATTTGGAAACACGTAAATCAGCTTTTGGAGTATTTTTATAAAGCCTTGTTCCTTTCATCGTTTTTTTATTAAATAGCCATATTCCAGTTGGCTTGGCAAGAAAAAATCGATCAGAGTCATACCAGGCTAAACAATATACTTCTTCAGAATCTTGAATATGTGTAAGAGACCCATTATGATATCTTAATAAACCGGATGAAGAAGCAGCCCAGTAACAATTAGCATTATCTGCAAGTATACTACCAGTCACTAAATGCGTATTATTCAGAGATTTGCCCATATTAATTAATAGTTCAAATTGGTCCTTAATAGCATTGTAACGAAATAACTGACCGTTATTTGAAAAAGCGAATAAGTCTGAATTTGCATACACTAGTTTCACAGATATAATATCTGTATTTTCAAATGGAAGTTGATAAATGCGATAATCATCTCCGGCAAGCCTTAAAATCCCCAATTTAGTGGAAGCCCAAATAAAGCCCTTTTTATCTTTACAAATAGACGTTGCCATTCGCATTGATATTCCATACAAAGAGTTTATATCGTAAAACTTCACATTTGAGGAATGCAATGAGAATAGAGATAGCAAGAAAGTTAAAAGGAGTAGTTTAGTTCTCATTTTGAATTTAAGTTTTTCATATATATCACCCTTCAATTATTGAGTCTGTATTTGGTTAACAAAAATAATGCTGAAGCAAAAAAATACATTAAAGTACTATTTCGTATATGCATCATACAAATATACTCACAATTAATATCTAATAATAGAATAAAAAAACACATCCTTTTGCATACATTACAATACTCCGTATTTATGTTACATAATCTTTTGACCATGTAACATCACATTTTATATTTGACAATACTTGCCCTATTTAAGCTATAAATAACTAATTTTGCAGTATAACATTAATCATATATTTATGAGAGCCACACAAATTTCAATTTTTCTGTTATTCTGTTTTTCCATCTGCGGGTTTGCTCAATCCGGGAAATTATTTACTGTTGACAAGGAATTATCAAGCAGCATGGTCAACAAAGTAACTCAAGATTCTAAAGGAAATATCTGGATTGCTACAGAAGACGGTCTTAATTATTATGATGGAGCTAAATTCCTAACTTTTAAACATAAAAAAGAAGACAAATCAAGCATCAAAAGCAATTATGCATTATCTGTTTTTAATGATAGCCAAAACAATCTTTATATTGGGTATGTAAATGGATTGCAACAGTACGACTATGCTTCCGGAAACTTCACTGATATTCCTTTATTATCAGCCAAGAATAACAAACCTTTAGATGCTCATATCCATATTATTTATGAAAGAAAAAATGGAGACATATTAATTGGAACAGCAGGTCATGGCATGTTCTTATTAAAAAGAAACAGTAAGCAAGCCAAACAGGTTGTACTTCGTTCAATTCCTAGTTTTTTTATTACTACTATTCAGGAAGATAAGAATGGCAATCTTTGGATTGGAACTGAAGGGAAAGGAGTATTCTGTTTAACTTCAGGCAAGAAACAAGAAACTAGACAATATCTAAATGGGCCAGGGATGGTGAATCTTGACATCTCATGTATGTGCTTGGGCCCCGACAATAAAATATATGTTGGTAGTTTAAATAAAGGATTGTTTTCGTATAATCCATTGACCAATTCCTTCGATGTTATTTCTTACCCAACTAAGCTTCCAATAAAAACCCTTTATGTAAATAAGCAACATCAAATCATGGTTGGAACAGATGGAAAAGGCTTAAAAATCTATGACCCGATTTACAAGAAATTTGTAGAAAATAAATACAATATTCCAACTTTCGATTTTACAAAATCTAAAATTCATTCTATTATTGAAGATAAAGCAGGAGATATCTGGTTAGGCATTTTTCAAAAAGGTGTAATGCTATTGCCTGCCAATCGGAGCAATTTTAAATATATTGGTCATAAATCTATTTTAAAAAACAATATTGGCTCTAATTGCATTATGTCGGTATGCAAAGACCATAAAGGAGTTTTATGGATTGGAACAGATAACGATGGCATATACAGTGTTGCTCCAAGTGGAGAAGTTAAATCACATTTTAGTCAGGAAAATGGTTCAAATGTTCCTTCTACAATCATAAGTCTTTATGAAGATTCAGACCAAAATTTATGGGTAGGTTCCTTTTTCCAAGGTCTGGCTAAATTAAACAAAGAAACCGGCCATTGCGAATATATACAAAAAATGAATACCGATTGTGTATTTAGTATTGTAGAAGACAAAAATAAAAATTTGTGGCTTGGCACAATGGGCTCCGGAGTATATTCCATGAATATAAAAAATAATCAGATAGTACACTATCCTTCAGTACAAGGATATAATAAAAAGCGAAATACGTTACATAATCGCTGGGTTACAGCTATGTTACTGACTCGCAATAATAAATTATATATCGGAACGTTTGATGGAATAGGATGCCTGGATTTGAAAACCAAGAATTTTGTATCAACGTATAATTCAAATAAACTTTTAAGCGGATATATAATCTACACGATATTTGAAGATACAAAAGGATATATTTGGATTGGAACCTCAGAAGGTATATTATGCCTCAATCCTCATAATCAACAGATAACATCATTTGATATGAAAAACGGATTGCCGAGTAATGTTATTTGTGGAATTTGCGGAGACAAACAAGGGAATCTTTGGATTAGTACAAGTTATGGTATATCTAAATATAATCCAACAAAAAAAACATTCACTAATTACTACGCAGACGATGGACTACAAGGTAATGAATTCAGCAAGAATGCTTTATTCAGAGATAAAAGCGGTGAAATTATTTTTGGAGGTGTTAATGGAGTTACATCATTTTTCCCTGAAAAAATAACTAATCCAGCCAAGAAACTTGATATACGTATAACTGGATTCTATATCCATGATCAGGCTATCAATAAAGGAGATAAATCTGGTTCATACAGCGTTATTGATACAGCTGTTTCTGAAGCAAAAGACTTCCATCTTGCAGCAAGCGATAACTCTTTCCGCATCGAATTTTCAGCAATGGAGTTTTGTAATCCGGAACGAATTACTTTTATGTATGCCTTAAACAATGATAATTGGAACACACTTCAGCCAGGAGAAAATCATATTTCATTCAACAATTTAGCTCCTGGAAAATACCATTTTAAAGTAAAAGCGAAGTATTACGAAACTTATTCTGACATCAAAGAAATTACAATTATTATATCACCACCATGGTATGCATCTCTTGGTGCGAAAATTATCTATTTCATTATAATTATCACTGCTTTATATTTTACGCGACAACAAATCTTGCAAAGACGTAAAATTAAACTTAAATTTCAGCAACAAGCTCATGCTGAAGAAATCAATGAGGCCAAGCTTCAGTTCTTTATTAATATATCTCATGAGATACGAACTCCAATGACTCTAATTATTAGCCCATTGCAGAAACTTATGACAATAGACAAAGATCAAGAGCGGCAGAAGTTGTATCATACCATTTTTAGAAATTCCAAACGAATTCTTGCCTTAATGAATCAATTAATGGATATCCGAAAAATAGACAAGAAACAGATGGTTCTAAAATTTCGCGAAACTGACATCGTAAATTTAACGCATGATCTTGTTAAGGTCTTTGAGAGTCAGTCTATCAATAAACAAATAAAACTGAATTTTCAGTCAGATGTTTCAGAATTAAAAGCATGGATAGATCCTAATAACTTTGATAAGATTATTCTCAATCTACTTTCTAATGCGTTCAAATTTACACCTAAAAATGGAGAGATAAGCACTAGCATCCATATAGGAGAGAATAATGACGAAAATGATAAGCCAACCCACTATTTCGAAATCATTATATCTGATAATGGAATTGGGATAAAAAAAGAGGAAATAGAGCGTATTTTTGAACGCTTTTATCAGATAAATAATAGCCAGAACAATTCAAATATTGGTACTGGTATAGGACTTCATCTTACACGATCACTGGTACAACTACATCATGGAAAAATTTGGGCTGAAAATAATGAAGATGGAAAAGGCTGTCGATTTATAATACGTCTACCACTAGGCAACGATTTCTTAATTCCCGAAGAAATAGCTGATGATGCAGAAATTACAGATAATGTTAATCAAGACAGCTCTGTAATGGTAACAGAAACAATTGATAGCATCGATAATGCACAAGTTAAAATAAAAACTAAATATAAAGTATTAATAGTAGAGGATGACGAAGAGATTCGCAAATATCTAAAAGACGAATTAGGAAACGAATTCCATATTATAGAAAGTTGTAATGGAAAAGAAGCTCTTCCAATAATATTAAAGAAAGCGCCAGATTTAATTATTAGTGATGTGATGATGCCAGAAATGGACGGGATGGAACTTTGCCAAAAGATTAAACAGAATATTAATATCAATCATATACCTGTTATTTTACTAACAGCAAAGACCAGAGAAGAAGATAATATTGAAGGATTGGAAGTTGGCGCTGATAGCTATATAACAAAGCCTTTCAGCATTGATATCGTAAGAAAAACAATCCAAAATTTAATAAAAAACAGAGAATGTTTAAAGAACACCCTGACAGGCCAACAAATTCAGGAAGATAAGATTGATAAAATTAATCTCAAAGCACCCGACGAGAAGTTATTGGAAAGAATAATGTCTGTGATAAATAAAAATATAAACAATATAGACTTTAGTGTAGAAATATTAGCTTCTGAAGTTGGAATAAGCAGAGTTCATCTGCATCGCAAGATGAAAGAACTTACCAATCAAACTACACGTGATTTTATTCGCAATGTACGGTTACAACAAGCAGCATCATTATTAAAGGATAAAAATCAAAATATAAGTGAAGTTGCATTTGCTACGGGATTTGTTAATGCAACATATTTTTCTACAGCATTTAAAGAGTTGTATGGAATGAGTCCGAAAGAATACATGGAACAAAGCAAAGAATAATTGATTTTAATATAGTATCCCTTTTAGAATCTATTTATCTAATTTATTCAGCACACTCAAGTGTAGTAATTACCTTGAGTGTGCTACGAATAAATTAAACCAAAAATAACCTATTTCTATTCAGGTAAAGCATCATTAGCCGAAGTAGCATACAAACCAATTAAACTTCCGGTAAATCCGCCAGCTATATTAGTCGAAAGAATATCTCCTGACACCATTCCTCCTAAATTCTTAAATTCACCATTGTTTTCGGAATAGCTAAAACTATACTCATTTCCTTTAGCTGTTACTTGCAATTGAACAGGCTTTGATGCATCAATTTTTGCACTTGCCAAAATTACAGAGTTTCCTTTCTCTGTTCTTTGCAACAAAATATATGTATCCTTTTTAATCTTTGTAATACCAAAAACATAATTAAACCTCTCAGATTGGTAGCAAACGAATCCAGCCAAATCATTTTCTACTTTAGGCTGATAGTTCAAAACTGTTGTAGCTGTGAAATTTTTATGTTGTTGTCTATAGAAAAGAGAAGACACCGGTTTTACTTCCTTAATATTCACGTTAAAAGGCATAATCTGTACACCACCTTTAGGATTGATATGAATAAAATCTTCACGAGGACCTCTCATTCCAATCCATGAATAAGCTAAATTGGGAGAAGTGAACTTTTCTGTATAAGTAAAATTACCATTTGGCAAAAAACCATCTTTTCCTTGACGATTTATAACGCCTTTTGGTAATTTCAATTTAGGTTCCATTGGAATAAGGCCATTTTCAAAAATAGGGAATTCACCACTCCAATCAACTGGAAGGATAAAAGTTTCGCGACCACTATTTACAAAATTCTTTTCATTAGGACGAATAGCCAGAAAAACTCCATAATATTTTCCGCCCGGACCTTCAACAAGATCGGCATGTCCGGTCCAATCTATTTTATTTCTTCTTTCAGGACGTAAATATCTTTGTGAAAGAATAGGATTGTTTCCAGATGGAATAAAAGGTCCCTTTGGACTATTGCTCACAAAAATAACTTCACTATGCCAATCGCCTGTACCACCTTCAGCACACATCAAATAGTAGCGACCGTTCTTTTTGTATAAATGAGGTCCTTCAATCCAAATTGGTTTCTTTTTAATATCTACTCCCCCATCAACAATAATTTTATCTGTTCCCGGAATAATCTGATCTGTATTTAAATCATATTCCCAGATTTTAATCACCCTATGTCCATTGTACAGTTCTTTTCCATTATCAGGAGCATCATTATGTACAATATAAGCTTTCCCGTTATCATCGAAGAAGATAGAAGGGTCAATACCATTAAAATTTAATTTAATTGGATCGCTCCAACCCTTTAAAGGATCTTTTGTTTTAACTACCATATTGCCTATTCCAGAAGCAAATTGAGTAGTAATCATATAAAAAGTATCATTATATGGATTATATTTAATGTCCGGAGCATATATTCCAGCACTTACACCGGCAGTTTCCACTTTTAGTTGAGATGTTCTGTCGAGTACATGCCCTATTTGTTTCCAATTAACCAAATCATTGGAATGAAAGATAGGAACCCCAGGAAACATAGAGAAAGAAGAATTTACCAAATAATAATCATTTCCTTTACGGGTTATACTTGGATCAGGATAACAACCTTGCAAAATCGGATTATAAAACTCGTCATCACCCAATGGATTTTCTCTATAGACATCATCATCTCCCTGATATACAAACTGTGTAAACGTCGGATTATTTTTCGACTTAACCTGTAAGCTCTTTTTCTTTACACCTGATTGCGCTGAACCAGTTTGGCATAAAGAGAAAATAGCCATAAACGCAAATAAAAAACTAAATTTAATTTTAGATGTTTTCATTATAAAAAAGTATTAATTAGATATATCAAATTCATTTGAATTTCGGTATTAAGATGCAGAAGCCTGTTGTTTTAAACATCAAAACAAAGTATTGCAAAAATATAAAGATGGCTAAAGTCTAAACAATAAAAATGTATCCTATGCTTTTGATTACGTAACAACGAGTATAGATATAATGCAAAAATGTTTCATTTTTAGATTTAACTATTTTATTAGCAGAATTATGAGGTTTATTTTGATACTGCATACATATTTGAAGTTCTAATAAAACAAAAGTTCTTTATTGGTGGATTATTTATTTTAGTCTATAGAAATTAGTAAGCACTCGGCCAAAGGCTTATGGGTTCTCTATCCAGGGCTTATGGGTTCTCGAAAGCGGGCTTATGGGTTCATGGACGTGGGCTTACTTATAGTTCATAATAAAATCCCTAAACAACCACCTATATACCTGATAATTTGAGTAATTAAATATTCTAATAGAGCTCAGATTTATAATTATAGGGAATTCAAATACAATGTTTTGGAGTGTAGAATTAGTAGCGGATAAAACAAATTTGTAGCAGATATTTTTTCATCTGCTACCACTTTAAAAGACTTCCAGCAAGGCTTTTTAGCTATTTTAGTAGCAGATGGGCAGATGTTTTTATAAAATTGCATAAAATAACCCTGCACTATTTTTAGAAATAGTGCAGGGCATAGAGAGATATATTATTCAAAAAAAACTAATTCATGTCATTACCTTTCAGGTTTGGATTATTGTTCAACTCAGACTGAGGGAAAGGAAAATACATAGCCTTTTCTGACCAACCTAAAGTTTTCAATGGTTCAAGCCATTTGGCATCAGCCATACCCCAGCGGAGTAAATCGAAATAGCGCAAATACTCACCACAGAATTCAACATAACGTTCATGTTCAATAATATTCTTTATGCTATTCATGGCAACACCATTGATGACTTTACCACTTGATAATAACGCATCAACATTAGGAATTGTACCAGGAGAATGTTGATACCATAAATGTGGTTGTTCAGATGGAACTACTTTATTAGCTCTATCTCTAACTTGCTGAATATAATATTTAGGACCAGTAGGATCTGTAATAGCCTTACTATCATTACCAGTCTCACTTAAACACTCTGCATACATTAATAATACATCAGAATAACGCATCAAACGAGTATTGATATCATCATCAATATCAGCAATCTGGTAATCAGGACATTCCTTTCTGGTACCATAAAGATCATTATCTGAAGACAAATGTGCCATCATATAATTCCAGTCAGCAACATTACCTGATAATTCTGTATATTTTGCTCCTCCCGGGCACCATAGAGTCATGTATCTTCTTGGGTCTCCATCTTCAAATTCATCATAAGTCTTTTTGTTAGGAGCGATATTCCACCAAGAGCTACCAGTACCGTCAGGAACTCCAATCTCTTGCCATTTCCAGGAATCAGAATTATCTCCACCCAACCAGCTTGTACCATTGAACATCTGGACTTCAAATACAGATTCATCATTATTCTCGTTATCTCCGCCCAAGCCATTAGCTCTAAAATTATCCATAAGCTTATATTCTTTACTATCTATAACAGCTTTCAATAAAGGAGCTGCTTTATCAAATTCGGCAGTTTTTCCTTTCTCGAGAATAGGACGATACATATATGCTTTTGCTAAATATGCTTGCGCTGTACCTTTGGTAGCACGCCCTTTGTTTGCCACATTAGCATAAAGTTCACTACGCAATGGTAAAAGTTCAGAAGCTTTTTTGAAATCATCAATAATCAAAGCATATATTTCACCAGGTTTTGCGTTAGTAGGATAATAATCAGATTGATTTTGTGCTGAATGATCAACCAATGGAATTGTTTCTCCAAAGAGAGCACAAAGGTGCATATAATGTAAGCCTCTCAAGAAATAAGCCTCACCTAACAATCTATTTTTAACCGTTTCAGATATTTCCCCACTAAAATTACTTATTTTTTCGATGGCTGTATTAGATGCATAAACACCTTCAAAGTACCCTTTCCATCCTGAGGTAATATTTCCTTGATTTGGAGGAGTGCTATATGTATCAGGATAAAGTTCTTCACCTACACATTTAAAAGTATGTTCGAAATCATCTCCAGGAAGTAACATATAATAATATGCCCCACGACCATAGCCACCTTCAACACCATTAAAACTGATTAAGCACTGATAAGCCGGTATTACAGCAAGTTCTAATTGTGCTGCTGTTTTGTAATATGTATCAACAGATAACTGCGAAGGATTATTCAAATCCATATCGGGCATACAGCTACTTAAAATTGCTGCAGAACTGCACAATAAGCAGAATTTTGATATTTTTTTCATTGTATTTTTAATTTAAAGATTCAACCTTTAGAACGACAATTGAGCACCCACGAAAAATTCTCTTGAGTTAGGGAATGTAGGATCCCATGAACTAGATCCATCAACACCTCTTGTTAAGTTTGTGCCACCTGTATCCTGATCACCAACTTCTGGGTCAAAGCCTGAATATTTAGTTAAGGTTATCAAGTTTTTCCCACCAACATACACTCTCAGATTATTAATGTTCAATTTCTTAGTTACACTTTGAGGAAGTGTATAGCCAATAGTCAAGGCTTTCAGTCTTAAATAAGATCCATCTTCTACATAACGTTTTGAATTACGCATATTCTGATTTGGATCGCCTATAACAGCTCTTGGCATATCTGTATTTGTATTCTTTGGATAAATAGTAGTTACTCCTGAAATTGGGTTGACAAATTCCAGATCTTCGGCACGGTAACGATTCAGTGTGCTTGAGAAACAGTTGTAATAGTGGTACATGCCTTCGCCAAAATAGCGGGTTTTATTATAAATATCATTACCCTGAGATCCTTGCCAAATCATAGCCATATCTAATGTTCCAAAAGCAGTTCTATAACTGACATCTGCACTCAATCCATAACTGAATTTAGGTATTGGATTTCCGATGTAATCTTGATCGGCTACTCCATCTCCATCCTTATCTACAAAACGAACATCACCTAATGCTGCTTTTGGCGCAAACTTTTTATCTGCATCTAATTCTGCCTGAGTACGATATAGTCCATTTGTTACATATCCCCAGAATTCTCCGATAGATCTGCCAACTGCAGTTTTAGAGATGCCATTGCCTGCCATGATCTGATTATTAGAACCAATACTAAGTACCTTATTCTTTACTGTAGAAATATTACCCGTTACTGAATAATCAAATTTACCAATTGACTTTTTGTATGAAACAGCAAGTTCAAGTCCCTTATTTTCAATACTTCCGGCATTAAGTGTAGGTTTATTATCACTATAACCAGCAGCATATGAAATAGGCACAGCCACTAACATATCTGATGTCTTCTTGTAATAATAATCAAATATAAATGACAACTGATTATCAAACAAAGAAAGATCGAAACCAAAGTCTGTAGAATATTGACTTTCCCACTTAACATTTGGATTTGAAGGAGTAGTAGCAAGTCCACCTGCGTTCTTTGCATTATTAAGATAATACCAAATATTACTAAATGCTATAGTACTTTGATACTGATAAGAATCGATGTTAGAGTTACCCAACATACCCCAGCTGGCGCGCAATTTAAAATCATTAACAAATGGAAGCTTTTCCATAAATTTTTCCTGACTTACTCTCCATGCAGCAGATAAAGATGGGAAATTACCATAACGATTGTTTTTACTAAACTTGGAAGAACCATCACGTCTAAAGTTAAATGTCAGCAAATATTTGCTGTCGTAACTATAGTTAATTCGTCCCAGCATAGAGAACATAGACTCGTGTCCCACAGAAGAATCAACAGATTTTGAACTATCATCCTGAGTCGCACCTAGAATAAGAATATCTTCACTTGGCATAGCACGCGCCCCGGCACTTACACTTAAATTCTTTGTTTCATCTGAGGAAACTCCAAACAAAGCATTTAAGCTGTGTTTACCAATGCTCTTTTCATAAGAAAGAGTATTCTCATACAAAAGTCTATTAGTTTTATAGCTTGCCATGGAATAAGAATCAGGTGTATGGTTTTGATATGGAATTGAATACTCTGCCTCATAATCCTGAACCATATATCGATACATGTCAACTCCCATATTAAACTTGTATTTTAAACCGGGAAGTATTTCATAAGTCATCCATGCATTACCATTTACGGAAGTAGTTTCACCTTTGTGCCAGTTTAAATTAGCCTGTGCCAAAGAATTTGCAACGTCTGTACCATTTCCAGCACCAGCAAATCCTGTTGAGCTATTAGCATCATACAAAGGCAAAGTTGGAGCCCATTTTAATGCAATTAGCAAGTTTTTATCACTCCAATCGTGATTACTACGTTTTATTGATACAGTTTCACCGAATTTGAATTTACCTTTCGTAAAATCAGATATAAACTGCATTCCATAATTTTTAGTATCTTCTTTAATAAAAATAGGTTTATCTGTTGAATAAAGACTGTTTACTCTAAAATTTGCATTTTCAGAACCTCCACTTATAGAGAGATTATGTTTCTGATAAAAACCTGTACGCTTCAATGCATTAAACATATTATATCCTTCACCTATAGTAGATGGATTTTTATATGCATCTAAATAATCAGTAGCGTTTCTTTTGCCTGCGTTCCATAATTCTTCATTTACCAGCTCTGCCAATTCCTGTCCATTAAGCATATCGATATTGTTTGACAGGTTTTTCACACCAGCAAATCCGTCATAATCTACCTTTACTTCGCCAGCTGTTCCTCGTTTTGTTGTAATAACAATAACTCCATTAGCACCACGAGCACCATAGATAGCACAAGATGCTGCATCTTTTAAAACCTGAATACTTGCAATATTAGCTTCATCTGGCACAGCGCCACCAATCATACCATCCACCACATAAAGAGGATCTGTATTATTAATAGAACCAACACCACGAATCTTTATTCTTCCATTGGTAATTTGAACACCAGGAACCGAGCTCTGCAATCCAGCTTGCAATCCACCAGGAACTTTATTTAGTTCTTTGGTAGGGAGAACAGCTATAGCCGATGACAAATCCGCTTTTTTCTGAGTACCATAACCAACAACAACAACTTCTTCTAAAGTTTTGTCATCTTCTTTTAAAACAACACTCAACGTTCTTTTTTCTCCAACCGCTATAACCTGACCTACATATCCAACGAAAGAAAATTGTAATTTAGCATTCGGAGAAACTGAGATCTGAAAATTACCATTAACATCTGATACTGTACCATTAGCAGTACCAACCTGAGATATATTTACACCAAGTAAAGCTTCACCAGAAGCATCCTTTACTGTACCTTTTACAATAAAGTTTTGAGAAAATACCCAAAGAGGGACCATCAATAGAACAATGATGATTCCTAAGGTTTTTTTAAAATTAAAGTTTTTCATAGTTTCTAAATAAATTATACTAGACTTAATAACTCAATTATTCATAAATCTTTAGCTATAAGAAAAAGCTCGTCAACTATCATCAAATAAATGTTTCATAAAAATTAGTTTATAGGTTTACTAACAAGAGTAGAAGTGAAGTTTTTCACTTCAATATTTCTACATAAGAAAGCTCCTTTTCATGAGAAAAAGAATATAAGTCATAGAGAAGCCTTTTTTATATGACTTCAGACAATCGTTTTATACAGATTTTCTAAAATTCAAGGGAAGAGATTACTTTTGCAGCAGATAATATCAGCTACAGTTTTCTTTGTGTTCATAAACAATAGATTTTAGGCTAAACTTTCGATTAACAAATGAATATCAAAAGTAGAGGGAAATCAAAATTTTGAATTTCAAATTCAGATATTCTTTTTCCAGTTTTAAACACAAATTCAGATTTGACTACTGTATTAATTAGGGGCTAATGCAATGATAATTGCAAAAAAAGGACACACTACAAGACCATTTTTCACTATAAAATTCGAGTTATATTCACCCATTTATTATAAAATGTTATTAAAAGAGCTGTTTAGTTTATAATATAGCATATCGTCTAATTTTTCTTTTGGTGACATATTTTTGTATTCCCGTTACTTCTCAACTTAATCTATTCCCTTATAAATAGCATTTTAAAAAAAACGAAAACTGATTGATAAAGATGTAAGATGGCCAATGGTATATGTAACATTATTATAATAATGATTAATAATCACAAAGTATCTTTGGCACAGATTTAAAAGTCTATCTTAAATTTTTTCTCAATTAATAATAGTAACAATATGAAAAACAAATGTTTTTATTTAAAGTCACTAATCCTGCTGGCTTTTTTCTGTTCTATACCTCTATGGGCAGCAGCGCAAGGACATTTAGTGAAGGGTGTAGTTAAAGATGTCACGGGTGAACCTATTATTGGCGCCAGTGTAATAGAAGTTGGTACTACCAATGGTACAATTACTGACATTAATGGCAATTTCTCTATTAAAGTTTCTCCAAAAGGTAAAATTTCTGTTTCATTTGTTGGTTATAAGCCCCAGACAATAGAAGTAGCTGGCAAAACGAATATTGAAATTTCAATGAGTGAGAATACTGCATTGTTAAATGAAGTTGTAGTGATTGGTTATGGTACTGCAAAAAAGAGTGATTTAACAGGTGCCGTAATGAGCGCAAACATTAAAGATTTTGAAAAAACGCCAAACACCAACATTATACAATCATTACAGGGTACTGTTCCTGGATTAAATGTTGGTCAAGTTACTAGTGCTGGTGGAACACCTAACATATCTATTCGTGGGACCAACACTATTTCAGGTAATACCAGCGTATTGATTGTATTAGATGGCATTATTTACAATGGTTCTCTTTCTTCAATCAACCCTGCTGATATTGAATCTGTAGACGTATTGAAAGATGCCAGTGCCACGGCTGTTTATGGTGCTCAAGCTGCCAATGGTGTATTGCTTATCACTTCTAAAAGAGGCAAAGCTGGAAAAGCTAAAATCAACTTTTCTTCTTCTTACAGTATGCAAAATCCTACCCGTGATTTGCATCCAATGAACCGTGAGCAAATGTTGAACTGGGATACAGAAGTATTGTGGCATCAGGCATATACTGAAGAATCTGGTTACACACAAAAGAAATCAGACTTCAATTTAGCTAAATGGATGCCCGATCCATCTTATCAATTGGATAGTGAAGGCAATATTACTTCAAATGATTACAACTGGTGGGATGAATTTACCCGTACAGGTACCATTTCTGAAAATAAATTCAGTGTCTCTGGGGGTAATGAAGGTATCTCCTATTTATTTTCTTTAGGTAATACTACGCAGCATAATATGTTGTTAAATGATGATTTTAAACGAAACAGCATTCGTGTGAACTTAGATGCACAGCCACGTAAATGGTGGAAACTAGGTGTTCAGGCGTTTGGTTCATTCGTCAATCAAGATGGACAAGAAACCTATTTACCATTCCTTGTTCAGATGTCTCCTTTGGCATCTCCATATGATGAAGATGGTAATATGATTTCGTATCCAATGCGTACAGCAGTAGAAAATCCATTTCATGGTTCAATGGTAGAAGATTACGAACGTCATAACTACTTCTTTGGGAATTTATATTCAGAATTCCAATTGCCACTTAAAGGTTTGACTTACCGTATTAACTTTGGTAACAACTATACAATTAACGAGCATAACTATGCTAGTAAATATGCATATAGTGAAAATGGTGAAGCATACAAAAATCATTCTATTTATAACGATTATACATTCGATAACATTTTTAATTATACCAACGATTTTGGTAAACACAGTATAAATAGTACTTTCGTATACGGTGCTATTCGTCGTAAATATTCATACACAAACGCAGATGCCAACACATTTGCTCGCATGACTTTAGGTTATAATAGTTTGGAACAAGGGACCAACCAATTCACTTATTCAGATGCATGGAAAGAAACCCTGTTATATCAGATGTTCCGAATCAACTACAAATTCAACAATCGTTACTTGATTACTGCAACAGCAAGACGTGATGGTTATTCCGGATTTGCTTCCAACAACAAGAGTGCTATTTTCCCTTCTGTAGCTTTAGGTTGGATTATTTCTGACGAACCATTCTTCAAAATTCCATGGTTCGACTATTTGAAGTTACGTGCCGGATACGGTATCAGTGGTAACCAGACTTCAAGATATGCTTCTTTAGCAAAAGTTACATCTGAAACAGGTTACATCTTTGGTGATGGAACTACAGGCGTTATCCGTCAGGAATTAACTTCTATGCAAAACAAAGACTTGAAATGGGAAAAAACTGCAGGTTTGAATTTAGGTTTCGACTTCGCTGTATTGAAAAACCGTATTACTGGATCTTTGGAAGTGTACAAGACAACAACAAATGATTTGTTATACAATGTAGCCATTCCAACTATCACAGGTTTCTCGTCTATCAGCTCTAATGTTGGTAAAATTAAAAACCAAGGTATTGAATTCACCGCAACTTCACATAATATCTCGACTAAAGACTTTGAATGGAGCACAACTTTCAACATATCTTCAAATTCAAACAAGATTGAATCTCTTACAGGACAAGATAAAAATGGTGATGGAAAAGAAGACGATTTAGTTGCTAGTGGTTTGTTTGTTGGTAAATCAATTTCATCTCTTTATGATTACAAAGTTGATGGAATCTATCAGATAGGTGACGAAATACCTGAAGGATTCTACCCTGGTAATTATAGAATAGTTGATACCAGTAAGGATGGAAAGATTACGTCTGATGACCGTGTAATTTTGGGTAAATCAGACCCTGCATACCGCTTGGGCCTTATGAATAAGTTTAGATATAAAAGTTTCTCTTTGAGTTTCTTTATCAACTCAGTACAAGGTGGTAAAAATGGTTATATGGGTAGAAACTCATACTCAGTAAATCAGGATGACAATGCAATCCGTTATAACCGTTTTACAGAACAAGCAGATAAATTCTGGTCACCAAACAATCCTAATGGTATCTATGCAAGATCATATACAGGTGGAAAAATTACTCCTAATTTATATCAGAAGAGAGATTTTGTTCGTTTACAGGACATAACTTTGAGCTACGATCTGCCTAAGTCAATAATTTCACGTATTGGTATAGATGGAATCAATATCTATTTTAACTGCAAGAACCTATTAACCTTTACTGGTTGGAATGGATGGGATCCTGAAGCCAGCAATACTTATACAGACGATACTGGTACGCATTATACAGGTAGTACCTATGATAACAGACCTGTTATGAGAAGTTTCACTGGTGGTATTAATATTTCATTTTAATTATTAAAGACATGAAAAAGTATTTATATATGGCATTATTTGCCACACTGTTATGCGCTTGCAATGAGAATAAATTTTTGGAAGAAAAGCCCTTAGATTTCATGAGTGGTGAAAACTCATATTCTACAACTGCAGATTTTGATGCTTCAGTTACTGAACTATATTATCTATCACGTTTAGAGTTCTTCTGTAATAGTGACCGTAGTATCGATTATCTTTATGGCACTGATATGATGATGGGAGGTGGAAGTCTTCAATCCAATCTTGCTACTGATTTGGACCCTACCGGCTCAATTGCAAAAGAGCACTGGAATAAGCTTTACCTGCTGGTTGCACAGTCAAACGTTATTATCAGCCGATTGCCAAATTCAGAACTTACTAATGAGCAAAAAGTAAAATATGAAGCAAAAGCTAAATTCTTCAGAGGTTTTGCTTATCGCACTTTAGCCTATCTGTATGGTGGTGTACCTCTTCAGTTAGAAGAAGTAACTTCTCCAAAAACGGATTATGTGAGATCTACAAAAGAACAAACCTTGCAACAAGCTATTGATGATGTGAAGTTTGCTGCTGAGAATCTGGATGATATCAAAAATGTAAAAGATGGAGAAATAAGTGCTCCTGCAGCTAACTTCCTATTGTCTGAATTATATCTTGCTATGAATAAGAATCAGGAAGCTGTAGATGCAGCAACTAAGGTGATAGATAATCCTGCTTTAGCTTTGATGAAAAATCGCTTTGGTTCACGTGCTAGTGAAACAGGTGATGTATATTGGGATTTGTTCCGTAGAAACAATCAAAATCGTGCTTCTGGTAACACTGAAGGTATTTGGGTAATTCAATTGGAAGAAGATGTTCTTGGTGGTGGATCAAATACTTCATATTATTTCTGGACTAGCCCAGGTAACTATCTGCTTGAAAGACATTGCGCTCCACAAGTTCAGCTTTTTAGGTTCAATATGCCTGATGGAAAACAACTTATTCCGTTTAGCTGGCCTATTGGAGATTACACAGGAGGCCGTGGCATTGGTAATATTTATGCAGCACCCCATTTTTATACAGAAGTTTGGCAAAGCGATTTCAATAATGACATCAGAAATTCTAATTACAATTTTGTAAGAAAAATAAAGTTCAACAACTCTGATTTTATAAAAAAATATAAAGATGTCTTCGGAGATAGTCTTGATTTGATGAATCCAAAACTTCCTGCAGGCGTAACAATGGTTACCGGTTTAGGAAGTCAGGCAACTCTTCCAGGTCGTTACCTTTGTGGTTATCAAACAAAGTGTACTACTCCATACAACCATCCGGCTGCTATTGTCGCTGATGCTAATACACATGCATTAAAAGGAACTGCTGGTGGAACGTTCGTTGATCAGTATATGTTCCGTTTATCCGAGGCCTATTTATTAAGAGCTGAAGCTTACCTGAAGCTAAACAATAAAGACAAAGCTTCAGCTGACATCAACATCGTACGAAGCCGTGCACATGCATCAGCAGTTAATGCCGCTGATGTTAATATGGACTATATTCTTGACGAACGTTTGCGCGAGTTGGGTATTGAAGAAAAAAGAAGATTGACTTTGTCCCGTACTGGTGAATTCTATAATAGAGTGAAAAAATATAATCCATTCTATAACGCGTCATATACTGCAGATAAGAAAGATTTCCAGGAAAAACACACATTGTACCCAATTCCGCAATCAGTTATTGAGGCTAACAAAGATGCTGTATTAGAACAGAATCCAGGGTATGAATAATAGACTTGATTATCTCTGTTTTCCTATAGAGAAGATATAAGATTATCTTGATTAATAAAGCATAAGGTTGTGCCAGAAATGATACAACTTTATGCTTTATTTTTTTTGATACAGCAATTTTATATCATACAGAATAACAACGCTCCGTTAAGATTCTTGAAGGATAATGCTAAACCATAGTTTCGGCATTTTAATAATTGGTGAATAAATTAATTTACGCCCAATAATTTCTTTTATTTATAGCTTAGAAATGATTGGCTATCATCAAGAGGCATACTTCCGCTCAAAGAATTTACTATTATATTTTGTGGTCAAAGACAAAGTGAAAAAGAGCTGAACTTTTGCGAGTTCAGCCCTTTTTTTGCCCTAACAATGAAGTTTACCGGGACATTAATTATGAATTATGAGAATATTAATAATCAAAAACTTGTATTTCCTAAATACACATGGTTCACCAGGATAGTTTTTCTCAATAGATTCCCACGCCGGTTCAAAAGGACCCTTAGTAACAGGAAGATCCAGTTTCATCTCAGGAAAAGTTTTCCAATCACCCAATGGAATAGTATCATACCCTAAGGGAGCTGGAACAGCAGGTATTGGAGGTAGTTTATCAGGAAGCGAAGATTTTGTTTTCACTTTCATATCCTGAGCATTGACATTAAGCGATAATGCTGCTATCAAAATTCCCTAAATCTTTTTCATTCTTATTTCAAATATTAATTATATAATTTACTATTTCACTTTAAGGATGATGGACCTACATACGATTTTTTCAGCCCACCCCAGTCAATTATAACACGTTGGATAATCATTCCAGGATCGCCACAGATTAATGAAAGTTTATGTATTGTCAACGATTTGTTTACTGCAAATTTTGCAACCGCAACAACCCCATTTTGCAATACACGTTCTTTCCAAGGTTCAGAATACTCTTTATGATCATTTTGAATAACAACTGCAGGCTGCCCATCAACTGATATACCATAGCGGGTACTTTTCCCCTTGTGAAGTGCCCAAAACGGCAAACTATAAACATGTACAGTTACTGAATCGGCTGTTACACCATTAAATTCATACTCAACACGAGTGCCATCAAGTTTTTTGGGATCAACGCTTTGTTCGGTGGCTTCGCCCAACTGAAGGGCATACCAATCGTAACCTATACCGTCAATGATTTTTAGTGAATGTCCGTTTTTAGCTATTTTATTTTTAATTCGTTTCAAATTAATTACCGTACAACCTTCCAACTTATTTTTATCTTCTTGAGATTCAAGTTCAATTGGGGTACTAGCAGCTCCTTCACTAATTGTTACTTTAGGCATGTCATGATACTTGGCAGTCCATCCCGGAGCAAGACTCATCATACCGTTCCACTTGCCATTAAGCATGGTGTTGTATGTCAAGGTCAGACTGTTGATGCTATCAAATGCTGCTTTAGACTGTACAGCTGCCCAATTAGCTGTTGACAGATTCTTATCATTCAACTCTTCATTGTTAAGCTGCGCCATCAAGAACTTTCGGTTCATCTGATACGAGCCCATTACCGGATAAGCCACTAATTCGAAAAATGCCGGACGTAAACATTCCGGTAATTCTTCCGAAATTTTATACGACAAGTCTGAAATCCGTTTATAATCGGCTAATCTTTGTTGCGCATCGTTGTAGTTTTGGAACGAGAATTTAGTATTTGAAATATCACTATATTGAGGAGCATCCCATTCACGCTCCCAACCCATAAACTCTGGTTTACGACTCCATGCAAGTCTATAATAATTATCTAAAATATCTTGAAAACTTTTTTTGTACTTAACTCCAAATGTACGAGCAAGAAATTGGCTTTGGTGTTGGTTAATGCTTGCATAATCAAACTTGTTAACATCCCATGCTAAATCAAGAAATGTTTGTATACCCATTTCAGCTGGTTTTATATCACCAACATTCACTAGCCAGTAACGATTAGCTCCTGTTTTATAAGCTTTTATTAGTTCTTCATACATTAAAACGGGAGGTGTTGTATTCAGCCACAAATAATCATGTGGGGCACCCAAATAAGAAAAATGATAATAGACACCAGATCCTCCTTTGCGCTTTTGCTCTTTGGAATCACTCAGACGTTTCATGTATCCGTAGTTGTCGTCTACCCAAATAAGTGAAATATCGTCGGGAACTTTTAAACCAAGTTCATACACATCCATCGTTTCTTTGTAAGGTACAAATATTTGAGGAATATCAGTAATTGGTTTCTTAAGGTATTTTTTTAGAACTTCTCTTTGGTCGGTCATTACCCGACCAAGTACATTCACTTTTTCCTCATTAGTAAGATTACCCCTCAAACCTTCATCGTGTACACCACGCATAGCCATAGTATAGATGTTTTCGTAAGGGGATGCTTCACGTACACGATCATCCATTTTCTTTAAAATAACATCTTTGTTTTTGGCATAGTTCCACTCCCCATCACGTTTACTATCCCATTCTGATTTTGCAGCATTGTTAAACAATAAAGGTTCACAGTGCGAGGTCGAAACTATAATTCCATATTCGTCGGCAACAACCTTACTTTCTGGATGAGAATAGAAAGCTCCAGTGCAACTATGCATGGCTGGAGCAAACATATTAGCTTTAAGTCGGAGCAACAGCTCACAAACCTGAGCATAGGTTTTAGGTCCAATATCACCAAGCTTTTTTTCATAATTATTCGAGGACCATGGTTTCAGCCCCCAATCTTCGTCGTTAATAAAAACACCACGGTACTTAACAGATGGGCTTTTAGAAGTGTAATTGATAGCCTTGATGCTGAGGTTCTGATTTTTTTTCACAGGAACATCAGCCCACCAATACCAAGGAGAAACACCTATGGCTTCGGAAATGGAAAATACTCCATAGGATGTTCCCCTTCGATCGCTCCCAGCAATTACAAGGGCTCGTTTTACTCCTTTGAATGGGTTGTCTATAGTTCTAATTGTATAACGTTCCCACTGATTGCAAACAGAATCAATCTTTAGTTTCTTAGATTTTACCAGTTCTTTAATTAGCTGGCTTTTTTCCACTGTACCAATAATTACAGTATATTCCCCTGCTTTCAATTTAGACGAAACTAACATAGGTTTCTTTCCGGTAACCATTTCAATGTCTTCGGAAAAAAGTTGAGCAGTTTTCTTTACCGAGCTAAAGTCGGATTCATCAAAGTAAACGGATGCTGTTAGTTTACTACTTACAATCGGGAATGATGATGATTTTTCTTGGTATTTATTATCAACCTGTATCTGTGAAAACACAAAATTGGGAATAAGTAATAATCCAAATAATATTTGTTTCATATTTATTTTATTGTATTTCTATAAACTTCATTTAATTAGCACTCAATCCGGGGACATCATTCAAAATAGAAGTAACATTAAAGCAAATTTTATTAGAAATAATATGCTCTCTATAATGTAATATCTTAGGGTTGAATTGATCTTAGTCGCAATTTGTTAATGCAACAATTCTTTCGATTTAGTGTGACTACTTTTGTAAATTAAAAAATCTTTTTATAAGGACTTTCATTCATTTTAAGATATGTTTGTTCATATCCTCCCATATCAACAGTTATTTTGTAAATAACAACTCCCGGATCTAACGGACGGATTGTTAATACATGCATTTCATCTACTTTTTTAGACAATGGAAGTGTCACAACAGTCTCTATCATACGCGCTGCAGCTGCCGGATACATTTTTGAATAATTATTTTCCCAAGTAAGCTGATTATTTATATTCCAGACTTTTTCATTTTCGCCATCAAATGATGCAGCCACACTTTGTCCTCCGTTTTTAAACGGTAAAGTACTATCAAAAAACACCCTAAGTTTAACACTGTCAGGTTTTGAATCAATAATCATTTTATAGTTTAAAAAAGCTCCATCAGTTTTCATCGTGTAAGGCATTAGAGCAATACCGGAAAGTGTTCTTCCAAGATCGGGAATCACAGTCCATTTAGTTTTTTCATTATCCTTTTTTTCAAAATAATGTTCACCTTCAATTACAACGACTTTATTCTTTTCAAGGAATACATATCCTCCTTCTTTTGCTTCTTCCGGCTTAATCCGAATAACCTTTGGCATTATATTTCCACCTCTAGGTTCATCCCATGATTTATACCCAATATGTGTCTGATCCATAATATGATTCCAACGTCCACCAGCAACATTCAAATTATAATCTTTTGAGAGATTAGCATCACGTTTAAAACAAATTTCAGCACGATCTGCCCAATAATTAGCTTTAATATCTTTTTCTGCTGCCAATTTCTCATTCATTGCTACAGCATAATACATATCATAAAGATTTGCCATTGCACGTACTGGATGAAGTATAAGTTCCATATATGTATCCTTATATTCATTTGGGAGTGTATAATATTGCTTTAAAGCTCTAGCTTCGAGTGCCAAATAAGCGTCTTTTACCTGAATAAATTCTCCATTTTCAAGGTTATAGGTTTTATGATTCATCATTTCTGCAGTAACACGACTGTTGTATTTACAATACGTGCTCAAAATTTCTGCAGCTTCAGAGGATTCTTCAGGGCCAAACTTATCTTCACAAAACTTTCGCGCATATTCCTCAAGATTATTTTCATTGAAAGATGTAGGGTTCCAAGCCATATTCAGGAAGAAATCCATTGGATATTCATTGGGTTTCAAGTCGCCTACATTTAAAATCCAAACTTTATCTACACCATAGCTATAAGTTAGTTGAAGTTGCTCCCACATATGTGGAATTTGTGTCATGTTTAGCCACTGATAAGCTCTTGGCGCACCATGTAAATCAACATGATAATACATGCCGTAGCCACCAGGGTGTTTCTTTTGATTAAGTTCCGGCAATCGGCGTACATCTCCCCAATTGTCATCGCACAACAAAACTATAACATCATCGGGAACCTTCATTCCCTGATCATAATATTCAAGAACTTCACTATAGAGTGCCCAAATCTGTGGAGTCTTGGACGCAGACTTTTTAGTTACTTTTTCAATAATTGTTCGTTGATCTTTCATTATTCGTTCTAGCAACTTAAAGTTATCTTCAGCACTGCCTGTATCATTCATTGGTAAATCACCATCACCACGCATGGCCATAGTAACTATCTGCTCATAATTTTTATTTCGTTCAAGCCCATCTTCCCAGAACTTTTTCAGACCAGCTTCATTCGTTTTGTAGTTCCATTCACCATTGCCATATTCTTTATGATGATTCCCCCACTCTTTCTGTGCACGCATCATTGGTTCATGATGAGAAGTTCCCATAACAATACCATATTCATCAGCTAGTCGCGGATTATCAGAATCATCTTCATTAAAGGCATTTCCCCACATAGCCGGCCATAAAAAATTAGCTCTCAACCTAAGAAGTAACTCAAACATATGGGTGTACAATTTGCTATTAGCACCTCCAAATTTCTCCTTTGCCCAACCAGAAAAACAAGGCGCTTCATCATTTATAAAAATACCCCGGTAACGCACTTTGGGTTCGTCTGAAATATACCTACCTGATAAGATATAAGCTGCCGGACGTTTTTTCGCAGGAACATCAGCCCACCAATACCAGGGAGAT
>Ga0209016_1000953_pt1 | contig 27560 bp, 24 predicted proteins | sample EPASupsiteSAE305_FD_187265 | JGI IMG/M metagenome (GOLD analysis project Ga0209016, IMG submission 187265) | Bioremediated contaminated groundwater microbial communities from EPA Superfund site, New Mexico - SAE3-05 (SPAdes) (version 2) | ecosystem: Environmental > Aquatic > Deep subsurface >...
AAGCCGGGCATTGCCGCCAAGCTGCTGACCCCGCTCTCCGACGCCGCCATCTCGGTGGACATGATCGTGCAGAACGTGAGCCACGATGGCATGACCGACTTCACCTTCACCGTCACCAAGGCCGACCTGAAAAAAGCCCTGCTGATAACCAACGAGGCTGCCAAAGAGATTCAGGCCAAGGAAGTGCAGTCCGACGAAAACATCAGCAAGATCTCCATCGTCGGCCTCGGTATGCGCAGCCACGCCGGCGTGGCCACCCGCATGTTTGCCGTGCTGGCCAAGAACAACATCAACATCGGCATGATCTCCACCTCCGAAATCAAGATTTCAGTGGTGATCGACGAAAAATACACCGAACTGGCCGTGCGGGTGCTGCACGAGGAGTTCGGTCTGGCCGGGTAATCCACCCGTGTCCAACCTGCAGCAACACGGGGATGTCGGCCAGGCCGGCATCCCCGTTTCGTTTCCCGCCATCACCGGCGCCATCCTGGCCGGTGGCCAGTCCACCCGTATGGGCAGCGACAAGGCGTTGTTGGAGCTGCACGGCCAACGGCTGCTGGAACGGGTGCATTGCACCATGGCCAGCCTGTTCGGCAGCACCCTGCTGATCACCAACAGCCCTGAACGCTATGCCTTCCTGCCCTGCCCTGCCGCACCTGATCAGTTCGTTGGTGCCGGCTCCCTGGCCGGTATCCACGCTGCCCTGACCCATGCCGCCACCGAGTGGGTGTTTGTCGTGGCCTGCGACATGCCGCTGCTCAGCCCAGCCGTCATCCGCTATCTTTGCAGCCTGAACGAGGAGTATGAGATCGTGGTACCCGAAAGCAGCAGTGGCCTGGAGCCGTTGCACGCCCTCTACCACCGCTGTTGCCTGCCGGAGATGGAGGCGATGTTGTCCGGCAGCCGCAAACGGATCATTGAACTGTACGATCAGAAAAAGACGCGTCGTGTGCCGTGGCATGAAATCGCCCAGTTGCCCGGCGCAAACCGCACCTTTCTCAACCTGAACACACCTGCCGAATTCGAGGCCATCACTGACACGCCGCCCAACTGACCAGGGCAAACGAAACCCATGTTTTTCTCGTAAACTATGCTATACTTACTGTGGCGTGGTGGTTGTCGAATCGGTACCAACTCTAACGGTGTGAGGTGAGATTATGAAAACCCTGGCTGATCTGGCACGTACCAAGCTGAGCGTAACCGGTGACGTTGAGCAGGCGCACTATGACCATGGCCTGCAGCGCCGTAACCTTGATCTGACCGCACAGGAAATTACCCATTGCTACAAGAGCAGCACCATGTTTGACGGAGAGGGCTCCAACGAGGCCGACCGCTAGTCGGTCAGCCAGCCGCATGGCAGTAAAACGGCGAGCAGCAGTAAGCGACCGATCTGCGACAATCACCACGCCAACACCAGTGTCAAGCGGTACCCCTATGCCTCCTGTCACCTTCATCTACACCAATTCCCTCGATCTGACCGCCGATCTGCTGATTGCACGGCTCGGCTCAGAGCATGTCTTCCGCTTCAACATTGATCTCTGGCGAGACTATCAGATCATGGTCGACGCCGACGGACTCTTCATCCAAAACCCGGCCGGACGCTGTGTACACCAGTCAGAGATCGCCAAATTCTACTGGCGTCGCCCCCATACCACGGCACGGCTCTACCCGCAGCGGGAGATACCCAAAGAGATCTGTTACATCGAGGAGGAGATCAGCTATGCCCTGCGCGATACGCTGAACCTGCTCTGGGCCGACGGCAAGGTGGTGCTGACCGAACCGATGGCCGACTCACGGATCGGCAAGCTTGTCCAGCTGTCGCTGGCGCGCAAGTATTTTGTCGTGCCAGCCTACCGCTTTGTGCTTGGCAGCTCCAATTTTCTCTCTGAAACCAGCGCTGCGGTGATCGTCAAGAGCCTCTCCTCGGAACGGGTCAACCGGGAAAAGACCCTCTTCACCACCCGGGTTAACCAACATGAACTGGACCCGCAGACCCCCTGGTTCATACAGGAGTATGTCCCGGCCTCCCATGACATCACCGTGGTCTACATCAGGGGCGACCTGTTCGCCTTCGAACTTGACCGCAGCCCGTTTGTCGCACAAACCGCCGACTGGCGCGAGGTGGCGCCGGAGATAGCCGTGGACGGGTGGCAGCCACATCAACTGCCGAGCGAGTTGCAGGACGCCATACACGGCTTCATGCAAGACCTGGGGTTGCATTATGGGCGGCTGGACCTGTTGCTGACCACTGAGGGCTACCAGTTTTTGGAGGTCAACGCCAACGGCGAGTGGGCCTGGCTTGATTTTGACAACCGACACGGCCTGCTGGAACGGATGATAACCGAACTTTCCCCCCTGACCCCATGCCATCCGATTCCGATCAACCGCCAGATCATCCTCTAAGTGCTGCCGTGGCAAGGCGATCCCATGCCCGCTAACCAGAGCCAGGTCTTACGCAACAGCGACTTCCGGTGGTATTTCGGCTCCCGCACGATCTCACTCTTGGGCGACTCGATCCATTACATCGCCCTGATGTCCCTGATCTACCAGCAAACACGCTCGCCGATTGTGCTGGGTGGGGCACTGGTCACCATCCAGTCATCGCAAATCCTCTTCGATCTTTTTTCTGGGGTTGCCGCCGACCGTTGGAACCGCAAATGGACCATGATCGCCTGCGATGCCTACCGTGCCGTTGCCGTCATCGCCATCCCGTTCGTGCTCCCCTCAACCAGCCTGCTGTTCCTGCTGCTGTTCTCCATGGCCTGCGCCGAATCGTTCTACAACCTGGCCCGCGCCTCCCTGCTGCCCGATCTGCTGCAGGGCGAGCAGCAACTGGTACAGGCCAACTCACTGCTGCAGGCCGCAACCACCATGGTGATGACTGCCGGCCCCCTGGTTGCCGCAGCTGTAGTGGTTAGTTATGGCACCACCACGGCGTTCCTGCTGGACGGTTGCAGCTTTCTGCTGGCCGGCCTGCTGATCCTGCCGCTGAACGATCGACAGGCACGCATTACCCGTCTCAGGGCAGGCCTGATCAAAGAACTGGCGGACGGCTATCGTTATTTTATTCATCAACCGAGGATCGTCGGCGTCGTGGTCACCACCAGTCTGCTCTTAAGCGCCCTGTTTCTGCCGATGAGCCTGAAGATCGTCTTTGCGGATCAGTTTATCGCCGGGCAGGGATTTGATGCCACCAGCGTGCTGGGGTACCTCAGCACCGCCAGCGGCCTGGGGGGGGTGTTCGGCGCGGCACTGCTGCCAAAACTTACCAGGCAGTGGGGGGTCTGGAAGATTATTGTACTCGGCGCTGCTTGCGCCAGTATTGAGCTGTTCTGCTTCAGTGTTGCCAGCAACCTGTCACTGCTGTTGGTTGCCACCCTGCTCTCCGGCTGCGCCTTCACCTTTGTCAATGTCCCCGCCATGACCCTGTTGCAACTCACCGCCAGCAATGAGATGCGAGGCAAGGTGCTGGCCCTGTACAGCATACTGCTGTCGGGCACCACCACCCTGGCCGTGCTGGGCGGCGGTCTCGCCGGCAGCACCATCGGACTGCGGCCCGTTTACTTTTTTGCAGCGCTGCTGTGCCTCGGGGCAGGCTATGCCGCCTTTATTCTACTGCGACACCTGCCTGCAGCCGCTTATCCCTCCCCATGCAGCACAAACACACCCCAGTAGAACGGATTGGGGTACTTGCTGCGCATCTGCTCCCGGGCCAGCTTCAGGGCCTGGGCATGCCCCTTGCCCTGCTTCAGGTAGCCGTAGAAAAGGGTGACATACTCCACCGCCGGTTCTGAGGCCACTTCCCAGAGGCTTACCACCACACTGCCGGCGCCGGCTGACTGGAAGGCCCGGGCGAAATTGACCACGCCCTCCCCTTCCACCTCTTTCCCCACACCTGTGACGCAGGCGGAAAGCATGACCATCTCGGCATTCAGGCGCAGGTCAAGCACCTCGCGTAAGGTGAGGAAGCCGTCGTTGCCGGCCTGCTTATCCTGTTGGCTGAGCAGAATAAACGGCTCGTTCACCTCGCGGATCAGGCCGGGCAGCGAGGCATGGGTGGCGAAGTGCAGGTAGCGGTAGTCTCCCAATGGCGACCGTTTCAGCATTGACTCACTGGCCTGCTGACGCAACAGGACATCCGGCGGCTGCACAGCCGTACCCAGCAGGGCCGCAACCCGGCGCACCTCGGTCTCGGTCTCCGGCAAGGGCGGAAACAGGATCTGTTGACCGTGCTGCTTGGGGGTGATGGCCAGGCCACGGAACCCCTGCTGAGCGCCGCCTGCCGAACCAAAATCCGGGTTTCCCAGGGCGAACAGCGTACGGGACGGCTGACCTGCCGGCAGGGTGCGCTTGAGCGACAACAGGCTGGCCGACTGGTAATAGGCTATGGCAAAACGCTCACCCAGATAGCTGCTAGTGCTGACCGATGAACCGCTACGGCTGGCCAGGATCTCAAAGGGCAGCGTGCCCAAAATGCCGTCCGGCACGATGATCAGCCGGTCCGTTGGCCGCGCCGCTGCCAGGCCGTCAGCCAGCAGCAGCTGGTACAGTTCGCCTGCCCGCTGCACCGAAAAATCCTGCGGGTGGCGGTTGGTGAGTGGTTCCAGGAAGCCCTTGATCTTGTCCTCTAACACGGCCTGCTTGACCGGAATCCGCAACACCCGCTGCACGCCACCTTTGCGCACCACGAACAGGTAACTGGCCTCCTCGCCCAGTGCATAGGCCAGCAGCAGTTCGTCATCGGCCAGCGGCAGCTGTTCGGCCGCCACCGGCCGCGGATAAGTGATGGCCGCATACAGGGGATAGTCGCGCTGCAGACGAGCCACCAGCCAGTCCAGCTGCTGATCCAGTTCACGGCGCTGCTGCTGAAACTGGGTATACTGTGCGGCACCGCCACGCAGCGCCTGCTCACGGCCGGCATGCAGGGCAGCCAGTTGTTGCCGCAGGCGCTGTTCCTCCTGGCGGACAGCGTCAGGTATATCACCTCCGGCAACCAGACTACGACCACTTTCGGCAACCCGCTCGATCAGGCTGCGCGCCTTGACCGCCTCGGCAAAATAAAAGGCCGCTGCACTATTGCTCGCACCATAGGGGCGCGCCTCGCTGACAACCGGCTCACCACGCAGGGCCTGCTCGGCAACGCTGGACACCAAGGCCCGGTAGCTGCGGAACCTGCCTCCGGCGCCGCCGGCGGTCAGGAAGGTGCCCCGCTCTCCGGCGGCACTGCGCAACCCCTCCAACAACCCGTAGGCCTTCAGCAGTTCCCGGGTGGCCGCCCCATAGTCGCCCAGCCCCATCAGCGTCCGGCCGGTATGCATGGCATATTCTGCCAGATCGGGATCTCCGGCCTGTGATCCGGGCGGATACTGCTTCAGTAGCGCCAAGGCCTGCTGATAGCGGCCGGTCTGCAGGTAGACCTCCACCAGACCGGGATGCCGCAGGTGGACGCCACTTTTCTGCACCTGGATCTGGCGGCGCTCTTCGAACAGCCGTTCGGCGGTTGCCGGGTCGCCCTTAAACAGGTAGCTGGCCCCCAGGTTGGTCAACGACTGGGCGATCTCAAGCGGATTGCCCAGGGACCGCCTGAGCTCAAGCACCTGCTGGTGCCACTGGATCGCCTCGTCATAGCGCTTGGCCTGGTAATGGACCATGGCGATATTATTCAGGTTGATGGCAATTTCCTGACGGTTGCCGATGGCACGGTTCAGGGCCAGGGCCTCCTGATAGTGCTGCAACGCGCGCTCCTGCTGTCCCAGGGCGGTAGCGACCTGTCCCAGGTTGTTGACGGCCACCGCCTGCAAGCTTTTTCGCCCCTCCTGCCGTGCCAGGTCCAGCGCCTGCTGGAAGTAGCTGCGGGCCTGTTCGTACTGGCCGGTGCTCATCTGCACAACACCCAGGTTGCTCAGGATATTGGCCTGCAGCTGCCGCTTGCCGATCCGCCGTGCAATGGCCAGCGCCTCATCAAGAGCGTTCAAGGCAGCCGCTGTCTTTTTCAGATCATACTCGTTCAGGCCCTTACGATTGAGGCTCGAACTCAGGTCCTCATCCAACCGCTTGCTACGCTGAATCGAAATCGCCTCGTCATAATAACCGGCAGCTTCCCGGTAGTTGCCCGAGCTGTTGGCCACCTGACCAAGGGTAGCCAGTGCGTTGGAGATGCCTACCGCGTTGCCAAGCCTGCGATTGATGGCCAGCGACTCCTGCAGGACACGGGTTGCCTCAGCATAGCGGCCCAGCCGCAGCTGCACGGTGCCAATATGAAACAGCAACAGGGCGTTCATATCCTGCTTGCTACCCCGACGGCTCAGCGCCAGGGCCTCTTCGAGCAGCGGCAGTGCCGGCACAGGCTGATCGAGTCCCTTGTAGAGCACTGCAGCGAGATTCAGCAGGTCGTTGGCCAAATCTTCCGGCACATTACGCTGACGACTCAGCTGCAGGGTCTGCTCATAGTAGTTGCGCGCCCGCTCGTTTTGATCCAGTCCGTCATAGACCACCCCCAGGCCATTTAGGTTGGCCCAGCGGCAATCAATATCTCCAGCACACAGGGACAGGGAACGTTCATACAGCCGGATCGCCTCCTGATACCGCCCGGCATCGGATGCTTTGCTGGCCTGCTCCCAGAGGTTTTCCGCCTCACTTGCGGCAGCATGGCCCGAAAGGGCAACCAGAGCGACCAGAACGCTGAACAGAACGGCAATGACACGGATCATGATGACACCCCCCGGATACTCAACGACCAGCCCAACCTGCCGTAATGTTCTTGCCCACACCACCGCGGACTTCATACCAGTCGTCCGGCAGGGATAAGCGATACACTAATTTGAACGTCTGATGATTTTTCCTCGCACTGCCATCGCTGCTCTCTTCGCCAGCATCTACGAAGTAGAGCATACTGCCCTTAGCGAGACTGGTTCCGGCTGTCGATTGTTCCCAGCCCTCAAGGGTTGTGGGGCATGCCCCATGAGCGTTGCATAGCGTAGTGATCTGCTTTCCAGCTTCCAGGATTTCGGTTTTTCCGCCGGCATAAAACGTGACAACATCATGCGCTGCAAAAACGTAGAGCACAAAAAGCGCTGCACAAATTATCAGGACCTTACCCGGCTTGATCTTCATTGAACCACCCCCAATCACCGTACCAGCCGCAAGAGGATGCTGCCAAACACCAGCACAATCGTCACCAGCAGAGCCGTCATCAGGAACCAATGCGGCACAAAGCTGACTGAAGGCGCCTGTTGGTGCAGCAAGCCAGCAATGACGTCTTTCTGCTGCAGATGGTGTCTGAGCATGCTGCCACACAGGCTGGCGAACAATAGACCAAATGAGGCAAACAGGAAAGCGGTGCCGAGCTGACGTCCCTGTAACGCCATGCCGACCAGCAAAAAACAGACCAAACAACAGCAACCAAAGGTAACCATCAGCACTAGCCTGCCCATATGCTACTCCCTGCATGCCCAAGCTGAACTGCCGATTAAGTTTACCATAAAGCAGCCGCTTGGCAGCCGGCCGACTTGTAGTTTTTCAGGTCGCTGCTATATGGTATATCGTTGTCGAACGACCAAAGCAGAGAGGTGATCCCCCATGCACCACATGACGATTGCAGTGGCCCTAAACATATTCCTGTTGTTCGTCGGCCTAAGCAGCCTAGCAGTAGCCGAACTCCCCGAACGCTGCCGGGAAATGCCGGTCAATGGCCCTTGTAAGGCGCTGATTGAAAAATTCTTTTTTGACCAGCAAAGCCGGAAGTGCAAAGCGTACTTCTATGATGGCTGCGGAGCGGTGGTACCGTTCGACACCCTTGAAGAATGCCGCCAGCTCTGTGAAGAGGGCAGACCGGAGCCTAAAAAGCGGGGGACGTCTGGGTTGTACTATGATCCGATTGAGGAAGACCCTCGCCATGCCGAGGTGTTCAGCAAGATTGACGCAGAGGTTGACGAGGCGCTCGGTATCACCTCAAAAGGCGGGGGCAGGGGCTACATTCATGTTATCTGGGAAACGAAGAAACGGATATTGAAGTGGAAATACAAGATTGACTGGCGCACGCCGGCAGAGCTGAATCCACACGTGATGTTCGACTGATCACCGTTCCTGCAGTGCAAGAACCACCCGTTCCAGAACCTCAGCCCAATTGCCGGGCTGCTGTTGACGGAACAGGCGCAGAGTGGGATACCAGGGGCTGTCTTCACGCCTGAGCAGCCAACGCCAATCCACATCTGTCGAGAGCAACAGCCAGCACGGCAGACCCAATGCACCTGCCAGATGGGCGACCGCAGTGTCAACGCTGATTACCAGATCCAGCTGTGAAACGAGCGCCGCGGTATCGGCAAAATCAAGCAACTGCGAGGTAAGATCAACTAATTGCAACGAAGGCCGGCCAAGGCCGAACGTATCCAGCTGCAACGAATAATATTCCACTCCGGCACAAACGCTCAATCCATCCAGCAAGGTAGCAGGGCAACAACGATCAGGATCGGGGAACCGCTTACGCGCCCAACAGAGACCGACGCGTACGTTGCCGTTCCGTTCAGGCACCACACTCCGCCAAAAGGAAAGCCGTTCCGGAGGCGGCTGCAGATACGGCACCGCAGCAGGAATGGTCTCCAAGGTGGTGCCGAACAGGCGGGGCAACGACATGAGCGGCAGGTGGCAATCAAAGGGGGGCAGCGGCTGGCCCTTGGCCACGATGGTCAGGCCGGGGCTCAAGGTCTCCATCAGGGCGGTCAGCTGTGGATGGCATTCAAACACCACCTGCGATGCGCTGGCCGCCAGAGACGGCAGATAGCGGCAAAACTGCAGGGTATCGCCCAAGCCCTGCTCGGCATGGATCAGGATCGTCTTGCCGGTCAGCGGCTCACCCTGCCATTGTGGCTGCATAAAGGGGCGCGACGGCGAGGTGAAACGCCGCTTCTTCCAGCGCCATTCGTACTCCTGCCAGCCCATGGCATAGTTGCCCTGTAACAGCAACAGCAGGGCCTGATTCCAGTGGGCCTCGGCGTGGCCGGGCACCGCCTGCAGGACGATATCGCAGGCGGCCTGGGCCTCGTTCAAATACCCAAGCGAATGCAAGCAGCTGGCCAGAGCAATCCTGGCATCATGCAGTTCAGGGGCCAACTGCAGGGCGTGGCGGTAACTCTCGGCGGCCTCTGCATAGCGGGCCAGTTCCAGCAAGGTGTTGCCACGGTTATTCCAAAGCAGGGCCAGGCTGGGCCAACGGGAGGTGGCGTCGTCGTACACCAGTAATGCCTGCTCATAGCGCCCGGCCTCATGCAGCGCCACCGCCTCCCTGACTATCCGGTCGAACTCACCCATGCCCTACCTCGTCGTTCCAGCCCTGCTTCACCAGAACCTGCTACAGCAGCTTGCGGATCTTTTCCAGACTCTCTTCCAGCACCACCTGCTTGGCAGTGACCTCTGCCAGCTTGGCCCGTTCCTTTTCCACAATATCAGCCGGAGCGCGATCAACAAAGCTGGGGTTTTCCAATTTTTTAGAGAACAGCTCGATCTCCTTTACCAGCTTGGCGATCTCCTTCAAGAGCCGCTTTTCCTCCTCAGCCACATCCACCAGCCCTTTGAGCGGAACATAGACCTGGATCTCACCGACCACCTGAATGGCGGCATCTTCAGGTTTGGGCAGCTGCAGCCCGCAGGTCAGCTGACCGACCCGCGCCAGCCCCTTTATCTTGGACTCGAACTTGGTGACCAGCGCCAGCGCCACCTCCGAACCGCAGGAAAGCGTGACAGCAATCTCCTTTGAGGGGGGCACCTCCATCTCACCACGGATAGTCCGGATGGCGGAGATCACCTCCATCACCTGCTCCATCCGGGCAGCATCGTCGGCAAACTGCCAGTCTTCGCGCGGGGTCGGATAGGGAGCCAGCATAATCGAGGGCGGCCAGTCACCGCCTGAGCCACGCACCGCACAGCGATCGCCCTTGGGCAAGGTCTGCCAGATCTCCTCGCTGATAAACGGCATGAAGGGATGCAAGAGCCGCAGCAGATTCTCCAACACGGCCCACAGCACATACTGGGTGGTCTGGCGCCGCTCGTGATCCTCACCGTGCAAGTCCTGCTTGGACAGCTCCAGGTACCAGTCGCAGAACTCGCTCCAGGTAAACTGGTACAGAGTCATGGCGGCCTCGTTAAAGCGGTATTCGTCCAGGGCGCGGTTGGTCTCGCGGGCAGTCTCGTTCAGACGGTGCAGGATCCACTCGTCGGTCTCGGCCAACCGCAGTTGGCTGCAATCGATCCGGCTCGGATCGAACCCTTCCAGGTTCATCAGGGTGAAGCGGGCCGCGTTCCAGACCTTGTTACAGAAGTTGCGGTAACCGGATATCCGTTCTTCGGCCAGCTTGATATCCCTGCCCTGGGCGGCAAAGGCGGCCAGGGTAAAGCGGAAGGCATCGGTGCCATACTGATCGATCACCGTCAGCGGGTCGATCACATTGCCCTTGGACTTGGACATCTTCTGTCCCTGTGCATCCCGCACCAGGGCGTGGATATAGACATCCTTAAACGGCACCTCGTCCATGAAGTGCAGTCCCATCATCATCATCCGCGCCACCCAGAAGAAGAGGATGTCGAAACCGGTCACCAGGCAAGCGGTGGGGTAGAACATTTTCAGTTCGGCGGTCTGATCCGGCCAGCCCATGGTGGAAAAGGGCCACAGGGCTGAAGAGAACCAGGTATCCAACACGTCGGTTTCCTGGCGTATCTCGTCGCTACCACAGTGAGCGCACTGGCTGGGGTCATCCATGGCCACGGTCACCTTGCCGCAGTGGTCGCAAAACCAGGCGGGGATACGGTGACCCCACCAGATCTGACGCGAGATACACCAGTCACGGATATTCTCCATCCAGTCGTAGTAGGTGTTCTCCCACTGTTTTGACAGAATCCTGGTCCTGCCGTCCTTGACCGCTTCAAGAGCCCGCTCAGCCAAGGGGCCCACCTTGACGTACCACTGCAACGACAGGTACGGCTCCACCACCGTCTTGCAGCGGTAACAGCCCCCCACCGACAGGCCGTGGTCATCGATCTTGTCCAGCAACCCGGCCGTCTCCAGGTCTTCAACGATCTTGGTACGGGCCTTAAAGCGATCCATCCCTTCATACTGGTGACCGGCGGCATTGATCACACCGGACTCGTCCATGACGTTGATCTTGTCTAGGCCGTGCCGCAACCCCACCTCGAAGTCGTTAAAGTCGTGGGCCGGGGTTATTTTGACCACACCGGTACCGAACTCCCGATCCACGTAGTCATCTGCCACCACCGGAATCTCGCGGTTGACCAACGGCAACAGCACCTTGGCGCCATGCAGGTCGGCATAGCGTTCGTCCTCGGGATGCACCGCCACAGCGGTATCCCCCAACATGGTCTCGGGCCGGGTGGTGGCCACGGTCACAAAACGACCCGGCTGCCCCACCACCGGGTAGCGGATATGCCAGAGGTGGCCTTTCTTCTCTTCATGTTCCACCTCGATGTCCGACAAGGCGGTATGGCAACGGGGACACCAGTTGATCAGCCGGTTGTCGCGGTAGATCAGACCGTCCTGGTACAGTTTGACAAAGACGGTGCGCACCGACTTGGACAGCCCCTCGTCCATGGTGAAACGTTCCCGCTCCCAATCACAGGAGGCACCCAGACGCTTCAGCTGACCGATGATCTGCCCACCGGATTCAGCCTTCCACTGCCAGACCCGCTCGATGAACGCTTCACGGCCCAGCTCGTGGCGATCTTTGCCCTCAGCGGCCAGCTGTCGTTCCACCACGTTTTGAGTCGCAATGCCGGCGTGGTCGGTACCGGGCATCCAGAGCACGTTGTGGCCGGTCATCCGCTTCCAGCGACAAAGGATATCCTGCAGGGTATTGTTGAGGGCGTGTCCCATGTGCAGAGCGCCGGTCACGTTGGGGGGTGGGATCACGATACTGTAGGGTTTCCGCACGGCATCACCGACTGCATCGGCGTGAAAATACCCCTTCTGCAGCCATTCGGCATACCACCGCTTTTCAACCTCATGGGGTTCATACCCCTTGGCAAGTTCTCTGGTTTCCATCGCTACCCATTCCTAACGAGTCAAGTAATTGAAGCAAAAGTTGTTTTTTATACACCCTGACAGACAGGCTGGTCAAGGTCCAGCTGCAGCCGGATGTCCTTATATCCGGCTGCAGATTACTCATTAAAAATCAACTTGCCTTTTATTAAACAAACGAATAACTTTACCTAAACAATAAACAATACCCCGCTCATCATCACAAGGAGAATCACATGAACCACCACGCCATCAGGCAACTGGTTGCCGGACTGGGCATCGCCAGTCTGGTAGCAGGATTGTCATCACCCGCTGCAGCAGAACATGTACATCCTACACCAGGTGCCGACAGTGCCAAACCAGCCACAGAGGCAGGCCCCAGTGGTTGCGGCGGTATGGACAAATGCCCGAAGTGTCAGGAGATGAAAAAGAACATGGCCGGCGGCAGCGGTTGTGGCGGCGCCATGAAGGTACCAGCGGCCGAAGATGCAACACCGCCCAAAGCGGGCATGAGCGGTTGCGGTGGCGCATCCGGCTGCGGCGGGGCTGCCAAGCCGGCACCACCCAAAGAGTAGAGCTATCGCTTTTACCGATTTGACATCTGGCTCACTGTGGTAAAATCTCAACTTGATCGACTCTGATCCGGAAGGGGGGTGTCTAGCATGGACAAGGACACGATTAAAAGAGCGGTTGCAGGACTCGGTATTGCCGGCCTGATGGCGGGGGTGGCGCTGCCGACGCAGGTCCAGGGGGCCAGTGGTTGAGGCGGGAAGCAGGGTGCCGGGAGCACCCAGCAACAGGGTTCGGGCAGTGGCTGAGGCGGCAAGACCGGCGCCGGGAGCGCCGAGGACAAAAAAACCGCCACGGACAAAGCCGCTGAAGAGCAGAAACCCGCGCAAGAAAAGCCTGCTGAAAAACCTGGGCAGAAGCCAGGTGCCAGCGGCTGAGGCGCCAGTGGCTGAGGTGGCGCCACGGGTACCGGTGGTACCCAAAGCAAGTAGTTGGCTGCAGTATCCGGGCGGCAGACGTTACCAAAAGACGTCTGCCGTCCGTTCATCCAGCTAAGAGCTAACTGACGAGGTAACTGCCATTTTCCCCACCACCCGCACATTGATGGGCCAGACCGCCTGGGAACACGCCATCGGCACTGAGCAGAACGAACTCACACCAGAAAACGTGCCCGAATTGCTAACCAGCGCCATGGGACCGCATCACCCACCATGGTTGCCGGATTTGGCCCGGCTAGAACTGCTCTGTTACCGTTCGATGATGGTCGCCATCCCGCCCCAGGAAGAACGCACCACCCTCTGCCTGAACCCCTCCCTGGAGTTGGCCACTCTGGGCTGGCGCAATCTGCCACCACTGGTGACATCAATCGCCGAAGAGCACCTTGCCCAGGTTGCCGCAGGCGAGGAACTGGTCCTGACCTGGCGAGAACCATCAAGTAACCGTCTGCATTGTGAGACGGCCAAACCTGAGCATCTGCTGGCCATCAAGCTGGTGGCCGAGGAGATCAGTCCCGAGCAGGCCGCCCGAACGGCAAGGGTCTCCGCCGCTGTCATCGATGATCTGCTGCGCGCCGCGATACACTCCGCTATCCTGCTGTCACCGCCATCCTGCCTGCGTCGCCCCACAGATCGTGCTGCGGCCGAGGTCTTTACGCTGCAATGGCACCTGACCCAAAGCTGTGACCTGGCCTGCAAGCATTGCTATGATCGCAGCCACAGGGCTGACTTCCCGTTTGATCGCGCCGTGTCATTGCTCCAGGAGCTACGGGACTTCTGCCAACAACGCTTTGTGCGACCCCAGGTAACCTTGACCGGCGGCAACCCGCTGCTGCACCCACGCTTCTTCGAGCTGTACCAGGCAGCCGCCGACCAGGGCCTGATGATCGCCATCTTGGGCAATGCCAGCGACCGTGCCACCCTGGAACGGCTAGTGGCAATCCAGACGCCGGTCTATTATCAAGTCAGCCTGGAAGGGCTCGAACAGCACAATGACGAGATTCGCGGTGCCGGCAATTACCGCCGTACCGTGGCCTTTCTGAAGCTGTTGACCGAACTGGGCATTCCCAATCTGGTCATGTTGACCCTGACCAAGGCCAACATCGACCAGGTGATTCCGCTGGGCCGAGAACTGACCGGGATCACCGGTGGCCTCGCCTTTAACCGCTTGGCACTGTTCGGTGAAGGGGCCAAGCTCGCGCTACCCAGCATTGAAGAGTACCAGGCCTTTCTCAACGACTATGTCGCAGCGTTGCCGGAAATACCGGTGCTAGCCCTCAAGGACAGCCTGCTCAATTGTGTCTTCGAGCAACAAGAGCAGCCGCTGTTTGGCGGTTGTGCCGGCTTCGGCTGCGGCGCGGCCTTCAACTTCCTCTCGATCCTCTCCGACGGTGAGGTACATGCCTGCCGCAAGCTACCCTCACCCCTCGGCAATATCCTTGAGCAATCCCTTGAGACGATCTACAGCTCTGATCTGGCGACCCGCTACCGGTCAGGTTCAACGGCCTGCACCGGCTGCGACCTGCGCTCCGTCTGCGGCGGCTGTATGGCCGTCACCGCCAGCTTCGGGCTGGACCCCTTTACCTGCAAAGACCCCTACTGCACGAAAAAACCATAGTTTCGTTTGCTTGTACTTTTGCTAACCCGCGCTAAACTGTTACACAACCAACTTCGATTGTGTCCTGGAGGGCCTGCATGTTTTCCAATCTCACCATAGCCACCAAGATGATCATTACCTTCCTGATCGTGATCATGCTTTCCAGTGCATTGGGCGTCTACGCCATCGTGCAGAACGGCAGAATCGGCACCCTGACCAACCAGATAGCCACAACCCAGATTCCGGCCATCCATTCCGTAGCCGCCATGAACGCCTTGCTGGGCAGTCACCGGCGCGGCGAGTTGTTGATGGTGATTGCGCCGCAACCGGCAGACAAGGAAAAATACGCCCAGCGCAATGAGGATATGACGGGGAAATTCAAGCAGGAACAGACTGACTACGAAAAACTGCTCGCCTCTGCTGAAGAAAAGGCCATCTATGCCGATTTCCAACAGGCCTGGAAAGCCTATCTGGCGGCCTATCCCGCCATTAAGGAAGCAGCTCAGCAAGGTGCCGACCAAGCGACGAGCGCTGGACTGATCATGGGACAATCCAGTACGAGTTTTAACCAGGCCTTGGCTGCGCTGGACAAACTGGAAAAATTCTACATCGACCAATCGGAAAAAGAGAGCAGCAGGGCCCTGGCCATCTCCAAGGCCACCCGGCTCTGGATCATCCTGATCATCATTGCCAACATCATCGCCGGACTGCTGATCATTATCACCTTTGCCCGCAGCATGACCAAACCGCTCAAGGAACTGGCCAGCGGAGCCGAAAAGGTGGCCACCGGCGATCTGGGCGTACAGGTTGAGGTAGAGACCGGCGACGAGGTGGGCCAACTGTCGGTGTCGTTCCAGAACATGGTAAACGCCCTGCGTGAGTTGATCGGCACCCTCTCCGATTCCGCCACCCATGTGGCCAGCTCCTCCCAGGAGATGCAGCAGAATGCCCAGGAGATGGTAGCTGGAGCCGAGGATGTGGCCTCGCAAGCCATCACCGTGGCCACCGCCAGCGAAGAGATGTCCGCCACCTCGGGCGATATCGCCCAAAACTGCATGCTGGCTGCCGAAGGGGCCGACCGGGCCAATGAAGCAGCTGCCCACGGCGCAGCGGTGGTGGAAAAATCAATCAGCGTGATGCAGCGGATCGCTGAACGGGTACAGGCCTCGGCCCAGACCGTTGAAGGCCTGGGGGCACGCAGCGACCAGATCGGCTCGATCATCGGCACCATCCAGGATATCGCTGACCAGACCAATCTGCTGGCCTTAAACGCCGCCATCGAAGCGGCCCGGGCCGGTGAGCAGGGACGCGGTTTTGCCGTGGTGGCCGATGAGGTGCGGGCCCTGGCCGAGCGCACCACCAAGGCGACCCGCGAGATCGATCAGATGATCAAGGCGATTCAGCAAGAAACCAAGACCGCTGTCTCGGCCATGGAGGAAGGGGTGGCCGAGGTTGAGCAGGGCACCGAAGAGGCGGCCCGCTCCGGTGAGGCCCTGCGACGTATTCAGGATGAGATCAATGCCGTAAACCTGCAGGTGCAGCAGATCGCCACTGCGGCTGAAGAACAAACGGCAACCACCAGCGAGATCAGCAGCAACATACACCAGATAACGAGCATTGCCCAACAGACCATGGAGCATTCCCGGATCACCGTTGGCACCGCCCAGCACCTCTCCCGCCTTTCCGATGAGCTGCAGAAGGTGGTCGGCCAGTTCAAGCTCTCCGAGTCGGGCAAACTGATCGTCTGGAGCAGCAGCTACAGCGTCAAGGTCTCGCAGATGGATCAGGAGCACCAGCGGCTGATCGATATCATCAACAACCTGTATGCGGCCATGCGCGCAGGCCGCAGCAACGAGGCCATCGGCAGCATCCTGGATGAGCTGGTGGCCTACACCAAGACCCACTTCAGCCACGAGGAACAACTGATGCAGCAGGCCAACTATGCCGGTCTGGCTGACCAGAAAAAGGCCCACGAGGCGCTGGTGAACCAGCTGAACGATATTTTGGCCAAATACCGGGCCGGCACCGCCTTGGGGCAGGAGATCATGAACTTCCTGAAAAACTGGCTGATCAACCATATCCAGGGGATGGACAAGCAATACGGACCGACCATGCACAAAAAAGGCATTAAATAACCATCATGCAAACAAGTGGTTGGCACATTTCGGCGTTAAAGCGCGAGTGGTTGCCGTTGATCGGTCTGGCCCTGGGCTGGACCATGGTGATGGGCGGATCGCTACTCTGGAACCAGCACCTGGTGCAGCACAAGGTCTTGGAAAATGCGCGCCTTGAGGCGGACACGATTGTCAATAAAGACCACGCCTACCGCCGATGGGCCTCCATGCATGGCGGTGTCTACGTGCACCCCACCGAAGACACCCCGCCCAATGTCTGGTTGGATCACCCCCAGCGTGACGTGGTTACCACGGACGGTGATCATCTGACCCTGATGAACCCGGCCTACATGGCCCGTCAGATGATGGCCCTGTTCGGCGAGCAGTACGGAGTTAAAGGTCACATCACCAGCCTCAAGCTGAAAAATCCTGCCAATGTCCCGGATGACTGGGAACGAACCGCCTTACTACAACTGGAGCAGGGGGCAAAGACCGTCAGCCAGACAGCGGTGATTGACAACCAGCCCTACCTGCGCCTCCTCTTGCCGATGTATATGGAACAGAGCTGCATGCGCTGCCACGCCGATACCGGCATTACGCTGGGAGGTGTCCGCGGCGGCATCAGCACCGCAGTCCCGCTGCTACGACATCAGATGGTGGCCACTGAAGAGGTAAAGGCGCTCAGATTGGCCCACGGTGGCATCTGGCTTGTCGGCTGTATGCTGCTGATCGGTGGCAACAGCCTGTACCGACGACAGCAAGCTACCCTCAAGACCACCGAAGGGGCACTGGTCACCAGCCAGGTGCGTTTTGCCGCCCTGACCCAGGCCTCCCCAACCGGCGTGTTTCAGACTGATGCTGCCGGTGCCTGCGTCTTTGTCAACGAGCGTTGGTGCGTGATGGCCGGCATAACTCCTGATCAGGCGTTGGGTGATGGCTGGACCACAGTGCTGCACCCCGACGATCGCGACTCCGTCTTCACTGAGTGGCAGCAGTCAGTACAGGAACAGCGCCCGTTCAGCCTTGAGTATCGCTTTCTGCGACCTGACGGCAAGATCACCTGGCTCTTCGGCCAGAGCAGTGTGATGAGGGATGCAACGGGGACGTTGATCGGCTATGTGGGCACCATAACCGATATCAGTGAACACAAAGATGTCGAACAGACGCTACGAAGCGCCAAAGAGTTGGCAGAGGACGCCAACCGTGCCAAAAGTGAATTCCTGGCCACCATCAGCCACGAACTGCGCACTCCGTTGAATGCAGTCATGGGGGGAGCCCAACTGCTGGATATGACCACCCTGAATCAAGAACAACGTGACTATCTGGATATGATCAACATTGGAGCCAAACAGGAGCTGTCGTTAGTTAACGACCTGCTGGACTTGACAGCGATCGAGGCTGGTGGCGTCCAGATCAGCAAGGCTCCGTTCCTGCTCCGCCCAACCCTGACTGAGTTTGTAAAACAGCAGTATGCTGCCTGTCTGGCAAAGGGGGTGCAACTCAACCTTGAGATCGACGATCAAACACCTGAGGCTGTCTTTGGGGATGAGAACCGTTTCGTCCAGGCCATCAATATCCTGATGGATAATGCCATCAAGTTTACCGATCAGGGCACCATCCGCCTGAGCATCAGACCGCTGCACCAGTCAGGGTCACAGACAGTCCTGTCAGTCTGCGTGGCCGACAGTGGCATCGGCATAGCCCCAGACCAGCACGAGCAGATCTTCATGCCGTTCAAGCAAGCGGATATGTCACATACCCGTAAATTTGGCGGTACCGGTTTGGGGCTTTCGATCTGCCGACGTCTGGCCCTGGCCATGGGGGGGACAGTACGCATTGAGAGTACCGTTGGCAAGGGGAGTACGTTCTACCTGGAGCTTCCGTTTGAGATCTGCATCCCAGACGTCCCATCACCTACCAAGGCGCCACAGGCAGCTGAGCAAGCGGCCTGTGTGCACAACCATCAGGCTAGCGACTCATCCCCCAAATGCAAACCAGACAGCAAATAACCCTGTACATAGTCTGCCACGGCATCTTCCAATGACCTCGTCTCTCCGGCATAGCCCGCGGCACGCAGTTTAGCGTTGTCGGCGCAGGTGTAGTACTGGTAACGAGGACGGATCTGCTCCGGCATGTCGATATAGCTGATCTGGTGTGGTTTGCCTAGAGCGGCAAACAGTGCCCGGGCCAGATCGTTCCAGGAACGGGCCTGCCCCGTGCCAACATTAAAGATACCGTTGGCCTCGGGATGTTCCAGAAAGAAGAGCGTCATGGCCACGGCATCCTTCACGTAGACAAAATCCCGCAGCTGCTCACCATCACCGTACTCAGGCCGGTGGGAGCGGAACAGGGTCATCTGGCCTGTGGCCTGCACCTGCTCAAAGGCCTTCAACACCACCGACCGCATCTCACCCTTGTGCTGCTCATTGGGGCCAAACACATTGAAATATTTAAGCCCCACCACCTTGTCCAACATGCCATGCTGCTGTAACCACAGGTCGAAGAGCTGCTTGGAATAGCCATAGCCGTTCAGCGGCCGCAGGCTGCTCAACTGCGATGCATCATCGCTGAACCCCAGGGCGCCGTCACCGTAGGTAGCGGCACTGGAGGCATAGATAAAACGGGCGTCGTTCTCCAGGGCAAAACGTGCCAGCCGCTTTGAATATTCGAAGTTGTTACGGATCAGGTAGCTGGCATCACGCTCAGTGGTGGCAGAGCAGGCCCCCAGATGGATGATGGCTTGCACCCGCTGGGTGCCGACCGGACACTGGGCGCCGCTTTCCAGCAACGGCAGCAGATCCTCCTTTTCAAGGTAATCCTTGAACTTGAGCGGCGCCAGATTGGCCCATTTGTCGCTGGTTCCCAGGTGATCAACGATGACGATATTTTCATGCCCCAGCTGGTTGAGGCGCCAGACCACGGCGCTGCCGATCAGCCCGGCGCCGCCGGTAACGATAATCATGGTTGTTGCTCCTTGTTGATATAATGGTCCACCACCCAGGCGGCAAAGGGAAAGCTGCAGGTAAAGGCCGGTGACACGGCATTCAGCACATGGACGCTGCGGCTGTCGCCCTCCACCACAAAATCCATCACGAGCTCCCTGGTGGCGGTATTCAACAGCTGGGCACGGATGCCCTGCTTGCTCCACTGGTTAAAGCTGGCAGTATCGATCTGCTTGACCATCTTGGTGGCCAGACCGGTAAAGTAGGCCCGATCATACTTTTTCAGCTCACCCAGCGCCAATGAGCGGAATCCGAAACTGTCGGCCAGGAACAGCCGCGACTCCCAGCCGAGAATCTCCAGCAGTTCAGCCATGCTAAAATGCTCCAGCCCGGTGTAGTTCTGGCGCCAAAAGGCCGGGATGGCAGTCGGGCCGATCTTGATGGTGCCATCCACGGTTACCGTGTAATGCACCCCCAAAAAGGGATTTTTCAGGTTGGGCACCGGGTATATGTTGGTGCGGATCGGCCTGTCCGGCCCCGTGTACTTCAGGTAGATTCCCTTGAAGGGGATGATGGTGTACTGCTGCGAAAAACCGTAGTCACGGGCGATTCGGTCGGCATACAGGCCGGCGGCGTTGATGGTCAGTCCGGCCTCGATCACCATCCCGGCACTGGTGACGATACCACGGTCACCCTGGCGGCGCAGATACCCCTGGCCAAACAAAAAGCGTACCCCGCCCTGCTGCAGATCCTCCTTCAAGGCCTGACAGACCTGGGCCGGATCAACGGTGGCGGTTGATGGCGAGTAAAGGGCAAGCTGTGTGGTACGGGCATTGGGGTCGATCTCGGCCAGTTCCTGCTCATCGATGATCCGCACATCCACGCCATTGCGCTCACCCCGGCGCTGCAGCTCACGCACCCCTTCGATTTCGCTCTCGTCAGAGGCCACCACCACCTTGTGGCATTCGTTGATCGCCAGCCCCCTCCCCTTGACGTACTCCTTCATCATCCGGTTGCCGTCACGGGTAAAACGGGCCTTTAGCGAATCGGCCGTGTAGTAGAAGCCGGCATGCAGCACACCGCTGTTGCGACCACTGCCGTGAAAGGCCACATCGCTCTCTTTCTCGATCACCAGGATGTCGGCCTGAGGAAAACGGGAGCGCAGTTCGCGGGCCAGGGCCAGGCCGATAATGCCGGCCCCGATGATCAGGTAATCAGCGTGCAACGGGCTTTTCACAGCTGCACCGGATAGCGGCGAGACAGCTGCAGGAAGTTATCCAGCAGCTGCATGCCCCCCTCGGTCAGGATCGATTCGGGATGGAACTGCACCCCCCACACCGGCAGATTACGGTGGCGCATGCCCATGATCTCGCCATTCTCAACCCAGGCAGTCACCTCTAGACAATCGGGCAACGTCAACCGTTCCACCACCAGCGAATGATAACGGGTGGCATTGAACGGATTGGGCAGACCTGCAAACAGTTCCTTGCCATCATGGTGAATCGGCGAGGTCTTGCCGTGCATCAGCGAGACACTGCGCACCACCGTACCACCAAAGGCGGCACCGATCGACTGATGCCCCAGACAGACCCCCAGCAGGGGTATCTTGCCGGCATAGGCCTGGATTGCTGCCACCGAGATGCCGGCCTCTTCGGGCGAACAGGGGCCGGGAGAAACCACGATCCGATCAGGTCGCAACGTAGCGATATCCGCAACGCCAAGCTCATCGTTGCGCACCACCTTCACCTCTTCACCCAATTGGGCCAGATACTGGACAATGTTAAAGGTAAACGAGTCGTAATTATCGATCATCAAGAGCATACAAGCACCAAACTCCTTGTCAGCAAGCTTTTCTGGCCAGACTATACCTGTTGATCATGTCAAACGCAACCACCGCAGGGCACCGCTCGATGCACCGCCAACGGTCCCCAGGCCTGATGAATCGACATCACCTCCAGATGGTTGACATTGACATGAGCTGGCTGATCACTGACCCACTTGATGATCCCGGCCACATCATCGGCCGTCAACGGCTGGCAGCCTTCGTAAACCTTGCCGGCCTTTTGCTGATCACCCTTGAAGCGAACCTGTGAGAATTCAGTTTCTGCCATGCCTGGCGCAATGCAGGTAACCCTGACCATGGTACCGAGCAGGTCGGTACGCAGATTGCGTGAAAACTGCTCCACAAAGGCCTTGGTGCCGCCGTAGACATTGCCACCGGCATAGGGCCAGACACCGGCTGTTGAGCCGACGTTGATGATATGGCCACGGTTGCGGGCCACCATCCCCGGCAGCAGACAGCGGGTCATGTAGGTGAGACCTTTTATATTGGTGTCGATCATAGTATCCCAATCATCCAACGAGGCCTGCTGGGCAGGTTCCAACCCCAGGGCCAGACCGGCGTTGTTGACCAGCAGGTCGATTTCGTTGAATCCTGCCGGCAAGGCTGCCACGGCGGCCTCCACGGCGGTCCGGTCACGGACGTCAAGCTGAAAGACCTGCACCGGCAGTTTATCGGCTAACTCAGCCTGCAGAGCCAATAGCGGTTCAAGACGACGGGCAGCCAGCACCAGACGATTACCTCCTTCAGCAAAGGCGCGGGCACAGGCCGCGCCAAAACCTGACGAGGCACCGGTGATCAGGATTGTTTTACCCCTCATAACTACTCCTTTCAACAGACCATGCCTGACAGCTTATCACAAAAAAAGCCCGGCGCTTGCGCACCGGGCTCCATTACAAGAACATCATGGATACTACTTGGAGGCTGCCAGCGCCTTATCAAAACCAGTTGCATAGGCCTTCTTGTTCAGCTCCAGAAATGCCTCAGGCACACGGGAGAGAACTGCCTTCTCACCGTTTTCACGGGAGACCACGCCGGTCAGGGCGATCATGGCGCCCAGAGCAACGATGTTGGCAACGATCTCGCGGCCCACTTCGTTCTTGGCGGTGTTGATGATGTTGAAGCCGACCTTCTTGAAGTTGCCCTCGGGCAGACGGGTAACCAGATCGGTATCATACAGCAGGATGCCGCCCTCTTTCAGGTCATGGGAGTACTTGTCGCATGCCTCTTGAGTCAGGGCCAGCAGGGCGTCACACATAGTGACCTTGGGGTAGTCAACCGGCGCATCAGCGATGATGACCTCGGACTTGGAAGCACCACCGCGAGCCTCAGGGCCATAGCTCTGGGACTGGACAGCCTGCTTACCTTCATGGATCGAGGCGGCTTCGGCAAGGATGATCCCCGCAGTGATCAGACCTTGTCCGCCGGCGCCGGAAAAACGTAGTTCATACCTGGACATCTATGTTCTCCTTTTTAAAGTGATAAATTGCTCACTTGCAGGAAACGTGGATTTTTTCGTCCTGGGTTTGACAGTCAAGGGATGGTGCGGAGGCGTACCATGCAGTACGCCGCACAAACCATCCCGCCGACTGGCGAGGCCAGGGCGGAAAAAGACCGTTTCCTACTTGTTGCCGCCGGCGCGCTCAATAACCTTGGCGTACTCTTCGCAATATTCCGGACGCTCCACCTTGTGCAGCACGCCGGTCAGGATCTTGCCTTCCAGTTGTTCAGCAGTCATCTTCTCGGCTGCCTTGACCGGTACAGCAACGTCTTTCAGACGGTTCATCATCTCGATGACCGACTTGTACTTGTTGCGACGGCCGTAGGTGGTGGGGCAGTCATCCAGGATCTCCACCACGGAGAAGCCTTTGTGCTGGATTGCCTCAGCAATCAGCTTGTCGATCTGGTTGGCATGATAGGCGGTACCACGGGCCACGAAGCTGGCGCCGGCGCCGATGGCCAACTTGGCGATATCGAAGTTGGGATCGGGGTTGCCGTATGGCGTGGTGGAAGCCTTGTGGCCGGTGGGGGTAGCAGGGGAAAACTGACCACCGGTCATGCCATAGATGTAGTTGTTCATGATGATGTAGGTCATGTTGATGTTACGACGGCAGGCGTGGATGAAGTGGTTACCACCGATGGCGGTACCGTCGCCGTCGCCGCCAACCAGGATCACGTTCATCTCCGGCTTGGCCAGCTTGACACCGGTTGCGAAGGCAGCTGCACGGCCGTGGGCGGTGTGCAGGGTGCAGCAATCGATGTAGCCGGGCAGACGGGAGGCGCAGCCGATACCGGATACGATGGCGGTCTCTTCCTTCTTCAGGTTAAGGGTGTCCATGGCACGGATCAGGCCCTTCATGACGATACCGTGGCCGCAGCCAGGGCACCAGATGTGGGGCAGCTTGCCCGGACGGATGAACTTTTCGTAATCAAAAGCCATGGTTACTTAACCTCCTTCATCTTCTCAACGATCTGATCGGGGTTGATCGGCTCACCGTCGACCCGGTTGATCCCCAGGATCTGGGCCTTACCTTGGGCGCAACGCTCGATCTCGAGGCTGCACATACCCAGGTTCATCTCCGGCACGATAAAGCCTTTGACCTTGGCGGCCAGGGCCTTGATCTGCTTGTCCGGGAACGGCCAGAAGGTCTTGATCCGGAACATGCCGGCCTTGATGCCTTGCTCACGGGCAGCGTTCACGGCATAGCGGGCCGAACGGGAAGTGGAGCCGTAAGCGACCACACAAATTTCAGCGTCGTCCAGCTTGAACTCTTCAAATTCAACGATCTCGTCCACATTCGCCATGACCTTACGGACCTGACGCTCTTCCTCAGCCTGCACGTACTCGGCCTTGGTGGTGGGGAAGCCGTCCGGCAGCTTGTTCAGGCCGGTCACGTGGAACTTGTAGCCGGAACCGAAGGCGGCCAGGGGGGGCACATCGCCGAACTTGGTGTCGTAGGGCTTGTACTCGGCCGGAGGCACCGAAGGGGCCGTACGATCAATTACTTCCAGTTCGCCCGGCTCGGGGAAGACCACCCGCTCACGCATGTGGGCCACGATCTCGTCCGGCAGCACGTGTACCGGCATACGGTACTTCTCAGCCAGGTTAAAGGCCCGTACGATCATCTCGTAGGTTTCCTGCACCGAAGCAGGCATCAGGGCGATGGTGGCATGGTCGCCGTGGGTGCCCCACTTGGCGCACATCACGTCGGACTGGGAAGGGCCGGTGGGCATACCGGTGGAAGGACCGCCACGCATAACGTTGTAAACAACGCACGGAATCTCGGCGATGCAGCCATACCCGATCAGTTCCTGCTTGAGGGACAGACCAGGACCGGAGGTGGAGGTCAGAGCCTTCTTACCGGCCAGGGCGCCGCCCAGCAAGGCAGCCATAGCGCCGATCTCGTCTTCCATCTGGATGAACTTGCCACCGATCTTGGGAAGCTCAATCGACAGGACTTCCGACACTTCAGTTGAGGGTGTAATCGGGTAACCGGCGAAAAATGTGCAACCGGCATACAGCGCGCCGTGTGCAGCAGCCTCGTTACCTTGCAGAAAAGCAACTTTCTTGGACACAGTCAATTCCTCCCGTCTTGTTATTCAGCGTGGACTTTAATGGCAAAGTCGGGGCAACGCAGTTCGCATTGCATACACTTGATACAGGCATCCAGGTCCTTAACGGACACCACGAAACCCTTCATTTCAAGCACTTTCTTGGGGCAAAACTCCACACAGATATGGCACCCCTTGCAGTACTTCTCGATAATTTCGATTCTCGGCAACTTTTTTTCTTCTGACATCGGGATCTGCTCCTTTTATCCGTATTCTGAAGCGTAAAATATGGGCCCTTGATGTGGCAAAAGAAGGGCGGATAAATCCACCCTTCTTTTGCGGCATTGACAGGCCCGTTCAACGGGCTATTAGCCCTTCAGGATGCTGTCCAGGCTGTCAACCAGACCTTTAACGGCGGCAACAGACTTGTCCATCATGGCTTGCTCAGTGGCATCCAGCTTGAACTGGAGCACTTTCTCAACGCCCTTCTCGCCCAACACGGCAGGAACGCCAACATAGTAGCCGTTGACGCCGAACTCACCGTTCAGCAGGCAGCAGGTGGGCAGCACGCGCTTCTGGTCTTTCAGTACCGACTCGGCCATGGCGATGGCGGAGGAAGCCGGGGAGTAGAACGCAGAACCGGTCTTTAGCAGGGCAACCACTTCGCCGCCAGCCAGACGGGTGCGGTTTACCATGGCCTCCATCACTTCCTTGGCCTTCTCAGCGCCGTACTTCTGCTCCAGCAGTTCCATAACGGGAATGCCGTTAACAGCAGCGTAACGTACCAGCGGCACCATGTCGTCACCGTGGCCACCCAGGGTCATGGCGGAGACGTCCTTCACGGACACACCCAGTTCCCAGGCGATGAAGGCCTTGAAACGAGCCGAATCCAGCACGCCGGCCTGACCAACCACGCGGTTGGCGGGCATACCGGTCACCTTCTGGCAGAGGGTAACCATGGCATCCAGCGGGTTGGAAATAACGATCACAAAGGCGTTGGAGGCGTACTGCTTGATGCCTTCGGCAACGGAGGTCATGATCTTGGAGTTGGTTGCGATCAGGTCGTCACGGCTCATGCCCGGCTTGCGGGGCAGACCGGCGGTTACGATGACCACGTCTGCGCCAGCGATATCTTTGTAATCCTGGGTGCCCTTCAGGCTAACGTCAAAGCCGTCAACCGGAGATGCCTCAGCGATGTCCAGCATCTTACCCTGGGGCATGCCTTCCACGATGTCGAACATCACCACGTCGCCCAGTTCGCGCAGGGCGCACAGTTGAGCCAGCACGCCACCGATCTGACCGCCACCAATCAATGCAATTTTCTTACGTCCCATGGTTCTTCCTCCTCGTTGATAGTGTTTTTATGCAACCTACGACTTACCTGCACAATGGTTAAACGGGGAGCCGTCGCATAGCGAGGCTCCCCGAGGTGACACCGGAATCAGATAGCGTCAATGATGGCGTTCAAGGTGGCACTGGGGCGCATCGCCTTCTCGGTCTTGACCGGATCGGTGTTGTAATACCCGCCCAGATCCTGCGGCTTACCTTGGGCACCGATCAACTCTGCATTGATCTTCTCTTCGTTCTCCTGGAGCTGCTTAGCAACTTTGGCAAAACGCTCAGCAAGCTCCTTGTCCTTGGTCTGAGCAGCCAAGGCCTCAGCCCAGTACATGGCCAGGTAGAAGTGGCTGCCGCGGTTGTCGATCTGGCCAACCTTGCGGGCCGGGTTCTTGTTTTGATCCAGGAACTTGGTGTTGGCCTGATCCAGGGTATCGGCCAGCAGTTGTGCCTTCTCGTTCTTGAAAGTGGCAGCCAGGTGCTCCAGCGATACGGCCAGGGCCAGGAACTCGCCCAGGGAATCCCAACGCAGGTAACCTTCCTGTACGAACTGCTGCACGTGCTTGGGGGCAGAGCCGCCGGCACCGGTTTCAAACAGACCGCCACCAGCCAGAAGCGGCACGATGGACAGCATCTTGGCGCTGGTGCCCAGCTCGAGGATCGGGAACAGGTCGGTCAGATAATCCCGCAGGGCATTACCGGTTACGGTAATGGTGTCCTTACCATCCTTTGCACGCTCACAGGTGAACTGCATTGCCTCAACCGGTGCCATAATCTGGATATCAAGCCCGCTGGTGTCGTGATCCTTCAGGTACTTGTTAACCTTTTCAATCATCTGGGCATCGTGGGCACGGTTCTTGTCCAACCAGAAGATAGCCGGAGCACCGGTGGCACGTGCGCGACGTACTGCCAGCTTGACCCAGTCCTGAATCGGCAGGTCTTTGGCCTGGCAACCACGCCAGATATCGCCAGCTTCAACTTCGTGCTGGATCAACACGTTGCCTGCCTCGTCAACCACACGCACGGTACCGTCTGCGGCAATCTTGAAGGTCTTGTCGTGTGAACCGTACTCTTCAGCCTTCTGAGCCATCAGACCAACGTTGGAGGTTGAACCCATGGTGGTCGGATCAAACTGGCCATGCTTTTTGCAG
>Ga0209016_1000957_pt1 | contig 27511 bp, 38 predicted proteins | sample EPASupsiteSAE305_FD_187265 | JGI IMG/M metagenome (GOLD analysis project Ga0209016, IMG submission 187265) | Bioremediated contaminated groundwater microbial communities from EPA Superfund site, New Mexico - SAE3-05 (SPAdes) (version 2) | ecosystem: Environmental > Aquatic > Deep subsurface >...
CAACCAGGCGAAGACATTGAGACGGATGGACGCGGACAGTTTGAGCCGGGAGCAGTGGGAATTGGTGGACGCGGCCGGGCTGCTGGAAGAGATTGATCTTGAATTGGGGCGGGTTGGAGAAGCCTGGCGAGTGGCGGAAGAGGCGATTGGGAAGGCTGAGGGGGTGAGTTTACGCGGGGCGAAGAGCGGGCATTACCTGGGAAACGGGATGGTTTACGAAAAAGCCGGCGGCAAGTTTTATGAGGTAGCGAGGAACGGAAGCCGGGGGAGTGAGATCAGCACGAAGGAGATAAGAGCGCGCGGGGCCGAGGTGCTGGTTCCGATGGGTGAGGCGTATAAACTGCAGGTGGAGTACGAACGGCTGCTGGCGCAACGGGGTGAGGTAGAAGAGATTGGGTTGCAGATCGGTGAGAAGGTAAAAGAGGAAGGGAAGCCGGGCGGAGAAGATGGAAGGGTGTTGTACCAATTGGCGGCGGATGGTGACGCGGCGGTAGCTGGGGCGGAAAATGATCTTCAGCAATTGAGGAAGTACAAGCGAGTTTGGGACCGAATCGGTGTGGAAAGCCCAGGGTTCAAGGAGTGGTTTGGGGACTGGGAAGCTACAAAGAACGCGGTTATTTATGAAAGTATTATGCCAAAAGAGTATTCATCGAGTGAATTATTTCCGAACACAGATTTTGAAGCGTTGAAAAATTATACAAAAGAAACCTACCGATCGTTAACACAACATACAGCTGTGAATATGAACGACGGCGTCACTATCAGTTTCCCAAATAGTGCATTAGGAAAAACCATATTTGGAGCTGACAAGAACAGTTATAAGTGGAGGATCATTGGAGATCTGCCGGAACTCTTCGCTAATAGCGTTCGTCTCATTTCTGATATTGGTAGACCAGAAAAAGTAAGTATAGATCTGGTTCATCGATATGGCACAAAAATATCAATTGATGGAAACATTATGAATGTCGCCATAGTAGTTCGAGAGGTTAACACTAATAATGTAAAAAAATATTATTATGATTATTTTGTCGATGATAAGACAACAAATAAATCCACTGCATCAGCACTCCCTTACAAGGGAGGTGATACAGTGGAATCTACTTTCACTATATCACGCTGGTTATCGGAAGTCAATGATCACTCGATTGTTGTGGATGGAGATGGGAGACCGCTACTTATGAGCCAGGTCGATGGGAACGGACTTCAATTCAAAGTCCGTCAAGCTGGGGATGTTGGTGATGGGTATTATTTGAACGCGAGGAATGTCATTGATGACGTGGATGTTAATGGACGGGATATTCCGACCTTGAAGGCGGAAGGGTACGATGGGATCAGGACCGAGGATGGGTTTATTGTATTCGATGAAAACCAGGTAAAAAGTATTGGAAATCGGGGAACGTTCTCGAAGACTGATCCGAGAGTGCTTTACCAGGAAGGCGGGCAGATGCCTTTATACCCGGTTGGCGGATATGACCAGCCCCAACTTACATTGGGGTTTCGCTTCGCTCAAACAGAACGGATTTATTCCCACGGGTGAGGTATTCGATTCAGGCTGGAATGGTGATGCGAAACAAGGGATCCATTTCTTCTTGTAGCTCGGATTTTAAATGACGGTTCCACCAATGAATAATTAATTTTGCCCAAAGAACCTGATAGTTGGCACTTTATGAGGTTAATTTACCGATCCATTAAAATATACGTCTGAGATAAACTATTAAGAAAATTAAAGGCGCCCTCGGCGGGATTCGAACCCACAACCCACAGCTTAGAAGGCTGTTGGCTATGGGGTATCTGTATTTGGTGGTAGTAATGTGTATTTTCATTGTTTTCGATAGATGTGGCGGCAACAAATGTTCTAATTATCGATCTTTTAAGGTTAGGCTGTTGGTCATTATGCGCTACGTTTTAGACCAACAGCTCAAGAAGCTGTTGGTCTATTTCATAGGCGGGTCCAGGTTGGTAATTTTTAGTTTGGTTGGCATGGTTATTCGATCAGTTTATTGGTCGCATTGGGTGGTGACGCCCGGGGCGTTGGTGATGTTGGATTGTTCTGTTTCGGAGTGGATGATGAAGTTGATGTAGAAATCGTTGTTCTGTGGCCGGCCATAGGCGAGGACGCAAGTGCCGGCGGGGACATATTCATCATACACCCAGACGTTGGAGATGAGATCAATGGAGCGGTAGCCGAGTTGAAGTTTGATGGAGGAAAAGGTGGGCGAATAAGCGCGATCGGCGCGGCCATAAACACAGATGTTCTGGTAAATATCGGCGTCGGTGATTTGGGTGAAGTGTTTGCAGGGGACGCCGTGGAGGGAGGGCTGAAAGGCGGGGGTGCTGGTGGGTGCCGGCTTTGGGGTGGAGGTAGGGCGGACTGGGACGGTAGTGGGTTGTTTTAAAGCGCTTGAAGGTGGTGGCGTTTTGGTGGTCGGTTTAGTGCAGGCGGTAAAGGATGAATTGTAATCACCTATAACCTGTTCATATTTTGTTTGGTTATCAATGATTTCAACCGCTGGAAGTAGACTTTTAAAATAACCATAAGCGTAAACACACTCACGAGCGTTAGTATTCATATTATAAACATAAAGATCACTTCTAAACTTTGCTATGGAATTGTTATCCACCAAGATAATCTCGTCATACTTTCCGTTATACGCTTGGGATGCTGAACCATAAATACAAACATAATCCCCTATTTGACTGTTGGAAAGTGAAGAAAAATGTTGGCAAACGGTACCATTGACGATGGGCGGAAAATCTTCAGGAGTGGTTTCGAATACATCTAATAATGGAATGCCGAAAAGATTTTGGAAGCCAGACAATAAAAAATAAAAAATGATCAACCCCACAAAGGAAAAATAAAAAAGGGATATTTTAAAACCTAAAAAGACATTGTGGCGTTCGGAGAGATAGTTAGAAGAAAATCCGAAGATAAAGAAGGAGAGGGCTGCCGCGATTATGCCTGAAATTATCAGTAAAATCAGCTCAAGAGTGTTCATATCTTGGTTCTATATTCCATTCAGTCGGTTTGTTTATTTATTTGATAAAGGTTTCAAATTATGATGAAATAACTGCAACTTGACTAATTAATGAAATTAGATATAACAATAAGTGGAGGCTTTCAACGCAACGCGTTGTATTGCCTTTTTTTTATTTAATGTGCGATCAAGTAATTCGTAGTGATCTATGCTGTAGCTACGCAAACGCCGTTCTGAAATAGGGTTTCAAACTTGATGGTTTTTTTATGGTTGGTTTATTCTGGAGCTTTTTCTCAGCCATAAGATCGGGGAGAAAGCCTTTTTCATAATTATCCACCTGAAGACCAACTACGGTGTTTGTCGCAATATCGACGATCAAAGCTACAGCTTTCTCTGAATAGAATACAACCTTGTTCTTAGGATCGTCTGTGAAATAAACCCTCAACATATCAAGGGATCCCTCATATTTTAGGATGGGAGTAATCGATTCTCCGTTCAGATATTCTAAAACCAAAGAATAATCTAACTCTCCATCTTTATAGTTTTCAATTAGTTGTTTCATGCTGGCCATAGTATTTTTTCTCCTTTTGGTCTACCTTTTATAAGATAAGCCGTTAGGATATAACCGTCGGAATTGTCGTCAAATTCGGCGACGACTTTTATCTCAAAAAATTCGTTGATTTTGTGATAATAAATGTGATTTGAAGAAATAAATTTATCTCCATATACAATGTTGTTTCTTGGTTTTATTATAGCATTTTTGATCTCTTCTTCGTATTCGAGTATTCCATCGTGTTCGTCTTGTATATGATCACTACACTGAAAATCATCACAAGTAACTTTGAAATTTCGAATATCAGTTACTTCCCATCGAATATTGATGACATTTCTCACAAATAATATCTCCTTTGGTCCAGAAATGAGAAGCTTATTTTTCTGCCTTTATTTGAGTGCCAGTGGGATGAGGACGGAGAAGGTGATGATACCGCCGGCGATGGTGCCAGGGAGGGCGGCGCGGCGCGGGTTACGACGCAAGCGCAAGTAGGCTGCCTTGCGGAACAGGTCTACCTGGTCAATGAGATTGAGATCCTGATAGATGGCGATCATCTGATCGGTTTTATTCACTGGTAATTCCTCCCTGTGTTTATTTGTTGCGTTGTTTTCGTTCCAATTTCAGGATAGCGATGTTGTAAAGTTCGTCGATGTCCTCTTCGGGCAGTTCGGCGAGGATCTCGGAGAAGCGATCAGCGAGATTATCTTTGAGGTTTTGAACTGGGGGAAGCATGCCGGCGGCGACGAGTATTTCAGATAGAGGCAATCTTAATGCTTTTGATAACAGTTTAGCATTTTCGAATGTCAATTTATAAGAACCGTTAATTAACTTATTTACGTATGATCTTCCCTTACCCATTTGCCGTGCTAATTGTGATTGGTTCAGATTTAGATCAATCATTTTATTCAGAAGCCAATCCGTAAATTCTAATTCCCTACCTTGTGCGTTCATTTCATAATCCTGTTTACTAATATCTACAAAATGTAGATTGGGACTTGACATTTATTATTGTATATCATAAAATGTAGATAAATATCTACATTATGTTGTATATTTATCACGAGGTGAGAAATGGAAAAAAGAAAATTAATCCCAATAAACATAACAATGGACGATGAAATAGTGCGGGAAATTGCACGATTATGTGAGGAGATAGATACAGATCGGAGTAAGTTCATTCGAAAAGCAGTGAGGTTTTATCTAAACGAGTTGGAAAAGAATCCAAACGTAGAAAAACCTGAGCCGGCTTTGCGACTGGAGTGAAGATGAACGCTTGGACAGAAGAAGAAAAGACTATTCAATTCCTCATTTTAGGCTGGGGATTTGCAGAACTTAAGCGGAGAAATGAACTGGTAAGCGGGATAAAACAGCAATCCACGCGGACTTACGCGGTGTTTGGACCTAAGTCTGAACCGGTATCTATTGAGTTTTTTACGGATGTGGAGCGCGCGGAGTTTGAACGAATGCAGGGTGAGCGACCAGAGGGTGATCGTTTGCGTTTTGAGGAAATCCCGGAAAGGTTGGAGGACATAAAAGGATTTCGAAAATAGAAAAGTGCCGAACGGTAAGATTCGGCACCCATGGGGGTGAGCTTTTTTGAGTTGGCTCGCCTTAATTATAAACGAATTTATTAAGGAGTATAGAAATGAATGATTTGATGAAGGCTGGCAGAGTAGAACTGGTGAGCATGGCGGATGTGGAGAAAGCGGCGCGCCTGATGGCGGCGAGCGGGTTTTTTGAGGATACGAAAGACCTTGCTCAGGCGGCGGTGAAGATCATGGCCGGCGCGGAATTGGGAATTGGACCATACGCGGCGATGACGGGGATCAACATTATCAAGGGCAAGCCGGTGATCGGGGCCGGGTTGCTGGCGAGCTTGATCAAGCGGAGCGGGATTTACGATTACCTGGTGGATGAGTTGAATGATGAGCGGTGCGCGATCACGTTCACGCGGAACGGGTACAAGTTGGGAACGAGTGTATTCAGCCTGGCGGACGCGCGCAAGACGGGCGCCGGCCGGGCGGACCCGACCAAAAGCGGGCAAAGTAACTTGGATCGATATACCAAGAATATTTTGTTCGCGCGGGCGATCAGCAACGGGGTGAAGTGGTATTGCCCGGATGTGCTGGTTGGGCAGGTGTATGTACCGGAGGAGATGGAGAACGAGAGCGTGATTAACAACCCGGTGAACCAGGTAAGCGCGGAGATTGAAGCCGTGACGAGTATGCCAGAAACGGAAGCCGGCGAGGGTGAAGAAGGGGAAAAAAATACCACTAAAAAGAAATCTGAGAGACCTTTTAGGCCGGATGTTTTCAGCGCTAATTTCAAGTTGATGGTGGACAATCTGCAAAACAATGGGGGCGTTTCGGCTACCGCGGAGCAGGTGGCTTTTGTGCAGAAAATGCTGACGGGAATATTTGAGAGCGAGTTGGAAGAGCGCATGGTGTTGAAGTATTTGACCGGATTTGAATCTCCTTACATGTTATCCAATGCGGAAGTGCTGGCGTTTGAGCGGGTATTGCAAAAACTGGATATCGCGAAAACGGAGCTTTTATGGCTGAGGGATGAGCTGCTGGAAGCAAACGTGGAAGCTGAGATGAAAGGCGAAGGCGAGTCGGATGATGGAGAATAAAGCGGAGTATACAGTGTATACGGTGGGAAAACAGCCCCACCAAAGACCGTATGAACCAGCGGAGTTTAAGCGGCATTACCTGGCTTTGGTGGATGCGCTGGAAAAATTTGACTATCCAGTTTACCAGTATGAGGTTTCAATGTTAACCGAACGGATGATCGATATATTGCCGGGCTTAGATATTCGACAAGAGGTATTGGAGGAATTGACGGGTCATCATGCAATGATAATGTTGGATTCCGCGCAAATAAGAGCGTTGATGATTTTATTGAATGTCACCTGGATGGGAAAACCGCCGGCGACGACCCGAGAGGAATTACTCATGTTTAAAGGCGGAGAGGTGATGAAATGATCTGTAGAAAAGAATTGGCAGCCGGCAAGGTATTGATCATTGAGGGTAATGTGCGGATCCCGGAGGGGGAGACCTTTATTGGTGAGGACATGGCAGGGCGGGAACATGTGTTGAGGGTGATTGAGCAAAGGTTCAAAGATTACCAGTGGTATTGGTGTTATGAGCATATTTGCCGGGTCATCGATGATGAGTTTGAGAGGATGTACCTGGAAGAGGATGACTATGTTCAATAAAAGGCAGATGGACTTCAGTTGGTCCCACGGGGATACACTTCGTTATATCTGGTGTTATGAGCATATTTGCCGGGTCATCGATGATGAGTTTGAGAGGATATACCTGGAAGAGGATGACTATGTACTATAGCCGGCTGAAGGATAAGTGTATTGAGCGGAAGGACGCGGATATCAAGGTGGAGGCCTTCCGGGAGTGGTATGAGACGCGTAACGATCAGGAGCGGGCGCAGATTGATTATCTGCGGGCGGAAGTGGCGCGATTGAAGGTGCCGAATTTGGGTGATATTGGGATTGATGAACTGGTGGCGAGCCTGATTTTGAAAGCCGACCGGCGGGTTGGGTTGGTATGACCAGGGCACCGAGGATCAAGGTTCTTTCGGACCGGGACGAAGTGGAATTGCGCTTGTTGTACTCTCATAAACCGTACCGGGTATTTTGGAGTCTGGTTGAAGCGAAATCGTTCGCGGTGACGTTCCATGAACACGAAGTGTTGAGTGTTGAGGTGTACGGTAAAACACGCTGGTTTGTGGACGCGAGTGAAGCGGGAAACAAAAATATGGCGCAAACCGTTTTTGAACGAGCGATCGCTCGACAGAATGGGAGGGCAACGGCATGAGCGCTGATTTTAAGATGTTTGTGTTTGTGATGTTTTTGTACATGGTGGCGGAAGCGATTAATTGGTGGGATAGGAGAAATTAGGCATGCCTGAATTTAACGGATTATTGGCTGATTTGGATCGTTTGGAAGAGGAACGGCGCGGGTTGGTGGCGGAAAGCGACCGGGCGATCACGAATTTATTAGGTGAAGAGAAGCGGGCGGAGTTTGACAAGTTGAAGGAATTGTATGAGTTCAAGGTTGGGGTGGTGGATACAGAGTTGAACAACCTGATGACTTCGATCAAGGAGTGGGTAGCGTTGAGTGGTGAGCCGGCGGAGACAAAATATTTCAAGGTTGGATACCGGCGGGGAAGGATGTTGTGGGATGGAGAGATGTTGAATAGTCTATCCACGCGTTACCCGGAGATCAACGAAGCCCGGCGAACTGGTCCCGCGATTGCCTTTGTGCGGGCGGTGGACGAGGAATAAGGAGGCTGGGATGCCAATACCGAGTTGGATCGAGCATAAGAGCGCGTCACCCGAATTGATCAGCGAGGTAATACGGGCGATGAAGACCCATTACCGCGGGAAAGACAAGGCAACAACGAAAGAACGGCTGATGGCGGATTTGTTCGGATTGCACAAGGGAGATCCGAATTATGAAAACACAGAGCGGATATTCAGGCGGTGTGTTGAGATCGCGAATTTGGAATATGGGGCGCTGATTGTGAGTGATGAGAGCGTTGGTTATTGGTGGGCGATAAGCCTGGAGGATGGGTTGGTAAGCGCCGAGCGCCGTTTGAGCCGGGCGAAGACGATGTTTGATAACGCCAAGAAGTTGGTGGATAACCTGAAAACAACGTATGGCGGTCAGATGGGATTGGGATTGTGAGGGTTGAATGAAGCGTTTGGTGGAAGGGTTTGTAATGTTGTGCCTGGTGCCAGTGTGGGCGGTGTTGCTGGTGGCGTACTGGATTGGGCATGAGATGTTTGGTGATTACGAGGATTGGGACGATCGGGAATGATGGGAGCCAATTATGAGCGGTAAATATACGTGGATCAAGTTGTACACGGAAATATTGCAAGATCCGAAGATGGGGCGGTTGAGTGATGGGGATTGGCGGCTGGCGGTGGAGGTGATGTTACTGGCCGGCAATGAGGGCAGGGATGGGATTTTACCGAGCCTGGATGATATGGCGTGGATATTACGGACAGATATGGAGAGTTTACAAGCCGGGCTGGAGAGGTTAAGCCAGGCGATTGGATTTGGTTACGATGATACGATCGAGCGGTGGATATTGACCCATTTCAGCCAACGCCAGGCGGCGATGAGCCCGGCGGAACGCAAGCGGAAACAACGCGGCAGTAACCCGGCGGAAGATGATGAATTAGAAGAAGAAGACTTGAATCAGGAATTTGGCCAGAGCTTAAATGATAGGAATTTGAGCGGGAGAGAAAAAGAATTTATGTCACGAAAGCGTGACATAAGCGTGACAGAACCAAATAAACAACGTGACATGAGCGTGACAGAAGAAGAAGTAGAAGAAGAAGTAGAAGAAGAAGTAGAAAAGATAAGAAGCAGAAGCAGAAGCAGACCCGCGCGCGCGTTGCGCGGCGGGTTAAGCGCGGACGCGCGAAAAAAATCGCGCGAAAGATCGTTGGCGCCCGCAAGGGGCGCCGCTGCCGCCGCCGCTGTGAATTTAAATCTAAAACCAAAAGAGACAAAGGTTCGAGCAACCGATGTACCCCCTGAATTGCTGGAATATTACGGGGCAAACATCGGGAAGATCAACCAGTACGCGCGGGATTGGTTAGCCCGCCAGACGGATAAATACGGCGCGCCGACTGTGCGCCAGGCATTGGAGGAGGGTTTGAGGTTTGGGGTGCAAAATCATCGTTATTTGGAGGCGATTTTGACCCGCTGGGAGACCGAGGGGGTGCCAGGTATGGACGGGGTGGTGGGTCGAAAGACTACCCGGAATAGCATTCAGGATGAGCTGGCTGCTTTTCTGGCCAGCGGGGCGTGATGAAAAAACGTATCATGGATGATTTTCTAACCTTGATCCTGGTGAGTGATAAGCCGTGCATGTGGACTTATCGGCGGATGATGGAGCGGACGGTGAAGGAATGGCCGAATGACAAGGATATGGTGGAGAAGAGATGAGCGAATTAAGCCCAAAATCGAGGACGGAAGAAGCGGCGCGGAAATTGTTAACTCTGACGATTGAGGATTTACGCATGCGAATGGCGCATACAACGGATTTGATGGTGATAAGAGCCGCGATCAGGATGATTGACCTGGGAGATATGCCGGGTTATTTTGGCGGTGTTAGCGCGCGGAAATTGTTGCAGGCACGCTTGAGTAAGCTGGAAAGAGGCGGATGATGGATATATGGTTAGCGGTTGACCAAAACGGGGATGAACACTTTTTTATCAAAAAACCAGTAAGGAGACAACATCCTCTTCTTCCTAATGGCGATGATTATTGGATTTCTGGGGAAAACAATGGTTATCAACTTGCGATAGGGATGATAAAAGCACTTCTTGGCTACAACATTACTTGGCAGGACGAACCTGTCGAATGGGATGGCGCGCCTGAAAAATGCGTATGGAAGCACGGAGATGACGGTTATGAAAATTTTTGGAATACATCATGTCAAGACAGTTACCTCGAAAGTATAAATTATGGTTTTAAATATTGTCCATCATGCGGTAGAGAGATTGTAACCATACGTAAGGAGAAAGAATGACCGAGTTTAATGATAATTTTGAATTTATTTTCAAGGATTATAAGATTGATGATGAGTTATTTGCTTTGTATCATAGCGGGATAGGTTCAGTTGTTGTCTTTACTTTAGGGAAAAACGGTGTTGATCAATCTATTGAACTTAGCCCAGAGAGAATGTTGAAGATTCATAAACTGTTTCTATCCTTGAAAATGAAAGCTGACCCAAAAACGGGTACTGTGGAAGATTTTATTGTTGGGGATGGGGTAGAAGGTGTATTTTATCCAGAACGTAGAACCGTAAGGTTGCAGACCTATTCCAACGGAGAAATGGAAATGGAGATCCACTTGGATGAAGAAATGGTTTATGCAATCGCGCTGAAAATGGGGATTATTAAGAATGGCAAGGCGGTACCGTGAATACCTGGTCCCAGTTGATTGTACCGATGCCGCCGAGCGCGAACCGCTATTGGAGACACGTGGGCGGGCGGGTGTATGTGAGCAAGGAAGCCAGGGATTACCGCGATCTGGTCGGCTGGATTGGGGCAAGCGCCGGGGTAGAATCGCACGATGGGGATGTAAGGGTGAGTGTGATTGTGCGGCGGAAGCATAAACGGGGGGATATAGATAATTACCTGAAGGTGTTGTTTGACGCGCTGCAGGGAGTGGTGTATGTGAATGACAAGCAGATCAAGAAGGTTGAGGTTGAGATCATCGAAGGCGCTGAGGAAGGGGAAATATTGGTGTGGGTCGAGGATTTGGTGAGGGACTGAATGCCAAACGGACAATTGAAAAAGCAAGAGCGAGCCGAGAGCCGGCGAGAAGAGTTGTTGGAATTAATTGACGGAATGTGGAAGAGGGAAGCGCGATCCCCTACCATGCGGGAATTATGCTGGACTATGGGTACCAGATCGACCAGTCATATCTCCTGGATGCTTAAGCGGCTGGCGGAGGAGGGTAGATTGAAACGATTTACCGGCGGGCGGGTGAGGTATGTGCCGTATTGGGTGATTGATTTGATCATCGAGGGTAACGAGAAATGAGCCGGCAGACACTCCAAAAGAGAGAGGGTATCGATCCTATATTGAGCGAGGCACAAATCGAGGAGCTGATGACTGATCTACGAAAGGTGATGGAGTGGCGGTTTGGGAGTGTGACGATCGAGGTGGTGTACGGGAAGGTGAAGCGGATCCAGGTGATGATCAGTAAGGATTTGCGGGAAGGGAGTGGGTAGGCGATGGTTGAACTTTATGGAGTTTGTAGAATTTGTGGAGAAATTGGCAGCGGAACCGAATTTAATAATTGGGTAAGAGATACATTTACTAATTATGATCATTTGTTTCCTGGTGAAATTATTTGTAGTTCTTGTGCTTTTTGGTTTGATCAGCGATCGGTTGAGTTGCAAGTCAAGATGGGTAAAGATAAGCCACAACGGATGCAGAATTATTCACATTTTGTGGTGGATGGGATGTGGATCCCGTTGAGTAAGAGTAATAAGGCTGAGATGAAGCGGCTGCTATTGGAGGGTAACTTTCCTGAATTGGCGGCGATCGCGGACAGCGGGCAAAAGCATTTGGCTTTCAGGGCGAATCGAAATCCGACAGGGCAGGAGAGCGGATGGGTGCAGTTTGAGGAGACTTCGGTTTATGTTGAGCGCGGTAAGTTAGAGTATTTATTAGTGGTGATCGAGGATCTGTACCGGGTGTTCAGCAAGGGCGAGATAGAGAGTGGTAGTTACGGTACGGGTCGGATATTGGAGTTTGGGATCGAGGCGTGGCGCGCGGCTGATGAGCGGTTGAAACCGTTCAGAGCTGCGTCTTTATTTAAGTTGGCCATCTTTTTGGCGCAAAGGAGTGTGGATGATGGACATACAGGGGCCGGAGGCTTTGACGGCGACACTGCTGAGGACGATCTGGAAGGGGATATCGCCGGATTACAAAAGCAGGTACAGAATGACGATTTGGGAGCAGTACGAGAACGAGATCAGATCGGCGGCGTATACAAGCAGCCTTCCGCTTTTTGTCAGCCGACTTTGTTCGAGGTTGGGGGCGACGTTGGGAACTAATGATACAGATAGGGGATTGGCCGAGGCGGCGCTGAGCAGTTTGGATGACAAGACAGCATTGAAACTGCTGAGGGATCAGACAACGTATCTGGTGCTTCTGGTAAGGGTCGACAACCAGGCGAAACGAGATGAATGGAAAGAAAAGGTTGAAAAACGAGAGGAAGCGAAATGAAAAATTACGTTTTTGAAGGTGAAGTGTTGGCGTTGACGTCGATCAGCCATATTGGCGAGACGCATGGCATCAATAGTATGTTGCGGAGAGAAAAGATCATCCAAAGGGATGGCAGCGTTGAAGAGGTGCCGGTTATCAGCGGGAACGCGATGAGGGGTATTTTGAGGGATCGCGGGATGCTGCACATGTTGAAGGCGCTTGGGTATGGTGTTAATGAGGAAACTGGGGAGATTCGCGGATTGAGTTTGCCGGCGTTCTATTTTTTGTTCAGCGGTGGCATTTTGAGCAAGCAGTCTGGTAAGGGTATTGATGTGGATGAGGCCAGGCGGTGGAGGAAGGTGATCCCGCTGGTTTCGATCTTTGGTGGGGCGATGGGAAACCAGATTATGCCTGGTAAGGTTAAGATCGGGAAGATGTTACCGATCTGCGAGGAGACGTCGCATTTGGTGCCGGCGCAGTATGTTGGTGATGATCTCCATTCGATATGGGATGTTACGCAGCAGGAGCCATATACACGGCGGGATGACGAGAAGAACGATCATTTAAGGCAGTTGATAGAACCAGAAGTTCGGGGCTTGTTGGACTTTGCGAAGGCAGAGAAGCGTGCGAAGGGTGATGAGATCGCTGGAGAAACCGGGCAGAGCCAACAGATGCGGTATTACGTGGAGACTTTGGCGGCTGGAACTCGATTTTATTGGGATATAGTGTTGGATGATGTGACCGATCTGGAGTTTGACGCGTTTTGCATCGTGCTGGCAGAGTTTGGGCGGTTCCCGTATATCGGTGGTAAGAGCGGCGTCGGACACGGTAAGATCGCAGTGAAGTTTGATCATTGGCATGAGATAAACCCACGACTGAGTCAGGGCGGGGCTGAGTTGGATACGAGTTTAGGAACGAGGTATATGGAGCATCTACGGGAGAATGGGGATGATATCAGGGAATTGATCAATGGCCTCAAATGATGTGCCGATGCGGGTTACGGCGTATATGCGATCCGGCATTGTGAGCGATGAGTGGTTTCCGCTGGATGGGATCTTGTTATCGCAGTGGGTGCGGGATGATCTGGGGGTGCGGGATGTTACCGTACCAGGCGCTTCGCTGCTGGCGGAACCGAAGGGGGAGCCGATGCGCGGAGGGAGGATGCCGATCAAGGTGACGCACAATAAGGATTGGTATTATCACTGCAGTTGGGCGGAGTGGGGTCCGTATGTGGATGGGACGGAGTATTGGAATAAGAGGTTCGACAACCCTCTTGCGGATCTGATCGAGTTTGATGGCCGGCGGGGTAAGATCGATACGAGCGCGGCGATGTATAAGGCGTACAGGATGCCGATGTATTATCGGTCGGCGTTGTGGGTGCGATGGTATTTGGTCGGGGATATTGAGAAGATCCGGTATTTGTTGGCGACGGTGACGCACATCGGGAAGAAGATCAGCCAGGGATGGGGGCGGGTGGCGAAGTGGGAGGTGGATGAGGTGGCTGAGGACTGGTCCATATGGCGGGATGGTAAGTTGATGCGCGGGATACCGGTGTATAACTTGCCAAAGGATGTGCGGGCGACGCGGCGAGTGAGTTACGGAGTGAGACCGCCATACTGGGACAAACGTAATCATATGGAATTGGTGGTTGAGTAATCGTTCCGGCTAATGAGCTGGGGAACGATCGGCATTCGGTGAGCGTTAGAGAGGTATGATGGAGCGAGACGGGTATTTGCTTTACAGCCAGACAAGAGGGTACCAGAAGCGGGTGAGTGGCCTGCATGTTTTGGTTGATTCTTTTTTTGATCGAGCCACATCTCCATATATATCTATGAGTTTTGGCAAAGATAGTTTGGCGATGGCGCATTTAATTCTGATTAATAGGCCGCAAGTACCACTGGTGTATGTTAATTGCGGGAAATATGATGAGTGGCCGGACACTCCGAGGGTTATAGAGCAGTTTTTAGCGACGCACAAAGGGTGCGAATTTATTGAGCTGCAAGGTCCATCGATCTGGGAATATTACGAGGAGGTTGGGTGGTACTTACAGGATGAGGAGAGCGAGAAGGCGGAACGCGGCGCGCAGCGAAGATATTCGGAAAGTTTGGGAGATTTGCTCGGTGCATGGGCTGAGCAGAATGGTATGGATGGTAGTTTTATCGGAATGCGTAAATCCGAAAGCAGAATCCGTAGTCGGCTATTGATAACCAGGGGAAACACATATTTCGCGAAAACGCGAAATCAATGGGTATGTGCACCGATGGCTGATTGGAATGGAAAAGACATTTGGGCAACCATATATAGTAATGATTTACCCTATAACGAATTATATGATCTTATGCCACAAGGCAGGGAGTTAGCCCGCAATGGGGCTATGTTTGGTACCCGATCAGCGCGTTATGGGAGATTAGCATTTCTTAAAAGAGCGTACCCGGAGCTGTTTTATGAGTTCGCGGGTACGTATCCAGAAGTAAGGAATTATGTGTAATTATTTCCGACCTGGTTTAGGGCGGTGGTCGAGGTAATGGTTAAACCCATCATAAGGGATCAGCCAATCTCGGCCAATTTTACGGGCGCCTGGAATATATCCATGTTTTGCGGCGTGGCGGACAGTGCGATCGTTAATCGATATCCCTGCCTCTCTGGCATAATCAATGGCGCCATGTACGGTAGTCTCATTAAGCATGATGCCTGTAACCGGTGGGCGCCCAGGGATGTAGCCAATTGTCGCTCCGTAATTCCAGTGTCCAGACTGATCACTCTCCGCGAGTATTTTATCCGCCCAACTATCAGGTAACAGATAACCTAGATCCTGGATTATGGTTAATGTACGTTTGAGACTGCTCGGTATGGTACTGGATGGACCATCATAGTCATACCAGATCCCAGTATAAGTGTCCTCGGCGACCTTGTGCCAGGCAGTATTTGACATAAGTTTGCCTCCACCGAACGATACCAGGGGAGGGGTGTCTATTGGTCGTGCGAACAAAGTATCATTGTATGGGTTGTAGTGAGCGATACCGAACCGCCCGAGATCATCAACTACAACGTATTGACGGATTACCGCTGATAGATCTGGCCAATAGTATTGATTAGAGGTTGCGTTCATATCATCCTTTTCTGTCGGTTTACTAAGCCAGCCGACTAGCTAAATCGAAAATTAATCTGAGAAATCCTCACACCAATTACTCAAGATCGCTTCCGCTGCCTCTATGCTCCCACCGCCTGCTAATAATTTCATGGCGGCTTTTCCAGCGCCATATTTTTTAAAATTACTGGCTGCTGTATACCCTTGAGCCCTGATATATACGGCAGCTCTTGGGTATTGTGCTGAGAGCTGATCAGCGTAGGATCTCAGCGATGTGTCTATCGCGGCGGGAGGGCGGGAGCCGTCATTGTACTCGTCATCCATCATCAAATTAGTCTGATCATCATATCGGCAATCCTCGTTGTAGGCAGCATCAAGGGCTTTGGTAAGCTCGTCCAAGCCTGGCACATTACGCGCAATTAATTCTTTTTTCTCGGCGATCAAGTAGGCTAATATCTCAGCTTGAGAGTCAAAAAGCGCCTGCTTAATGTCGGCGGATAAATTGTTATAACCAGGGGCATTAAGTTTTTCTGTTTCCGTGAGGCTAATATTATATTGCTCAACCATTTCTTTTGCGTTCATTTCGTTCTCCTTTTTTTATCTTGACTATATATTACCACAAGCGGCAATAATTGTCAATAGGCAATTTGGAGAAAAAAATATTTTAAGGTTTCGTTCTATTTAATGTTCTAAAAATGATAATAGTTGTATAATAGGGTGAGTAGAGCCTGACAGAAACAGGATAATCCTGCGGGGCACGCGTATATTCGCGTGCCCTTTTTTTATTGTTAAGGCGGAAAATGACAGTTTAAAGGAGAAAAAATGATCAATTGGACAGAGATAGGATTAACCGTATTTGAGGCAGTATTGCCGGTTTTGGCAGCGGCATTGACCGGATGGTTACTGGGATTGGCTGCCAAAGCCTGGAGAGAGTTCCAGTTAGCCCAGCCGGACGTGGCGAAACAGATCGCGAGTGCCGCGGTATGGGTCATTCCGGTGGTGGAGCAACTCAAACATAATGGGGCGATCCCGGACAACGCCGCCGCTAAAGCGTACGCGGTGCAGGCGATTTTGGATGTGCTGGCGATCAAAAATATTAAGGTTGACGCGGGGCGGGTCGAGAAAATTGTTGGGGACAGTGTGGAAGGGGCGCTGCGAGAATATAAAAACTGGAACTCAGAACCCGCGGGCAGTTTGGAATTATGACCGGCGATGGCATTCTACTTCCGAATGTGCCGGTGAGTGTATGGGATCAGATGGGTGTGGTGGTTTTGTACACGCTGCTGCTGATCATCATCGGCGGGCTGCTGATCAGGCAATTTACCAATTCGGTGGCTCATATTGAGGAGCAACATACCGTGGTGGTGCGCGGATTGAGCGAGCAATATATTGAGGCGATCAGGATATTTAACCTGCACTCACAGGAGCAATCTTCGGCAATGGGCAGGATGATCACGCAACTGGACGCGATGGGCAGGGCGATTGAACGGGTAGACGCATCGGTGCAACAACTGCATGAGCAACAATCGAGTAATGGGTCTACGAGTACGCCGGCGAGGACCAGAGCGAAGAGGGGGTAAGAGGAAATGTCAGATTAACCCGCACGTCGCATTCGCTCCTGGGGTAATCCGACATCTGCCTGGAAAAAAGATTAAGAGGAAATGTCAGATTAATGTCAGGATTTAAGTGGACAAAAGTTAAAGCCCAGGCGGTGGAACTGCTGGCAGAGGGGTACACAATAGAGGAAGCAGCCGCTCGGATCGGTAGATCGGAGCGGCAACTGTATCGGTGGAAGGCTGACATTGAATTTTTGGAGGAATTGGACCGATTAAGCAGGATGATCGGGGCGGCTAACAAGGCTGAGCGCTTGCGGATCGCGAACAGGATGGTGCGGGAAGCGATGCGGAAGCAGGCGCCGACGACAAAGGACTTGCTGGAATGGCTGAAATATGCGCAATCAGAAACAGATGGAATCAAACTCGAGCTTACCTCCCTCATTGAGGCTGCTGCATCTGTGGCCGGCGGAGGACAAAGCGGAATTGATGAATCGGGCGGAGATCAAGAGCCAGGCGGGGACGAATAAAGTGATCGCTGACCTTCCGCTGGTACAGGCGCGCCAGGCGAAGTTATTGGAGGCGTGTGGATTTAAATGCGCACCAGTTGGCGGATCGCACGATAAGGTGGCGATGTGGCAGGTGACGGGGGAGCGTGGGCCGGCGGTGACGGATTTGATTGGGTATGGCGGGGCGGCATACGGCGGCAAGACGTACGGCAATTTGATTCTGGCACGCGTGGCGGCGACCTTGTGGCCGGGAATTCAGATCGCGTTCTTCCGGCGGACGTACAGCCAATTGGACGGACCTGGGGCGGCGATGCAAACAGCGTATGAGGTATTTGGATCGGCGGCAACCGCGACTGATGGCGGAAAAGAGTGGAAGTTTGAAAACGGGAGTGTGTTCTATTTCCGGTATGCCCAGAACGACAAAGATAAATACAACTATCAATCCCAACAGATCGACTTATTGATTTTAGATGAAGCGACCCATTTTAGCTGGGGGATCGTGGATTATTTATTGACCCGTAATAGAGCCAGCGGGAACTGGGGAAACTACCGGCCGTTTACAGTGATGACGAGTAACCCGGGCAATATAGGGCATGTATGGTACAGCCAATTGTATGATCTGGAAAAACGGAAAGGGGAACACGAGCAGGTTAAAACGGTAACGAACCAGAATGGACGCAATAGCCGGGTGTATTTTATTCCGGCATTTTTGGAGGATAACCAGATCGGGGTGAGCCGAGATCCGGGGTATGAGGGACGTTTGATGGAGCGCGACCCGGAGGTGGCGAGGGCGTTGCGTTATGGGGATTGGAGCGTGTTTGCCGGGCAGGCATTTGCCGGCTGGACCAGAGAGCGGATCGCATGTAGAGCTTTTGACATACCCGAACACTGGCCGAGGTGGCGAGCATTGGATTATGGCTACGTTCATCCGTTTACGGCGGGATGGTTCGCGATGGATCCTACCACGCGGCGGGTATATGTGTACAAGGCGATGTTGAAGAGCGGATTGACGGACGTTGAACAGGCGCGGGTGATCAAGCAGATGACGGCGCCTGATGAGCGCCCGGCGGCGACGTATGCCAGCCCGGACATGTGGGCACGCAAGAGCGCGGGGAACAAAATATTTACGAGCGTGGATGAATACAAGGATGAAGGGGTGGCGTTAACGCGGGCGGATGATGACCGGCTGGGTGGAAAGAGGAAGCTGGATCGGTTACTGGCGGATCAGGCGGACGGGATGCCGGGGTTGATGGTGTTTGAGGATTATTACCCGGTGTTTAAGTGCATGGAGACGCTGGTGAGGAGTGAGAGAAATCCGGAGGATGTTGAGAAGGTGGATGGGGATGACGCCTATGACATGCTGAGGTACGGACTGACGAACCTCGATCCGCCGGCAAGACGGGCGCCGGGTGAGGTGAAGGTGAAGAGGGTGAATCCGATGAGCGGCATGAGGGCGTTGTAGGTAGAGGGTAGCGGGTAGTAGGTAGAGGGTAGTAGGTAGAGGGTAGAGGGTAGGCGGTAGAGGTTAAACAGGAAACGGAGAAAATATGGCTACGAAAAAATTGAGTATGGACGAGTTGAAGAAAATCCAGGATCAGGCGCGGCGGTTGGTGAGCCAGAACAGTGAACGGGATTTGATGTTTGATGAGCTGCAGGATATGTATTGGATGGAGACGAGCGAGACGGTTAATAAGCGTGATACGGCAGATGTAAAGATGACGATCAGCCCGAGCGCCAGAAATGAGGTACTGGGGATGGTGCGCTTGCTGACAACCAATGATCCGCACTACATAGCGAGCGCCGAAACTGGTGACCCGGACAAGGTGGAGAAGGCTTTGAATAACATCCTTAAACGATCTGATGAGGTGACTTTGACCAAGCTGACCACTGAGGCGGCGCGATCGGCGGTATTGTACAGCGATGTGCATTTGATGATCGAATTGGTGGATGATATGTTGGAGGTGGACGGCATTCCGGAATACGAGAAGCGCCGGCTGGAAGATATACGATCCAGAACGCCTTTTCTGGTGAGCGCGATCAACCCGCGGGAAGGTTACCCGGTATTTGGTCGGACGGGGATGAGGGCGTATTTACGCAAGTACAAAGCCCTGGGCGCGGATATCAGCGAGCGGTGGGGTACGGAGGGATTGGATGAAGATGAGGAATATACGGTTTATGACTGGTATGGGATGGAAAATCGGGCGGTGTGGGTTGAGGAAAAGAGCGTCCCGTTGATGTTTGCCGAGCATGGGATGAGCCGAATCCCGATTGTGGTGATGATCAGCGATGGTACCAATTTATTCCGGGATGAGGAACACAAGCGTCATCCGTTTTTGTACGCGAAGTGGAAGGGTGAATGGTGGAAGCGGGAGAATTTGTTATATACGACCTTGTTCACGAGCATGTTTGAGCGAGGCACCGGTCCACTGGTGGCGATTGATCCGGAGAGCTTAGGACAGGACGGGGTGCTGGATGTGAATTACGCGGGACCGTTTAGATATATTACCGCCAAAGCCCAACTGCTGAATGACAAAGCGTTTGACGCGGATTTGTTGGGGGCGCGCGGGTTGTTGGATCAGGTGAGCGGGGAGAGCACCATATACAAGCAGACCCTGGGAGAGAACATAGGCGGGAGTAATACCGCGTACAGCACATTGGCCATGTTGAGCCAGAGCGGACGTTTGCCCCTGGTGAGTTCGCAAGAGTGCATAGGAGCGGCGTTCCGGGAGATGGGCAACATCATCATCCGTTGGATAAAGGCTGAGAACATCAAGAACCCGTGGATCAAGCCGAGTGAGATTGGGGATGATTTGGAACTGGAATGCACAATGGAAGTTAAGCTGCCCCAGGATATGTTCAGGAACGCGCAGATCGCGGCGGGATTGAAGGGGATTGTGAGTACGGAATGGATGCACACCAATTTACTGCAGATTGATGACAGTAATGAGATGCGCTATCAGGTGTGGAGTGAGGCGGCGGCGGATACGGTATTCCAGTTGGAGATGCAGAAGTTGACCGAACAAGCCAAACAAGCCTTTATCGCGGCGCAACAACAACAGCAGATGGCGATGTCCCGCTCCGCGCCTACGGCTGCTTCGGGGATTCCTTCGTCCATGCCTCAGTCACAAGGTGGTGGTCCTCAGCAGGGAATGGCGCAAGGGCAACCTCCCCAGTTTATTCAAAACGGAGGAGGGGCGAGGTTGCCAACTTTGAATCAGAGCGGGGAGCAACTACCTTTGAGCGGCCCGCGAGGAGAGTGATTGAATGATTGATGCTGAGAAAATGGAAGACGCGTTGATGTTTGGCCAGGCGGAAATTGAGAACTGGCGGAAACAGTTTGAACGGGATTGGCAGGGAACGAAGCAGGCAACCTTGATCAAGGGTTTGTATGGGCGATTGACCGATGAGGTAAAGGAAGATTTGAAACAGACGGATCCGGCAGGGTTTGCGGAATTTAATAAGTACATGGAGAAGAAGAGATGATCACACAATATGACGAAACAGGAAACGCGATGCTGACCAATACCTCGGTGAACAAGCCGGCCGGGGTAACTACGGTACAAAGTTTGGCGAGCCAGTATCAGAACGCATTGGCTGAACAGGCGAGGAGAGCGGCGGCCGAAAAGACAAAGCGGACACCATTTGGATATGGGGCACCTGGTTACTGGTGGCGCGGGATGACGCCGTATGTGGCGCCGGGCGGGGTAGCGGCGCCGGTGATGACAGTGGGAAACGGGGCGGGGGTTCCGAGTGTGTATAGCGGGGTGACCGGAGCAGAGGCACCCGTTGTTGAGGTAACGGCGCCGGCACCAACCACGGGAGAAGTGCCGATCGTGCCGGAGGTGAGCGCGCCAGTGGAACCGACTACCCTGATAGAAACGAATCCGAGTTCAGGAAAAGCGGGATTGTACTCGATCGCGCCAACCTGGGCGAAGGAATATGAAGCGAGGAGCCAGAAAGAGAAGGATACGCCAGGAGATAACTGGGGGAATCTGCCGGCAGGTTTTGTGCAGGCAAATGGCGGAGCTCCGACGAATCCGACTTTTGACGCATCCGCTTTTCAGAATTGGGGAGTATTTCCTGGTATGGAAAGCAGTCCTTTCCCGTGGCCAAACTATACCAACGGATCGGAATTATTATCTGGCGGACCTTATGGACCGTGGTCTACCCCAAAGCCAAAGACTAATTACCACCGAACGGGATATCCAAAACCTTCAACTTCAAATTATCACCGAACCGGATATCCAACCAGTAACCCAACAACCGTAAGTGATAGCAGCGCATCGAACAGCTCCGGGAGTGGATACGCTGGGGGTAGTTTGTGGGGTGGTGGCGGAGGTTATGGCGGTGGCGGCGGGGGATATAACCCGTATAACGGCTGGAATTGGAATTTGATCAACTGGAATGTGAGGTAAATTATGGCGACTGGTCCTTCGGCGTGGGATTTAAAACAGGCACGACTAAAAGCAATGCGAATGGCGAGACTGGGGAAGTTACCCGGGTTTGGCGGTGTGGCAAAAGGCGAAGGCGCGATCAACTATACAGTACAGGCAGGGGATAGCTGGGAAAGCATCGCCGGCATGTTTGGAGGAGATCAGCGCAAGGCGTACTGGCTGGCCAATAAAGCAGGGTACAGCCCGTTTGATGTATTACAAGCCGGGACACAAATCAAAGTACCGAACGGGATCAATGGGGACTGGTCGCCCTATATCAATGAGAATTTCTTTACAGGAATTAAATACAACGATTTACAAGAAGGTAATCGGGTGGACGGGTACCGCTTTGAGCGATATGACCCAAAGAACCCGCAAGATCGGCCGTGGACATCAATTGACAGCGATTGGTTAGGAAGTAAATTTGGGGGTGTATTGGCAACCCCAAACTACACCCCGAATTATTGGGCGAACCCGGCCAACGTCGTGTATTGGAATAACTTGATCGATACCCAGGCGATCCCCGGTGATAGCTGGTTGGACGAAAATACCCAGAAATTCATCAAAGATACGTATGCCTATATGGAAATGCGGAACGGGTTCAAACCAAATACAGAATGGGGATATTTACCGGACGGAGACCCGAATTGGGGACAATTGCAGGAAATGCCGGCGCCCCCGGAGATTATCTTTGGAGAGAACGGGCAGGTAGCCAACCCATTGGCGGCGATTCCAGAAGTGGGTTATAACGCGGTAACCAATTGGCAAGACCCGTATTTCGACTGGTCGAAACTGAGCATTGAGCAGAAACAAGCCGTGATCAGAGATCCAAACTTTAATATGCACGATGTCGCAACTTATAACCAGGGAATGATCCTGAGCGATCCTGTATTTGATGAAGTTTGGAAAGAAATGCCTTACTTCCAACAAATCTATCAAAAAAATCTATTTAGTTTATTTTCCAATCCCGCCACCGCTCCAGCAGCGCAAGGGATTGCTGCAGGGGTGATAACTACATCTGTAGCTGGACCGAAAGCTGGCATTATAGCAGCGCTTGCCCCGATGTTATTAGGGTATGGGCAACAATTGGGTGGAAAAGCAGGTGAAACCATGCAAGCACTTGGTATGGCATTAAACAAACCCGCTGAATTAGTAGAACAGAAGGCCGGGCAAGACCAGATTTTACAAAATGTGGCAAAGTATCAAGCGAGTGGAGTAGAAATACCGGCATGGTTGGAACAAATTAGAAAGGGAACCTTTGATAACCTTATTAATGCGCGTGAACAGAATATTCAGCTCGCCGAAGAATTAAAGCCTTACTCTGATGAAGAAATCAAAGAAGCTGCCTGGCTGGCAGGTAAATTAGCTTATGAAACCGGTGAACTGTTCAGAGAGACTGGGGCAGGAGCTTCATACGAACTATTTGTTACTCAATTGGGAGAAACGGAGAATATAAAGGTGCGAGAGGGTTATACCCTCACTGACGCTACTTTGCGATTATTGAAGGGAGAATCTTACGAATCTATAAGAGAAGACTTTATTAGAGAGTATGGCATTACCGGTGTGATCGCTGATTTTGGATTGCAATCAGTATTTGATCCGCTGAATGTAGCCCCGGAGATAGCAGGTAAGGCAAGAGGTAAATACTTCAGTCATGAAACCGTAAAACTTAGCGGAGAGGCAGGGCGGTTGCGGGGATTGGCGGAGGCGGCTGAACGGGCTGGTAATTTGGCGGAGGCTGACCGTTTGCTGGGGCTGGCGAATGATACCCAGGCGAAGGCAAGGGTACAAGAACTGCATGCGACGGCGAACAAGATGGCGCCGACCTTGTTTGGGGAAAATATCTTGCTGTGGAGATCGGAAGCCGGCAGAGCCTTTGAAGGGTTGGCGAAGAGCGCGGACATGGAAACCTTGCGGGCGATGACGCCGAGTGAGCGGAAACTGGCGGGGCTGGACGCTGATTATGGGATCGCAAAACTGAAACCAACGCCGGCGGAGAGCAGCAAGAAAAGTTTCAGGAAAGCCTGGAGCGGATTGTGGGGATTAAACCCGGAAGCGAAAGCGATCATTAATTTCAGAAACGCATCTAATAATATGGGTGTTCTGCTGGACTGGGTAAAAAGCGATGAAATGGTGGGCGCGAATTTAGAACGGGCATTAACCGCACTGGCTGAACGGGATATAAATACGCTAAAGGATATGGGGGCGACCTTTTTGGATAACCCGGAGTTCAACACAGTGCTGGAGAGTGTGCAGGGTTTTCTGCCCAAATTGAAAGAACTGAACGCGAACTTTGAACTGGCAAAAATACCGAGAGAACGATTTATGGCAATGATGGAGATCGTAGGCGGGGATCCGGCAACTTTATTGAAGGGGTTGATCTCCAGTGATCCACGATCGATGTTCAAGGTGGTGGTGGATAAAGCCAGGCAACTGGATACACTGAGCGCCAAAGACTTTGTGGCGAAGGTGGATAGGGGCGAGATCAGCGCTGAGAGCATCGCCAAAGAGATGGGTGTATTTCGGGATGGCAGGGTGGCGTTGTACCCGGAAGAACATAAATACCTGGTAAAAGCCTATTATGGTGAGCATTTTGGGAATTGGGCTAAGAAAGCCTTTGGGATAACCAACGAGGGTGATTTCGCGGGGGTTTTGCGTGGTTTAAAGGGTGCCCAAAGCCTGGCACTGTTGGACATTAACCCGGCTTACATGGTGAATAACTTCATCAATAACCGGGTATTGATGGCTACCCACGGGGTAATGGGATTTACGACTGACGGGCGGATGAACAGCTGGTTCCAAGATTTTGGGGTAACTCCTGAGGGGGTCAGAGAAGGGTATGGCGCCTCGCAATACGACGCCGGGACAGTGAATAAACAAGCCAGTGATGGCTCGCTGGGGGTGAAAGAAGAAATTCCGGTAGATGGACAAAATTTAATCAGAGAAGCGCGACAGGGATCCGGTTTGGGGAGCAAGATTGCTGATTTTGTGGGTAACGCGCGAAAAGTGGGAGTATTTGGGCGGCTAAGCGCCTGGCTGGAAGGCGGGAGCAGCAAGCAGATGTATTACAGCGCGATGAGAAGTTTTTATGGCCGGCGCTGGACGGCTGGGAACGGTTTTAAACGGATGCCGGAATTGTTGCGCAACCGATTAACGGAGCGCGGGATCGATCCGAATATTTTGGAGCGGACGATTGAAGGTTTTGTGAGCGCGAATGAACTGGATAACCTGGTAAAGAACACAACCAACCGGAGCGTTGGGGTGCTGGTGAACAGCGCGGCGGATACGTTGGGAATAGACGCGGGAGAAGCGAGCGCATTACTGGGACACCTGGGGTTGCTGGACGAATTAAAAGACGGGCTGGGGCAGGCGAAGACAGACGCGGAGGTAAAGATTGTATTTGATCAGATCCGGGAGCGGGGAGAGAAATTCGCGGCTGAACGATGGCGGAATGAATTGCTGGACATGGCGAAACACAGTGAGAACAAGACCAAGACGGAGGGGTTGGCCGGGGCGGTAGATGCTTTTGATATGCTGGAGGATCGCTATTTTGAAACAAAAATAGAGAATGATTTGAATTGGGATGAAACCTTTGAACGGCTGGCGGAGACCGCGGACAATTACGATTTGCGGAATGTGATCATTGAAAGCACGAAGAGCAGGGCAAGCCGGCGTTGGGAACAAGCCCAGGACGCGTACATAGCGACGATGAAGGGGATTTTTGACGGGATCAACGTAAGCGGCGCGGACGTGGAGCGAATGCTGGTTTTGATGGGTGAGAAATTTAAAGCCTATCGGACCTTTTTTGGGGAGCGGGATGTGGCCTACGCCGCGTTTTTTAATGACCGGAACGTGAAGATGAGTTACGCCGATTTGGAACGAACCTGGAACAAGGCATGGGTGAACCTGGTTACTGAGAAGATTGGCGGGATTACGAATGAATTTGATGATTTGTTTGTGAAGGTTTTTGGAGAGCATTGGGGCGAAGATGGGGCGAACCTTGCCAGCGCCTGGCGGGGTGATTTACGCACGATTGATGGGGAGTTGCTGAGTATGATGAGCGAGCATCGGGCGAACCTTGCCAACCTGGACCTGCCTACCCGGGCGGCGCGTTGGAAGGAGTTTAAGCCGGCATACCAGGCGAAATGGAAAGAGCGGATACTGAAACGGAACAATGGCGCGAGTACCCTGTATGAGCGAGCGGGAGAAGGCTTAAAAACGGAGACCCCGGCCGGGCAGGCTGAAGCGAGCAAACCGGCGGTGAGTGAGCGAGCGACCCAGGTGACGGAAGCGGTTGAACGCGGAAAAGTTTATCGGGCTGGCAAGGAGCGCCACCGGACGGCGATTTTTGAGTTGGCGAACCACTATGGCATAGCAACGGCGAACATGGATGGAAGCCCACGGCTTGAGGCATGGGATGAGATCATGGCGATTGTGCAAGAGTATGGCGGCGCGAACAGCCCGCAATGGCGGCGGTTGGATGATGTACCGTTGGATGTGGTGGATCGGGCGTTTGACAGCTGGCAGCATACGGGCGCGGATGTACTGACGGGAATTGAAAGCCCTGATTCGGTGGTAAGGCGGATCATGGCGGAAGAATGGGGTGGCGGGGAACCGAAATTGGAGAGTACCCGAAATGAGGTTAATAGCAGAATTGGGGAGATAAAGAAATACGGAAATGGATTGCCGGTAAGAGATGCCTTTAAACAGAAGATGCTGGATATGGGTATAGAAGCGGAGGTGGTTAACGCGAATATGGTGTTGGCGGACGCGCACGCCGAGGTATGGGGACGCGGGCACGGAAGGGACGCGGGGGAATGGTATGAGACCCGGATTGCAGGCATTGAAGCGGGGGGTGTGGATAAAGACGGCCATCGGGGGATGGTTGAACGATTTGAGGATGGCAGAAATTTGATCACGGCGTTTGAAAACGCGGACAAGACCACGGTATTGCACGAACTGGGGCATATCTTCCGCCTGGATTTGGAGGGTGAGGATCTGCGGATTGTGGAAGGCTGGGCTGGGGTTGAAGGCGGGAAGTGGACGATCGCGGCGGAGGAACGCTGGGTGCAAGGGTTGGAAAAGTATATGAGCGAACGCCAGGCACCGGTGGCGGGACTGGAACGGGTGTTTGGAAAATTTAAAAGCTGGGTTGAAAAGGTTTACAGCGGCTTGCGCGGGTATTTGGATTTGAGTTTGAATGAGGAAATGCTGGGGGTATACGACCGGTTGTTTGTGGATGAAAAGAACCCGGCGGTAAAGAGCCGGCAGGAATATTTGAATGAAACCGTGGTGAGCCTGGATGATCCGAACCTGATAAGTAACGAAGCGGGGACCCGTTTGGGAAAATTGAGGGTCGAGATTGAGGGTAAAGAATACAGCGCTACTGTGAAGATCAGAGAAGACGGGATTCGGTTATATAAGGAACTGGTAGAAAGTGGGCCAGAGCGGCAGAACTTTAAAGATCTGAATGAGGCGGTAAACCGGTTTGTGGATGAGGCTTTGAACGAAGCGGGGATTGATTACAACCAGGCGAAGACATTGAGACGGATGGACGCGGACAGTTTGAGCCGGGAGCAGTGGGAATTGGTGGACGCGGCCGGGCTGCTGGAAGAGATTGATCTTGAATTGGGGCGGGTTGGAGAA
>Ga0209016_1000961_pt1 | contig 27428 bp, 15 predicted proteins | sample EPASupsiteSAE305_FD_187265 | JGI IMG/M metagenome (GOLD analysis project Ga0209016, IMG submission 187265) | Bioremediated contaminated groundwater microbial communities from EPA Superfund site, New Mexico - SAE3-05 (SPAdes) (version 2) | ecosystem: Environmental > Aquatic > Deep subsurface >...
GGGGTAAAACAAATAATTGAACTAAAACATAAAATAAAAGAAATAAATCCCATGCAGAAAAAGTCCTTAGTAGTAATTGACAATCAAAATGACATTACCAAAAACTACAAAGAAATCATTGACAACGTTAACCGGGCAATAGATTGGGCAGTGGAAAATGAAATTCATGTCGTTTACATAAAGCATTATAACTTATCTGACGGCACAAGGACTTTCAAACCTAATACCCGTGGGTCTGAATTGGTTTCGGACATGAAATTGGTTTCCAAAAACATTTTTGAAAAATCCAAAGGCAACGCATTGACCAGCGAAGCTTTTGCTGACTTTATCAGGAAAAATGAAATAAACGAATTTTACATTACAGGAGCAGATGCCATTGCCTGCGTGAAATCAACCGTATATAATATGTGCAGGGAAAACTACAAGGTTACTGTTTTATCGGATTGTATTACAAGCTATGATAAAAGGAAAATTGACGAAATGCTGAATTATTATGAAAAAAACGGTTGTAAAATAATTAAACTGAAGGACTTGTTTGATTCTAAATAGTTTTATTGAAAGCAGTAAATAAAAAAGTCAGTGCCAAACTGAGTTGATGGACCCAGTCAGCTAAGTTAACAGGCCACTCCCCCGGCCCCTCTCAGACATGCCCCACACCACTTATCATCGGGACATTGCGGCTCAAACATCTTTATAAGAGAGGGCATGTGTGATTTATAACAAAAATAACTGTCAGGAATAAACAATAATTTAGTCCGTCAAAACAAAGTGAAAACCACGATAGAACACCTGCCGATAAAGAACCGGAACGAGATAAACGGGATTGTTTCGGTATTGCGGAGCAAGCTGCCTGCGCAAATGATTATATTGTTCGGGTCGTATGCACGGGGGGAACAGGTGAACGACAAGTATGTGGAGGATGGCATTACATACGAGTACCAAAGCGACTATGATATTCTGGTTGTGATGGACAGCGAGGGCCAGGCCGTTGCAAAGGAAGCTGAAAAACGGTGGAAACAGAAAATTAAAAGTGAAACGAAATATATTTCTTTTTTAGGGAGTTGGTAACTAAAAAAATTTTCATTCATAAATGAAGATTAACAGTTCATCAATATTCAATAATAAGTTAACAACCTTTATGACAAAAAGCACGTCTTTACATTTTTACTTGAAAACTATAATGCAATGAAAAAAATCTATTTCGCAATTTTCGTTTTTGTAACATTTTGTTTAAACCTAAACACAGCAAATGCTGCAAATTATTATTGGGTTGGCGGGACGGGCAATTGGTCTGAATTCGCCACACATTGGGCAACAACATCTGGCGGAGCTGTATTTCATGCAACAGCACCAGGCCCGGCAGATGATGTCTATTTTGATGCAAACTCATTCCCGCTACCACTATCAGTAGTTACAGTTGATGTAATGGGAATCTGTAATTCAATGAACTGGACAGGTATTACAAACAATCCTGATTTTGCAGGAAGTAATAATCTGGATATTTATGGTTCTATAATATTTGATCCGGGAATGACAGCAAGCTATACTGGGTGGATCTCTTTCAGATCAAATAGTGTAGGAAACATCCTAAATTTCTCTACCGTTCCAATTTCATTTAGTGGAGTAGAATTTGATGGAGACGGAGGGTGGACTTTTATGTCAGATATGGATCTTTCATTGTCCGGAGGAGCATTACAGGTATTAAAAGGAACAGTAAATACAAATGATTTTACTATTAGTGTTGGCATGTTTGGTTCATTCGCAATGAACAACAGGAATATCATTTTTGGAAATTCTATTATTAATGTTCAATGGAATTTAATGTTGAATAACGTTTCAACATTAACTTTTGATGCTGGAACTTCAACAATTAATCTCGGAAGTAATTGGTTCGATGGTCAGGGACTCACTTATTATGATGTAAATTTTGTTCTGACAATGCCAGGTGAAATTCAAATTCAAGGGTCAAATACTTTTCATACAATAGGACTTGATAACTCCTTTATAACAGGCGTTGTGTTTGAACCTAATAAAATTAATACTATTTATGATATTAATTTTGGAGCAACTTGCTCAAACAGAAAAACAATAAAAACATGGACTGATGGCGAAACAACTACAATAAAAAAGATTACAGGAACAGTAACCGAAGATTATCTTAATATCAAGGATATAACAGTTATTGGCGGGGCAACTTTTATTACAAATAATGGAGTTGATATGGGTAATGTTGTAAACTGGGCAATTAACCCATCTATCTCAACAGATTACTACTGGGTAGGAGGAACAGGAAATTGGAGTGATGCTAATCATTGGTCAACTTCTAGTGGAGGAGCATATCCGTCAGGAGGAACATGTGTTCCTACCGATGTTGATAATGTATTTTTTGATGCTAATTCGTTTTCTTTAGCAGGCGAAATTGTAACAGTTGATGTACCGGCTTTTTGTAATTCTATGGATTGGACAGGAGTTACAAACAACCCCGATTTAGCAAATATTTGGCCAGGCGAACTAAATATTTATGGTTCTTTAACTTTTGATGCTGGAATGACTATCAGCTATGGATCGTCTATTTATTTCAGATCTGATAATGCAGGAAATACTATTACTCTAGCAGGGAAAGTTCTAAATTCATCTGTGTATTTTAATGGTACCGGTGAATGGGCAATGCAAGATAACCTGAATTGCACTTGGATATATTTCAACCAAGGCTATCTTATTACAAACAATAATAATATTTCTGGTTCCACATTTTATTCATATACAAATAATAATCGTCAGGTTGACCTTGGAAGTTCCGTTGTAACCCTAACATCAAATTGGTCAATAACGGACAATACAAATATGATATTAAATTCAGGAACTTCAACAATTAATACAGGAGGATGGTCTTTTGATGGAGGAGGATTTATTTATAATAATGTTACATTCACAAACACAAGTTCAACTTCTGTTTATCATTCAAATACCTTTAATATATTAACATTAAGTGGAGGCGATTTGGTTTTAGAACAAGGACAAACACAAGTAGTAAATGACCTTATTGCTTCAGGAAATTGTGGAGATTTATTAAATATTAAATCAAGTTTGGACGGAAGTGTTTCAACAATCTCTAAAGCTGCCGGACTGGTTAATATCAATTATGTTGCTTTACAGGATGTAACAGCACTTGGTGGAGCTACTTTTAATGCGAACAATAGTGTTGATTTAGGAAATGCTGCAGGCTGGAATTTTACTGCTTTAGCTTCTATAGACTATTACTGGATCGGTGGAGCCGGAAACTGGAGCGATCCTTTAAACTGGTCATTGACAAGCGGCGGACCGGCTAATGCAGGCGGTTGCATCCCTACGCAAGTTGATAATGTGTTCTTCGATGGAAATTCTGGATTAAATGGTCAAGCTGTTACTATTAATCAAATAGCATTTTGTAAAAATATGAACTGGACGGGTGCAACCAATGCAAGAATGTCTGGCACAAATAGCCTAAATGTATTTGGCTCTTTAACTTATAATGCATCGATGATTACCTGGCATACCGGCGATATATATTTTAAATCTGATAATATCGGAAATACAATTAATACAGCAGGAGTAACTGTTAGGGGACATGTAAGATTTGATGGAACAGGGGAATGGACATTGTTAAGTAATTTTACTTCACTGGTATCAAATGATAAAAACATATACCTTAATGAAGGAAGTATTGTTACTAACAATTTTAACATTACTACAAGCTATTTTTATTCGACCACAGACAAAACCAGACAATTAACTTTAGGAAATTCAACTATTGATGTAGATGGATGGCGAATAAGTAATGGTGCGAATATGACTACAATTCCCGGCACTTCAACAATAGATATTAATGAAAGTGGTTATGTTCAAGGGGGAAGCCAGACATATAACATTGTTAATATTAATCCCTCAGTGGCTGTTTCAATTTATGGAGGTAATACATTTAATAGTTTAAATATTCCTTCTGCTACAAGTATAAAATTTGAAGGAGGGCTAACTCAAACATTTAATACCATAATTATTCCTTCAGGTATAGATTGTAATAATTACTTTAATATAGGAACAATTACTTCTGGTGATGTTGCAAATTTATCAATGCCTGCTGGCATTTTTAATGGGAATTGGCTTATAATATCTGATTTAACAGCTGGTGGTGGTGGCGTTTTTAATGCAGCTAATAGTCAAGGCATTGGAGTTGTTACAGGATGGAATATTACTTCTCCTGTTCCGACTAATTTATACTGGATTGCCGATGGTGGAGACTGGAACGACCCTCTCCATTGGTCTTTATCTTCTGGAGGCGCTCCTTATGGATGTGTTCCTTCAAGTGAAGACAACGTTTTCTTTGATGCTAATTCTTTTTCAGCTCCTTTAGAAGTCGTAAATGTTAATGTTGAAGGATATTGTAAAAACATGAATTGGTCCGGAGTTACAAATACTCCTGATCTATCAGGATGGGCGCAATTAAATATTAATGGGTCATTAACTCTTGTTTCTGCAATGACATTAACATACTGGGGAACATTTAATTTTACTTCAGATCTTGCCGGTAACAATATAACAAGTGCAGGTTTGACAATTTATGGATTAAAATTTTCCGGTTCTGGAGATTATACCCTACAAGATGCATTAACTATTGAATGGAATGGTATTACTTTCAATAATGGGATACTAAATACTAATGATTTTAATATAAATATTCCAAATGGAAATTTTTTAACAAACTCTACAAGTATTCGCACCCTAAATTTAGGTGCCTCAATAATTACTGCCGAAACTTGGAATGTACAAAATAACACTAACTTCACATTAAATGCCGGAACATCAAAAATAATTACATCTAATAATACATGGAATTTTACGGGTGGAGGTTTAACTTATAATGATGTTACCTTTATTAACCCAATGTGGGGAGGTGTAACCGTTTATGGGTCAAACACCTTTAATACCTTATATGTTGAACCAGGAACAGAAGTAATTTTTGAAGATGGCACAATTCAAACTACAACGGATTTTCTTGCAACAGGAAATCCCAGCGACCCAACATTTATTCACTCTTTTACTCCCGGAATACAGTCTTTTATCAGCCAGACAAGTCATGATTTTTGTGGTGACTGGATGAATATACAGGATATTAGTGTGAGTACAGAGACCTTTTATGCTGGTGAAAACAGTAATGATCTTGGTAATAATGCTGGTTGGACATGGTCAGGTGTAACAGCTATAGATCAGTATCCTTCTGCCTTTTGCGAAGATGTTCCCGGTGGTGGAACTTATTCCGGAGTCAATTTAACTTTACTTGAAACAACAATTGATGGTGGAAATGCTTACTCTCACACATGGTTTTTAGATGCTGGTCTTACTATTCTAGTTCCTGTTCCTTCTAATGTAACAGTTTCAAATGGTCAAATTTTTTATGATGAAGTTGATAATGGAACCTGTACAAATATCGCAGAAGTTATTTATACTGTTTATCCGGTTCCTGTAGCTTCATTTATTATTACAGATGTTACATGTAATGGTGGTAATGATGGCGCCGTTGATTTAACTGTAAATAGCGGAACTTCTCCATATACATATTTATGGTCGTCAGGTGCAGGAACGGAAGATGTTAACACTTTAATTGCAGGAACATATACTGTTACTGTTACTGATTTTGAAGGTTGCCAGACAATTGATAATGCGATTGTTCTGCAACCAACTGCAATAAGTATTGACTCCGAAGCTTCAACAAACATTACTTGTAATGGAGCTAATGATGGAACAATTACCATTACTGCTTCCGGCGGAACAGGCATATTATCTTATGATATTGGCGCAGGAGCGCAAGCCACAGGAAACTTTTCAAGCTTATCAGCAGGAACATACACAGTTACTGTAACTGATGCTAGTTTATGTACTGCTACAAGCAGTGCTATTACAATTATAAACCCTGCTGTATTAATTATTGTTTCAGAAGCTTCAACAAATATTACCTGTAACGGAGCTAATGATGGAACAATCACCATTACTGCTTCCGGTGGAACAGGAATATTATCGTATGACCTTGGTTTGGGTTCACAAGCGACAGGAAACTTTTCAAGCTTATCGGCAGGAACATATACAGTTACTGTAACTGATGCTAATTTATGTACTGCAACAAGCAGTGCTATTACAATTTTGAACCCTACTGCAATAAGTATTGACTCCGAAGCCTCAACAAATATTACCTGTAACGGAGCTAATGATGGAACAATCACCATTACCGCTTCCGGTGGTACAGGAATATTATCGTATGACCTTGGCTTGGGTTCACAAGCGACAGGAAACTTCTCAAGCTTATCAGCAGGAACATACACGGTTACTGTAACTGATGCTAATTTATGTACTGCAACAAGCAGTGCTATTACAATTTTGAGCCCTACTGCAATAAGTATAGACTCCGAGGCTTCAACAAATATTACTTGTAATGGAGCTAATGATGGAACAATTACCATTACTGCTTCCGGCGGAACAGGCATATTATCTTATGATCTTGGCGCAGGAGCGCAAGCCACAGGAAATTTTTCAAGCTTATCTGCAGGAACATACACAGTTACTGTAACTGATGCTAGTTTATGTACTGCAACAAGTAGTGCCATTACAATAAACGAACCATCTGCATTAGTTATTTCTGAAACACATTTAGATGTAACTTGTAATGGAAATTGTGATGGCTCTATTAATATTACAGTTGTTGGTGGAACACCACCCTATTTTTATACATGGAGTCATGGTGCAATTGCTGAAGATATTTCAGGATTGTGTGCAGGGACATATTGTCTTACTGTTACAGATTTTAATGCATGCACAGCTGTTTTATGTGTTCCAATTGCAGAACCATCAGCAATAAGTATAGACTCCGAAGCTTCAACAAATATTACTTGTAACGGAGCTAATGATGGAACAATCACCATTACTGCTTCCGGTGGAACAGGTATATTAAGTTATGATCTTGGCACAGGAGCACAAGCTACAGGAAACTTTATTGGTCTATCAGCAGGAACTTACACGGTTACTGTAACTGATGCTAATTTCTGTACAGAAACTAGTAGTACCATTACATTTACTAATCCATCAGCACTTTCAATAGTTACAGAAACTTCTACAGAAGTAAGTTGTAATGGTGGGTCTGATGGAACTGTTATGGTTGTTGCCACTGGAGGTACCGGCGCTTTATCTTACGATATTGGTTCTGGTGCTCAAATTGATGGCAACTTTACAGGTTTGTTGGCAGGAACATATACGGTTACAGTTACAGATGCCAATTTATGTACGATAACAAGTAGTACATTTGTTCTTAATGATCCTTCTTCTATTACCATAGATTCTGAAACATTCACTGATATTTTATGTAATGGAATTAATGATGGATCGGTATCTGTTACAGCTTCGGGCGGAACAGGAATTTTATCTTATAATATTGGTTTTGGGGTTCAGGCAACTGGAGATTTTTCCGGATTAATTGCAGGCTTATATACTGTTACCGTTACAGATGTAAATGGCTGTTTTAATACATCCGGGGTTTTTACTTTGACCGATCCTGCGCCAATAACCCTAACAGAAACTCATACTGATATTACTGTTTGTGGAGGAAATGATGGTGGTATTGACTTGACTGTTTCGGGTGGAACCGGAGGATGGAATTACGATTGGTCAGGACCCGGAGCATTTACTGCTTCTACTGAAGATATCAGCGGGTTGATTGCTGGTTCATATATTGTTGTTGTAAGTGATGCTAACGCTTGCGAAGAATCAATAATGGTTGGAATTGGTGAGGTTGGTGCACCAACAATTTCTTTAGATTCTCAAACAGATTTAATATGTTATGGTGTTTGTGATGGAAATGCAACAGTTAGCGCTTCTGGAGGAATAGCTCCTTATACATATACATGGTCAAATGGTGATTCAGGTACCTTTGCAGATAGTTTATGTGTAGGATCAGTTTCTGTATCAGTTGTTGACGATAATACTTGTACTGCAATAGCAATTGTTACAATTCTTGAACCTACACAATTAGTTGCTTCTTATATTATTACAGATGAAACATGTTTTGAGGCCTGTGATGGAACGGCTACAATAACTGCAGGAGGTGGCACTCCGGCGTTAAGTTATGATATTGGTCTTGGACCACAAGCAACCGGTAATTTCTCTGGTCTGTGTGCAGGTTTATATTATTACACAATTACTGATGCAAATGGATGTGAATTAACTGATTCATTTACAATTTTACCATACAATATGACTGATTCAATTTCTGCAAGCAGTTTGAATTGTTTTGGAGATTGTGACGCAATTGCAAGTGTTGCTGGTTATGGTGGAAGCGGCTCATATTCATACTTATGGAGTAACACCCAAACTACTGCAACAATTGCAGGTCTTTGTGCCGACTCTTATTATGTAACCATAGCTGATATTATTACAGGATGTTTCTTGTTAGATACCATTATTATTACAGAACCCACTCAATTATCGTTGGTTTTAAGTTCTACCGATGATAATGAGGGAATTGGTGATGGTACTGCTACAGCGATAGTTTCAGGGGGAACACCGGGATATTCTTATTTGTGGGACGATCCTTCAAATCAGACAACATCTGTTGCAACAGGATTGTTTAATGGACTCTATACGGTAATTGTTACAGATTCTAATGGATGTGTAATATCAGACACTATAACTGTTCATCTCTTTGTTTTTATCAATGATATTAGTATTAGTACATTTATTAAGATTTATCCAAATCCAAATCATGGGGATTTCGTAATTGAATTTGATGGAAAAATATCAGAAGATATTAGGTTTGAAATCTATAATGTAAATGGTCAAGAAGTTTATTCTAATATGATAAAAACTCCACTTACTTCAGTAAGTTTAGATAACAATGCTGAGGGAGTATATTTTATAAGATTCTATAATAATTATTTTAATAAAGTAGAAAAAATAGTTATTCGTTAAACATTTTATTAAATCTAGTAAATAAGCAGAGGATACTAATTCTCTGCTTATTTTTATTAATGAGTTAAAGGCATTATAACTTATCGGACGGGACAAGGACTTTCAAACCCAATACCCGTGGGTCGGAATTGGTTTCGGATATGAAACTGGTTTCCAAAAACATTTTTGAAAAATCAAAAGGCAATGCAATGCCAAGTGTGAAGCCCGGCCATAGGATTGAACTGTGTGAATGATGTAACTAATTTCTAAAATGTTGCAACGCTTTCCATCATTAACATTCTCTTCTTTGTACAATAATAAATTACTAAATCATTTAACTAACTAATGAAGTGGTGTTACTAAGGAAACACTGCCTCAGTTATTGCAGCAAGAGATGAAGTAATGAATAAACAAGGGACAGAAAAAGCATATTGTCCTGTTGAAATAATATTTACAAGTTATTGATCGCTGTGTAAAATAAAAAAATTGTGATAAATTCCATTCCACGCAAATACTTGTTTTCAAAAGGAGTTGACCAGTATTTTACTGAGGTTTATCTCGCTTATAAATTTGTGGTACGGTTTTTTAAAGAGGCTTCCCGCCCACCCTTTCATTTGCGAGAAATTATTAATCAGTGTTTCGAAATCGGCGTAAAATCACTGCCATTAATTACGCTAACCGGTTTTATTATCGGAATAGTTTTCACTCAACAATCAAGACCATCGTTATCTGAATTCGGAGCTACTTCATGGTTGCCTTCATTGGTTTCTATTGCTATTGTGAGAGCTTTGGGTGCTTTAGTTACTGCACTAATATGTGCAGGAAAAGTAGGTTCGAGCATCGGCGCTGAACTGGGTTCGATGAAAGTAACCGAACAGATTGAAGCCATGGAAGTGTCGGCTATTAATCCGTTTAAATATTTGGTTGTTACACGTGTAATTGCAACAACCATTACTATTCCGGTTTTAGGTTTGTGTTGTGGCTTTGTTGCATTGCTGGGTTCATACCTCAACGTTCACTCATTCGAATCAACAAGCATTGTTAGTTTTTTTAATAACGGTTTTTCAACGATTACTTTTATTGATATTTTTTCTTCTCTTTTCAAATCATTGGCTTATGGATTTACCATCGGCATTGTTGGATGTTATAAAGGGTATAATGCTGTTAAAGGAACACGAGGTGTTGGAAGAGCTGCCAATCAGGCAGTTGTTCTTGCCATGTTTCTCATATTTATTGAAGAAGTGGTGATTGTACAAATGGCCAATTGGATCAGATATTATTAAATCAATGGAAGAGCAAAAACACATAACAAATCAGGAACCGGTTATTTCAATCAAAGGATTGTATAAATCATTTGATGAATTGGAGATATTAAAGGACATCAGTCTGGAAGTATTCAGAGGAGAGAATATGGTTGTGCTCGGACGGTCAGGTGCAGGAAAATCAGTTTTGATAAAGATAATTGTGGGACTGATAACTCCGGATAAAGGAATAGTAAAGGTATTTGGACAACAGGTTGACAAATTATCACCAAAAGATTTAAACACATTACGCTTACGAATGGGATTTTCATTCCAGAGCAGTGCCTTGTACGACAGCATGAATGTTCGACAAAATCTTGAGTTTCCATTAACTATGAATGTAAAAAATCTGAGCAAACAGGAAATCAATAACAAAGTAGAAGAAGTTTTGCATGCTGTTGGCTTAATAGAGAAAATAAATGAAATGCCCTCTGATCTTTCAGGCGGACAAAGAAAAAGAATTGGAATTGCCCGAACACTAATTCTAAACCCTGAAATCATGTTGTATGATGAGCCCACATCCGGACTTGACCCAACTACCAGTCAGGAAATAAACACATTGATCAATGAAGTTCAGAAAAAGTACAATACTACTTCCATCATAATTACTCACGACCTAACCTGTGCAAAAAAAACAGGCGACAGAATAGCTATGTTATCAAATGGAAAATTTGTAAAGATTGGGAATTTTGAAGAAGTATTTAATCCCGATAAATATCAGGAAGACGACAAACAGATAAAAAGTTTTTTCAATTACAATTTCATAAAATAGACCATGAACGAGCCCAAAAATAAACGTCCGGTTATAGTAGGCCTTTTTATATTAACAGGAATATTCTTCTTAATCGGTGGAATATTGATCATCGGCAATCTCCATTCTACATTTTCAAAAAAAATAAGCATTTCAACTGTATTCGACAATGTAAATGGTTTGCAGCCGGGAAATAACATTTGGTTTTCGGGAGTAAAAATCGGGACGGTAAAAAAAATAGAGTTCTTTGGAATGTCTCAAGTGAAAGTCATCATGAATATAAATAATGAATCCAAGCAATATATACGCAAAGATGCAAAAGTAAAAATCAGCACGGATGGTTTAATCGGGAATAAAATTCTTGTTATATATGGTGGGACTTTTTCATCCCCTGAGATTGAAGAAGGGGATACTCTTTTAAATGAAAAGATTTTGTCTACTGAAGACATATTGAATACATTCCAGCAAAACAACCTGAATGTTTTAGCGCTCACAAAAAAGTTGGCTGCCGGAGAAGGTACGATTGGTAAACTTCTGAACAACGATTCTATTTATTACAATATTTCTGAAACAATAAAATCACTTCAAAAAGCTTCGGAAAATGCACAAGTACTTCTTGCTTCTCTTTCAAATTTCAGCGAAAAAATGAACACAAAAGGAACACTGGCAAATGATTTGGTGACTGACACGTCTGTGTTTTATTCCCTGAAGACATCCGTCTTGAATTTTCAAAGAATTTCTGACTCTGCAACTGTTTTTGTAAATAATCTGAAAATAGCCACCGACAATACGAAAAGTCCTGTGGGTATATTGCTGCATGATGAACAAACAGGCACAGATTTAAAAACAACCATAAGCAATCTGAAAACCAGTTCAGAAAAACTGGATAAAGATCTTGAGGCACTTCAACACAACTTTTTGCTAAGAAGGTATTTTAAAAAAGAGGCGAAGAAGAATAAAAAACAATAATTACAAATTTAATACGGCGGAAAAAATAATTGACTGGTTTGAACTTTTTGGATATGGGGAATATAAGTCATTACCAGATACCAGAGCGAAAGAAATTATTTTTGATACAGGAAAATCCCATCAAAAACCCTTCGGGATTATGAGTTAATGCTTGAGGGATACGGATTTCTCAGAGTTCATCAATCTCATCTGATAAACATCAGGTACATCACCAAATTCGACAAAAGCGACGGAGGATTTTTTATAATGACCGATGGGTTTAATGTACCGGTTTCACAGAAAAACAAGGCAGAGATTTTGGGTTTTTTGGATCATATATTTTAATTGCATTATTAATAAAAAGCATAAATACAGGCAAAAAAAAGCCGCCCAAAAGGCGGCTTTTAATTTATGAGCAAAAATATTAGTGAGAAACAACAACCTTGAAAGTTTTCATTTCAAAGCCACTGTTGAGTTTTAAGAAATAAACACCATTGTTCAGTTCAGAAACATTAATTTTTGATGATGTTTCGCCCTGGTTCAGTTGGTAATTCAATACCTCTTTTCCGGTGAGGTCAATAATTGTAACATATCCATCATTGGCACCATCGGTTTCAATTGCAAGAATGTCGTTGACCGGATTTGGATAAATGCTTATTGCATCAACTGCATTTTCTTCAACATCCAACAAAGAAGATAAACAAGGAATAGGATAAGCCCATGGATAACCAGTGCAGCCAAGCGCATCTGTAACCATTACATGAGGAGTTCCAGAATAAACAAGAACAGATTGTGTAGTTTGTCCGGTTGTCCATAAATAGCTATATGGTGATGAACCGCCGGAAGGGGTTGCAGTATATCGACATCCTCCTGTTAGTTTATCTCTGTAATTAGTTACTGAAACAGATACATTACAATCTCTGTCAATAAATTTAGCTAAAAATGATGAAGATAAACCTGCGGTAAGGTTTTTATCATATGCAACATGGGTTGGGAGTCCCTGAGAATAAGTATATCCAACAGTATAAAAAGTATTGCCGTTAACAGCCAGTCCTTCACACTCATCATAAGCCGATCCGCCATAATAAGTTCCCCATGAAAGAGAAGAAAGACTATTATTGAATTTGGCAACAAATCCGTCATAATCACCACCTAAAGTTGTTTGCCATGATCCGGTAGTAGCAATGTTAGATGTAGAATTTGTTTTACCTGAAATTACTATTTCTGAAGTTGAATTCCACACAACATCCATAGCTATGTCTGTTCCGGTTGTCTGATCACCAAAATATGTGCCGACACAAATTCCGCCGCTGGCATCGAAGCAAGATACAAATGCATCAAAATTTGTACCTGATGATTTTGTGGTTCTGTAGCCGCCCGGCTCAGCAATTCCGCTGGTACTTTTTGTTTTACCACAGATATATACACCACTGCCCAGACTGAATGCGCCTAATGCTTCATCATGACCGGCACCACCATAATATTTACCCCAGGTTCTGGTTCCATTAGAGCTATTAAGTTTTGCAAGTATAACATCTGCACCCCCACCCTGATAGGTATTTCCGGTAAAAGTTGAAATACCGGTTGTGCTATTGGTAACTCCGGTTATATAATATTCATTGTATAAACCTCCTGTAATATCATTTATAGCATCCCATTGGGTACCACCATAATATGTACCCCAGGTCACTGTTCCGTAATAATCAATACATGCAATAAATCCATCGGTTGGTCCGCCACCATAGGTTGACTGAAAACCGGTTCCATAATGAATCCCGGTAGTACTTGATGTAGAACCTACAATTGCAACAGTGCCTGTTCTTTTAGAAATTGCTGCCGGACGATCATCACCGGGGCCGCCATAATATCTAATCCATATAATTGCACCGGTTGTTGCATCTAACTTTGCCACAAATGCATCACTATTTCCCTGATACGTTCCCAATGCACCGGGAAGGTCAAAACTAGAAGTCCAGCCAACCGCATAAACAAATGAAGACCAATAGAATATATCAACAACTTTATCTGAGGCACTGCCCGAAATATTAGTTTGCCAAACCATCTGACCTGATGAATTAAATCTCATGACCATTCCATTTAATCCTGTACCTGCGCTCTGAGTGGTTCCACCGGTGTATACTTCGTTATTGTCACCATAAGCAACAGCAGAAGTTTCCATCCATAAATAATTATAAGTGGTTGTGAACTCTGAACCATAATAAGTTGCCCATGTTCTCCACGGCTGATGTGCTTTTAAACTAAAGCCCGAGCCAATCATCAATAAAATGATAAGTGCTGAAAAAATCCTTTTTTTTGTTTTCATATTAAATAATAGTTAAATAGTGCCTACTCTGTTAAAGCTTTTCGGCAAACGCTTTTTTACTTATTATTTTTTAATGTTGTTTTTTGTAATTTTTTTATATCACAATTTAATTAACATATTCATTTCAATAATACAGTTAACGATATTTCATTCTAAACGGGGTGGGATAAAAGTAGATAAATAAACTAAGCTCATAAATAGGTATTGCAAGGTATTTTGAAATTAGTATAAATACTAAAACAAATAATATCTTAATATTTTATTTAACTATAATATTAAACGATTAATAATTAATTAATTATACTTTATTATCATATTACTAAATAAATAAGTATCTTAATTACAAATTTTCATTTATCATTCAGTCTCAATGATTATTACAATAAATCAATGTATATTTTATTATGTATTATAAGTATAATTACCCACATACAGGATGAAAAATGGAAATCAAAAAGAAAGCCGCACAACGCGACTATCTTTTTGATATTAAATACTATTGTATAATTGAAAAAAAAATCTTACATTTGAAATCGGTAGTACAAATTTAGTCCCGGTTTTTGGGTGACATTTTTTTGTTTTACCACATATAGCAAAAATTTCTAAACAGTTTATGTATGAAAAAAGTAATTATAACTCTGGGTTTATTATTCCTGCTAATTAGTCCATCTATATCTCAGGTAATAGATGAAAGTTATTTCTCAAGTATGATGCTTGGGAAAGAAAATATTGATGCATGGACAGAAGTTTTGCCTGATATTTGGGGAATTTCACATCCAAACTGCCCAATTTATGTCAAGTATAATTATATGTATTTGTACCAAGTTTATGAATTGGAGGCTTCTGATGCCTCGTGGAATTGGACCGGCGATTCATTATACGTCTTTCCCGTTGATAACCCTGAAAACATAAAGGTATATAAAGAAACGGGCGGAAGGTCTATCTCAACCGGGGATTTTAACGGAGATCTGTTGCCGGATATTGCAACAATAACATCTACTGATTCATTTTGTTATATCTATTTCGGAAACAGTGAGTTTTCCACATTCCCGAGTCAAATCATTAATGCTCATAAAAAAAATACCTATATTGCTTCAGTTGGGGATGTAAACGGGGATGGATACGATGACTTACTGATGTCACTCTGGTGGGAAATTAATGAAGTTTATCTTTATTTTGGCTCTGAAGAGGGAATTGATGAGTCCTCAAAAATAACCCTCACAGATTATTCCAATTCCGGGTTTGGACATGAGATATCTAAAAAACCCGGAGATATAAACGGGGATGGATATGATGATCTCTTAATAGGAGGTACTGGCCCAAAAACCTGTTATTTATATTATGGAAACGCAGACGGTCTTTTTTTAAATCCCGACCATCAAATTTTATTTCCTTTAACTTCTTCCTTGAATACTCCTTTATCATTTGTTGGAGATTTAAATAATGATGATTTTGATGATTTTGCTGTTTCACTAGGGAACAAACATTCAGATAATATTATTAGTGTTATTATTTATTATGGATCGTCAATCGGGCCTGACACATTAAACAGTCAATTAATTGATATTTTCTATGAAGAAAGCAGACCCATTAATTGTGATTTATATATTTCTAAAGCCGAAGATGTTAATAACGATGGAATTGATGATTTAATACTTGGAGACCAATATAAAGATGGTTTATACGATCACGAAGGTGCGGTTTATGTTTTTTATGGATCTACTGAAGGTATTAATCATATCCCCGATGTGATAATTCATAATCCAATACCCGAAGATAATGATCGTTTTGGCAATGAACTTGATGGGGTTGGTGATGTTAATAATGATGGGTTCAATGATATAGCCATTGGCTCTCCATATGCAAATAAAGCTTTTGTTTATTATGGGTCTCCTGTCGGAATTTCGAATACATGTTATACTGCTTTTCACAATCAAAATTACAACTATTTTGGATGGTCTGTTACATCGGCTGGAAACATTTATGATGATGGTAAAAATTATTTTCTTATCGGTGAAGAAATAGGAAACTCTATTTTGTACGTCTATGATAGTCCCCAAACTCAAATACAATCTGATTTGCACAAAAGTGCCCTGGAAAATAATGCTTTGACAATATACCCTAATCCAGCCAGTAATTATATCTCAATAGATTATGATCAGAGCCCGATAGAAACAGTTAAGATTTTTTCAACAGACGGAATTAAATTAATTGAAGAAAAACAAAAAAATACAATTAATATAAGGAGATTAAATAAGGGGCTTTACTTCGTGCAAATCACAACGGACAAAGGCCAATTATTGGTTGGGAAATTTATTAAGTATTAAATGAATACCTACATTTATCTTTTATTTCTTTACAAGATATTTTAAAAATATTTTTCAACCTGTTGATTAGTAAAAAAAAAGTAAACTCTACTTTTTCATACCAATTTGAATTTATTAAACAAGTGACTTTTTTATTGAAATTTCTTACCTTTACTGAGAAATTCAAAAATCAAACTGGCACATTAAAAATTCATCTTGTATGAAAAATAAACTGATACTTTTATTGATTCTTCTTTGTTCAGTCCTGAATATTATTGCCCAACCCAAAACAGGCAAATGCAAAAAAGGTGATTGTATTAACGGATACGGCGAATATGTTTATGGATTTAATAACGGAGACAGGGTTGGAGATAAGTATGAGGGTGAGTGGGTTAATGGCATTTATTCCGGTAAAGGCAAATATTACTGGGTCAATGGCGATTCTTATGATGGCGATTGGGTAAATGGCAATATGACCGGAAAAGGAAAACTTGTATGGGCCAACGGATCATCATACGAAGGCGACTTTGTTAATGGCCAACGGACTGGTGCAGGTACCTATATTAATGAATACGAAGTATCGTATGTCGGATATTTTGATAACGGTAATTATATTGGCAAAACCAAACCCGGATGTCAGAGCGGTAATTGTATTGATGGAACCGGCTTAGTTTTATATGAAAATGGCAGTACATATGAAGGTGAATTCAAAAACGGAAAACCAAACGGAAAAGGAGTCCTTACATGGCCGGCTTACACGCATTCCGGCGAGTTCAAAGATGGTGTTCCCAATGGTGTCGGAACTGAAAAATGGGGAGACGGAAGAACATTTTCAGGAAACTATGTAAATGGTTTTTTGCGTGGAAAATCAGTAAAAATCGATTCGGACGGAAGCAGATACGAAGGATTCTGGGGTGACCACGGAATGGAAGGATATGGCGAATATTATTCTGCCGATTCATCTGTATCCTATAAAGGAGAATGGTCATACAGCATGTACAATGGACATGGCACCCTTACTTACACAACTTACTCGTATACAGGCTCCTTTGTTGACGGAAAATATGAAGGACAAGGTGTATTAACCTGTAATGACGGAAGTGTGCAAACCGGTAATTTCTCAAAGAACCTTGCTGATGGTCATGGAGTTAGAATTAATAAAGATGGCACAAGAGAAGAAGGAACCTGGAGGTATGGCGACCTGGTATCAAATGTAAATAGTGTAAGTGATAAAAAACCTGAAGAAAAACCGGTTGAAGTACAAAAAACTGAAGAATTTCCCCTCGAAACATCTTACGAAATTGTCCAGGGAATTATGAGCAACCGTGACCCATCACCCTATTCACTGCAGATAGAAATAGTTCATCGGAAAGTAAAAACTTCAGTATCATGGCTCATGACAACAGAGATTGTTTCGATAAAAGCCGTTTCTTTTAAAGTATCAGGTTCAGCCGGAAGTTGGCAGGATATAACAAATGCCCCTGCATACCTTCTTGAAAAGAAATATTCCTATAATAATAAAACCTATATTTTCGAAACTCAATTAAATGGTATAGATATCTGGTTTGAACTTTTTGGGTATGGGGAATATTAGTCTTGTTATGTCCACTTCACCGCCCCTTTTTCACCTTTCAACCAGAAAATTCAACTTTTTCCCAATACATTTCATAAATTTGTTTTATGGAATCATACAGTACCGGCAAACTTCTCAGGATTGCACTTTTCACATCAACCGCAATCGGCCTGATCACCATTGGTCCGTTTTATGCATTATCCATGGCCTTCGGAAACATGTCACAAGATATTCTTTTGCTGATCATCGGTATTTCTGTTCTGGGTGTTTCTCTGATGGTTTTTTCTTTTTGGGCTTTTAATATCTTTTTTTTTAGATTCCTCGACCAAAGAAATATTCTTGAAGGAAATGAAAAAATCAGGATCATTCTTAGTTTTGCAATATTACTGCTGGTTCTTCACCTTATTAAATTTGCTGCCTCTTATTATTTTTTGGAAAATGAAATGACCGAAAGGATTTTAAACTGGAAAATAAGGGAGTTTGGTCTTGAAAATGATTCCATGGTGGTCGAAAGGTTTAAAAATCCGGCTTTTACTAATGTTATCCTTACTTTCGTTGTGATATCTGTAAATTCAGTAATTCTTATCGTTTACAGGTTTTTGCAATTAAACCGAAAAAAGAAAAAAATAGAAAATGAAAACATGGCATTGCGAATCAAAAACATTGAAGCGCAAAATCAAATTCTTGTTCAGCAACTTCAACCCCATTTTCTCTTTAATTCGCTCAGCACATTAAAATCTTTAATAAAAAAGAATCCTGAAAATGCCGAAAAGTATTTACTGAAATTATCGGATTTCCTCCGGGCTTCCATATCTTTCAAAGACAACAAACTCATTAAGGTCTCAGAAGAATTGAAACTCTGCGCCGATTACCTCGAAATGCAGAAAATGCGCTTTGGTCAATCCTTGACTTTCTCTTTTGATATTGATGAAAAAATCAACGATAAAAACATTCCCGTTTTCGCCGTCCAGATTCTTCTTGAAAACGCCATTAAACACAATTCTTTCTCCGAATCCTCACCTTTGCAAATCAATATCAACGCAAAAAGTGACTCCCTGACCGTGACAAATAACCTCTGCAAAAAAAATCAACCGGAATATTCAACCGGAACCGGACTCATAAACCTGTCAGAAAGATACAAAGCAATTTCCGGAGATGAGGTAAAGATTTTATCCTCGGATAAGGAATTTTCAGTCACCATTAAAGCCCTGGAACATGAAAATAGTAATCATTGAAGACGAAAAACTCACCGCCGAGGATTTAAAGGAAACTCTTGAAGGAATTTCTCCCGAAATACACATCATGGCTATGCTCCATTCGGTAGCTGAAGCTAAAGTATGGTTTGCAAATGATCATTTTCCCGATCTTATTTTTAGCGACATCCAACTGAACGATGGCTTGTGTTTTGACATTTTTTCATCGGTTGAAATCAATGCTCCTGTCATATTCTGTACCGCTTTCGACGAATATGCTATTTCAGCTTTTAAATCAAATGGAATTGATTATATTCTTAAACCATTTGACAGCACAAGTATAAAAAAATCTATTGAAAAATATCAACAATTAAAATCCATTTTGGGCAAGGAAAATGACCTGCTAAAAAAAGCCATGCACTTGTTTGCATCAAACCAAAAGCCAGCCCATCAAAGCATTCTGGTGAACCAAAAAGACAAGATCGTTCCTGTCAGATTTGAAGATATTGCCCTCATTTACATCGAATGTGAAACCCTTTTCCTGATTACTTTTGACCAGAAAAAATACGCTCACTATGGCACCATGGAAGAAATGGAAGAAAAAGCAGGATACAATTTTTTCAGGGTAAACAGGCAGTTTTTAGTCAACCGTCAAGCTATCAAGGAAGCATCAAGATATTTTGAAAGAAAACTCTCCCTCAACCTTAAAATAAATTTTAGCGAGCCCATTACCGTTAGCAAAAACAAGGTAACCAGCTTTCTTCAATGGCTTGAAGGAGTTTAAATCGGCTTATTCAACCCCGGTTTTGTCCAATTCACCGCGGTTTATCTTTTATCTGTTTACTGTATTCAATAATTTTACAGAGAATTTAAAACCATATCATTTTGGAAACAACAATCATTACCGAAAACCTCACCAAAAAGTACGGAAACGCCGAAGTGGTTTCTGATGTTTCACTGCACATCCGCAAAGGTGAGATTTATGGCTTTCTGGGACTCAATGGTGCCGGAAAGACTACCACCATCAGGATGATTCTGGGGCTTGTGAATCCCAGCAGGGGAAAAGTTTTCATCAAAGGAAAGAAAGTTGGTCCGGGCAGTGAGTCCATCTTAAAAGACATTGGCTCACTGGTTGAGATGCCCTACTCCTATCCCAATCTCACAGTTAGAGAAAATCTGGAGATGGTGAGGCAATTAAGAGGCATAAAAAACAAAAGCGCTGTGACAGAGGTGATCAAAAAGCTTGATTTGGGCATCAATGAAAATAAAATTGCGAAAAAACTCTCTTTAGGCAATGCCCAGCGACTTGGTCTGGCCAAAGCACTCATCCACAAGCCCGAAATCCTTATCTTGGACGAGCCCACTAACGGGCTGGATCCTGCCGGAATTTTTGAAATAAGAGAAATGCTCAAAAATCTGGCTGAAAAAGAAGGCGTAACCATTTTTGTCTCGAGCCACATTTTAAGCGAAGTATCCAGGTTTGCATCGCGCATCGGCATCATCCATAAGGGGATTATTATCCAGGAAATCAACACAGAAGATCTTGAAAAACACTTCAAAAAAGTATTGATAGTTAAAACAGCAAAGCCGGCTGAAGCTTGCGAATTTCTAAAAGAAAAGGGCTATCAGTCAGCACTGATCCATGATGGAGCCATCGAAATCAAAGCAAGCAATGCCATTGACAACTCCCATATCATTGCCACAGAATTGGTTTATGCGGGTTATCCTCCATCAATATTAATGATTGAGGAAGAAGGATTGGAATCGTATTTTTTCAGAAAAATCAGTTAAAAAAACAAATCATGAACACAGTATTTATATCATTTAAGTCAGAACTGACCAAGCTAAAAAGATCCAGGGTTTTTTGGATCACAACAATCATTTTTATCATATTACCCATGATGACCGGTTTTCTTGTTTACTTGTCGAGCCATCCTGAGATAGCCAGCAAATTGGGGATGATGGGAACGAAAGCTCAAATATTAAAAACCAATGACTGGCAGGGCTATTTCAATCTGGTACACCAATCCTGTTCCAGTTTGGGACTCATCGGGTTTGGATTCATAGCCGCATGGGTTTTTGGCAGGGAATATACCGATCGCACCATTCGGGAAATGTTGGTACTTCCCATACCCAGGGCAAGTTATGTATATGCCAAATTGTTGTTGGTGGCACTGTGGTCGCTGATGTTGGTTTCGATCATGTACCTTGTTTTTATAGTCATTGGAATGAATCTTGGTCTGGAAGGTTGGAACAACCATGCATTCATTGATTTTAACACCCGTTACTTTGTTGCGGCACTTCTGACAGTTTTATTGAGCACACCAATAGTTTTCATCAGTTCAGTCACCCGTGGTTTTTTTGCCCCGATCGGTTTTGTATTTCTTACCATGATGCTGGCACAATTTGCCGGCGTGGCCGGAGTTGGACCGTATTTTCCCTGGTCAGTGCCGGGTTTATATGCCATGAACCAAGCCGCAGAAGGAATGCAGATAACTGCAGCCAGTTTTGTTATTGTTGGGATTTTTTCGGCCATTGGTTTGACGGGAACCCTTTGGTACTGGAGGAAGGCGGACCAGCATTGAGGTTTTGATATTAAAACCAAAAAAACATATTATTATCCATGTTCCAAGTTAAAAACAATGTTCCAAGTTAAAAACTTGGAACAGCGTGGGACAGCGTGGGCAGAGATATTGAACCCGCTTTGGGGTTCTTTTTTCCACGCATAATTTTCCGTAGGTTGCACCTACGGCTAATGTTGTTCAACCCGCTGGCCAGCGGGTTAGGCGTTCCAAATAATATTGAGTAACAGCAAAAAAATATTAGCGCCCATTCGCGCCATTAGCGGCAAAAAAAAATAACCGCAAAATGCCCAAAGATAAAACCCAACAGAATAAATTCACGCTTTTACTATTCTTTTCGTGTAAAAAACGCCTTTATTTTTGATCCTCAGTAAATACAGACCTTTAGAAAAACTTGAAATATCTATAACAGACCCGGAATTTACATTTTCTGAAATTAGAAGTTGTCCTGTCGGACTATAAATCTCGGCATGAACAAAAACACCAGCAGGCAAAGCAATTTTTATATAATCACTTGCAGGGTTTGGATATATTAAAATGTCTGACAGTTTATCAATACTTTGTGTTGAATTAAAATAATCTATTCTGGACAATCCATCGCATCCAATCCACAAACGACCAATATCATCAGTGAGCATAGTGCTGACAACATTTCCTGCTAAACCATCTCCTGTTGTATAATTTGAAAAACTATACCCATCATAGTATGTAATTCCTGTGGATAAAGTGCCAATCCATATATTATAAAGACTGTCTTCTGCAATTGCATTTATCCCGTAACTTTCTGAAATCCATGGGTAGCCAGAAAAAGCCTGATAATATCCATCATCATAATTGTGAACAGTTAGATTACAATCCTGTCCTATCCAGATATTATTAAAGTTATCCGTATATATTGAAAGATTGTTGGTACAAAGTCCTCCTGAAAATATTTCCCAACCTGTGCCCACATATCTGTAAAGGTAATTCTGATAAGAAACGCAAAGAAAACCATTATTGTCAATGGTTATATCTGTAAAAACAGTTTGTGATGAAATTGCGGGAATATCAGTCCAGATGCTCCCATCAAACATACACAATCCATTTTGTGTCCCAAACCAGATATTTCCCTCAGCGTCGGCTTTAATATCATACACAGTGTCATTGCTCAAACCATCGGCGGTGGTATAAGTTATCCAATCAGAATTATCATAAAATATTACCCCTGAATTGGTCCCAAACCATTTGTTTCCTTCATTATCAACTTCAACTGAATGTATAAAGTTATCGGGGAGGCCATCGGCCGGACTATAATTGGTCCAGTTTTCATCATAAAATCTGGATATTCCGTATCTGGTACCAAACCATAATGATCCATCCGTGTCAAGATCAGATGAATAAACATAGTTGCTAAGCAGGCAATTTTCCTGTTGAAGTGAGTTCCACCAGTTTATATTGTCAAATTTGGATACCCCTCTGTCTGTTCCAAACCATTTGTTCCCATATATGTCAATAGCAATAGACCACACATTTTCACAGGCAAGTCCGTCGTGTGGCATAAAATTAGTCCATTCAGTACCATCAAATTTATATATACCGTCCCAAGATGAAGAAAACCACATATTTCCATCAGAATCCTGATTGATGGCCTTAACACTTGAAAAACTAAACCCTGATGTTAATGAATAATCCTGAAAAAAAGAACCATTGAATTTTGCCAGACCATAGTTTCCAATCCACAAATTATTATCATTATCTACAAATAGCTCATTTATATGATTGTCATTCAGACCATCACTTTCATCATAACTTATCCAGGTTGAACCGTCAAATTTTGACAACCCATAGACACTGGAACCAAACCATTTATTATTATCCTGATCCACTGCGACCGACATTATTTGTGAAAAAACCAAACCATCGTCAACAGAATAATTAAACCAATCGGAACCATCAAACATTAGGGCACCACCGGGAGCCGGACCGCCAATTGGTGTACAGCCGGTACCAAACCATACATTACCATCAAGGTCTTCGGCTATTGCTTCAATTACGGAGCATTCCAGCCCATTACTTTCATTAAAATGTTTCCAAATGGTGCCATCAAACATTGAAAGCCCATAGCAGGCATATCCATATCCGCACCACAATTTACCATGACTGTCGATCAGGATTGATTTCACTTTATCATAGAGTAGTCCGTTTGAACTGGTATAAGTTTGAATTAAACTGCCATCAGTCACAAGTCTTTTTTCCAGTCCGCGTGATGTCCCCATCCATAACGTATCCCCATTAGTATCCTCACAAAAAACAATATAATCGCAGTCACTGTAGTTTGTAAAACTAATTTGTGCATTTGAGTAAATTCCAGGGCAAAAAGTTAAAAAAAGCAGAACCAATATTTTATAAAGAGTATTTTTTTTCATAGAAGATTCATAATATTCAGGTTTGCAATTAAGACGTAAAAGTCGGAGACTGGTTGTCTAAAATAAACATAATTTCAAATTATTTCACTACTTGATATCTGGTTCGAACTTACCGGGTATGGGGAGTATTAGTCTGATTACAAAATAAAATGGATTGAAAAACTAGGAAATTGCACTATATATTACAAAACACCTTTCTTTTTAACTGATTTGCTATCTTGTTAATATTGTTTTACTCCATTTTTTTCAGTTGTATATTTTTTCATTGTGAAAATTCATGTAAGTTTGAATGAATTTAAAATAATACTTATATGAAAAATTCAGGGAAAATATTATTACTTGTTTTTTGCTTATTCTTTGCATTTATAATTAATGGAAATTGTCAAACTCAGGATGATACTAAAACAGATTGGAAATCTGATGGATTAATAGGAAAAGTAAAAAGCATAAAAACAGTAAAATACATTATTAATGATACATCCGGAGAAATATTACCCGGGGAAATAAAATGTAGCGAAAGTGCTGAGTATAATGAAAACGGGGGGAAAATCGAATCTGATGACCAGTATTCAAACAACTCAAAATACAAATATGATGACAAAAACAAATCAGTTGAATGTACAACATTGAAACTTGATAAATCAATTAATGTCATTATTTCAAAATTTGATGCGAAAGGAAATGAAACAGCCACTTATAAGAAATGTCCAAATGATTCAATCATACTCAGAACAATTGTAAAAAACGTTTATGATGAAAAGGAAAATCTTATAGAGAAAAGTATTAACAATTCTGATGGATCACTAAATTATAAGTATACTTATAAATATGATGATAAAGGAAATATGATTGAAAAATGTGGTTCATGTTGTGGAAATTATAGTGATAAAAGAATCTATATTTATAATGAAAAAGGCATTGCAATTGAAATGAGCTTCTATAATTCAAATGGCAAACTTGAAACCAACGAGAAATATGATGACAAAGGTAATCTGATTGAAATGACCTGGTACAAGCCTAATGGTAAAAAAATATCAGGAAAGAGCTCCATTCAATATGAATATGACCAAAAAGGAAATTGGATCAAATCTATTCAAAAAGATGGGCCTTATATTACACTTCGGGAAATTGTTTATTATTGATCTCCACATTGGCATCTTTGGAGCAAGAATTGAAAAACAAGTTAACTATAAAATAATCTCATAACAACATTTTTGAAACATCATCAAAAATTATCCCGTTTTTGAAGATATTTTTCTCATGATACCTGGCTTTATCAATCCATTTAATTCCATATCATAATAAACCGTATCGCCTTTAATATCAATAATTTTAATCATACTTGACTGTCCAATCATATATTTATCTTGAATGCAATCTGTTTCTAGCATTACCAATTTATATTTACAATCATCCAACCATACTACTTCTGATAGAGAGTAACAATTTAAATCATTGATAATGTTAATGTTTTTGTTTCCTTTTCTTATTATTCTTACATTTATATTCACACCAACAAGGGCATACTCTCCGTCAGTAAAAAACTCTTTGCATTTCGAAGGATTGATTTTGGTGTTAATAGACGTTTTCCTCCATTTACTAAACATATCTTTGGTAACCAGATTTGGACAATTTTCGTTCAAATAATTTTTAACTTTTTCATTTAACATTAAAATTCCTGACGAATCCAAATTCATTTTTACCATATTTAACGAATACTTGATAAGACACTCATCCAATTTCACTTTTAATTCATCCTCGCTTTTATAATCAGTTTTCTTAATGCTATCTACACAATGACAAAAATCTATAGCCATGTCCTCAGCCATTTTTTCCATGGGGCATTGTTGTTCACAGGATAGAAAAATGATTATACTAAAAAAGAAAAGCCATTTAATATTTCCTAACATGACATTAATTGTTTTTATTACTTTTTTAATTGAAAAATACATAAAATATTAATCAGTAAATTCAATTTATTATTTGCAAATCTGCTTCCCGATAGCTATCGGGACTGCAAATCAACTAATCACCATCACCTAAACTTAACCACAGTAATCCCCGCCCCCCCAAATTCCAGATGCTCATCGCCAAACCAGGTTACAATGTTTGAGGAACGCAGGTAATCCCTGATGAGCTGCCTCAGCACGCCGTTTCCCTTTCCATGCAATATTTTCACTTCAGACGCATCACAAATAAATGCTTCATCAATAAAGTGCATCACTTCCTGCAGGGCTTCTTCGGCACGCTTGCCTCTAAGGTCGATATGGGGCTTGAAATTTAGTTTTCTGTCGCGCACACTGAGCATTTCCGATGGGGTGGATTGCTGCGCCACACGAACATTTTTTTTGTATTCTCCTGTACTGACTTTTACAAGTTTGTCTGTTTCAATGGTGGTAATCATGTTTCCAAAGGCAACCACCATGTTTTTCGGGCCTTTGTCGATAATTTCTCCGTAGGTGTCACGGTCTTTCAGTTTTACTTTATCTCCTATTGAAATCTGGTCATCATCAATTTTTATCGTTTCTTTTTTCTCCGGTTCATCGCCTCTTTTTTGCTTTCTTTCTTCAGCCCTGGCCTGCCTTTCCTTGATTTTTTCGATGGTGACATTGATTTTTTCTTCTTCTTCCTTTTGTTTGTTCAGCAGTTCGGTTTTAAACTCTTCGGCTTCGCGGCGTATCTGTTTCGTCTTTTCTTTTTCGGCCTGTGACTCTCTTATTTCGCTGATGGTATTTTCAATTTTCTTATTGATGGTTTTCAGAAGTTCTTCGGCTTGCGCTTTACTATCCTTCAATATGTGCTTTTTTTCTTTTTCAAGCTGTGCCGACTCCCTGCTCACTTTTTCCACAAGGTCATCAAGTTTTTTTTCTTGCTGTTTAATCTGCTTGCGTTTGTTTTCCCAGTATCTTTTATCGCGCAGCACATCTCTTAAATGCTTATCAAAATCAATATGTTTTTGCCCCACTTTTTCGGTAGCAGTATTTATTATTGAAGCCGGTAGTCCGATTTTTGCAGCAATCTCAAAGGCAAATGAGCTTCCCGGCTGACCCATCTGCAACTGGAACATCGGCTGCATGCG
>Ga0209016_1000968_pt1 | contig 27313 bp, 24 predicted proteins | sample EPASupsiteSAE305_FD_187265 | JGI IMG/M metagenome (GOLD analysis project Ga0209016, IMG submission 187265) | Bioremediated contaminated groundwater microbial communities from EPA Superfund site, New Mexico - SAE3-05 (SPAdes) (version 2) | ecosystem: Environmental > Aquatic > Deep subsurface >...
AGCGCACCGCCGCCCGCCGTGCCGCTGCGGGCGCCGCGGCTGCCCATCCCGTATGGCGCGATATCGGTATGGCCCAGATGAATATGCACGCTCGACGGATGGACACCGAGACCTTCCGCCACCGCGTTGGCCATCGCGCTTTCATAGCCCTGTCCGCTGGGGCCGAGGCCCACCGACGCATTCACGACACCGCTCGGCTCGATACGGATCCAGCTCGCCTCGTGTCCCGAGCCCGGAATGCCGGCCGATTTATAGAAGCGCGAGCCGTAAGTCGTCGGTTCGACCACATTGCACAGACCGAGGCCAAGATAGCGGCCGGCCGCCCGCGCCGCCTGCTGACGAACGCGAAACGCGTCGTAGTCGAAAGCTGCCAGCACCGCCTCGAAGGTCTGCGATGGCGTGATGTCTGCCAGTAATTCGCCAGTGGCCGTACGGTACGGCAGTTCTTCCGGCGTCAACAGGTTGCGGCGGCGCACTTCGACCGGATCCAGCTTCAGTTCGCGCGCGATGGCTTCCATCGTGCCTTCCATAACCCAGCTGGTGATGGACATCGGCGCGCGCATCGGGGCATTGCCGCATTTGTGACTGAGCACGACTTTCACGTCGAACGCGTAGTCCTGCAGCCGGTACGGTCCGCTCAACACCATCGCGACGACGCGTGCGAGGTAGTTCGCCGGAAAGAAGCAATACGCGCCAAAGTCTTCGCGGATCTCCAGATCGAGCGCGAGCAGCGTGCCGTGCTCGTCCACCGCGGCGCGCGTGCGACAGAAGTCTTCGCGCGAATTAGCCGCTGCGGTCAGGTTCTCGAGACGGTCCTCGCGCCAGCGCACCGGCCGCTTCAGGTGACGCGCGAGCGCGGCGACGGTCAGCTCTTCGCGATACAACGCGATTTTCTGACCGAATGACCCGCCGACATCGGGCGAAATCACCGTCACCTGCGACTCGCTGAGCCTGAGCCGTTGCGCGAGCTGAGTGCGCAAGGGATGCGGCACCTGGGTTCCAATGTGAAACGTCAGGTGATCGCGCCCGGCGTCCCAGACCGCTGCGCAACCGCGCGTTTCGATGGGCACATGGGTCTGCCGCTGCTGCTGAAAGGTCGCCTCGACCACGCGGTAAGCGTGCCGGCTCACGCTCTGCGGGTCGCCGTTCGAGTAGGTCTGGTGCGACACCAGATTGCCGGGCACGCCGGGGTCGACTTGCACGGCATCGGCTTCGAGCGCCTGCCACATATCGGTCACCACAGGCAACGGCTCGAACTCGACCATGACCTGCTCCGCCGCGTCTTCCGCGAGGTACCGGTCCGTGGCGACCACACACGCCACAAGATCCCCCTGAAAGCGCACGATGTCGGTCGGCATCGTCGCGAACTCGACCGGCAATAAGCCCTCGATCGGCGCGGCGACGCGCATCGGCGTGGTCCACTGCGCCAGCTCCCGCCCCGTCACGACGGTCACGACGCCAGGCATGCCGGCAGCCGCCGCGGTATCCACCGAGACGATGCGCGCATGCGCGTGCGGCGAGCGCACGAAACTCACGTGCAGGGCACCCGCGATTTCGATGTCGTCGAGATAGCGGCCATAGCCCGTCAGCAGGCGATAGTCTTCGGTGCGCGGCACCGCCTTGTTGAGGTAGCGAAACGTCTGCTCAGACATCGGCGCTCTCCCCGCGCATCCGCGCGGCCGCGAGCAGGATCGCCCGCACGATGTTCTGGTACCCGGTGCAGCGGCACAGGTTGCCGGAAAGCGCCTCGCGCACCTCGGCCTCAGATGGGCTTGGATGCTCGCGCAGATAGGCCTCGAAGGTCATCACGATGCCGGGCGTGCAAAAGCCGCACTGCAGCCCATGACACTCGTGCAGCGCCTGTTGCAGCGGCGAGAGACGGCCGTCCTGCGCGACAGCTTCGATCGTCGTGATCCGCACTTCTTCCATCTGAACGGCGTACGCGAGGCACGAGCGCGCCGGGCGGCCGTCCATCAGCACGGTGCATGCACCACATACGCCATGCTCGCAGCCGACGTGGGTGCCGGTCAGACGGCAGTCTTCCCGAAGCACATCGGAGAGCAGCTTGCGAGGCTCGCAATGCAGTTCGTGACGGGTGCCGTTCACATCGAGATAAATTGCTTTCTTTTCCATGACTTACTTCGAGGTCGTGTTGGCCGGCCGCGTCGCGCGTTGCAACGCGCGCGCAGCGAGCGCCTTGACGAGATCGCGCCGGTAAGCGGCGCTGATGTCCGGTTGATCGTACGGATCGATAGCGCCTGCCACCGCGTCGGCGATTGCAGCCAGTGTCGGTGCATCGGCCAGTGCGCCCACGAAGGCTGCAGCGAGTTCGCTCAGCACGAGTGGCGCATCCGCCACGCCGCCGAGCCCGATGCGCAGGCTGGAGAATCGGTTGCCTTCGAGCACGACGCTGAGTGCGCAAGCCGCAATCGCGAAATCGCCGTGCCGCCTGCTAAACAGTTCGAATGCGTGTCGTTCGTCCGGGCGTGCCACCGGAAAGTGCACGGCACAAATGATTTCTTCCACGGCGAGATCGGTCGTCATCACCGCAATCAGGAACTCGGTGGCCGGCACTTCACGCCTGCCGTCCGGTCCGGCAATCTCGATGCGGGCACCCAGCGTGCTTGCGATCAACGGCATTTGCGCCGCAGGATCCGCATGGGCAAGGCTGCCCCCAAGCGTGCCGCGCTGGCGGATCGCGTAGTGCCCAATGGTCGCGGCCGCTTGCGCGAGCAGCGGGCAAGCGGCGCGCACCGTGCTGTTGGTGGCCACCTCGTGATGACGCGTCATCGCGCCAATGGATAGCGACTCACCCGTAAGCGTCACGCCGCTGAGTTGCGGCAACGCGTTGAGGTCGATCAGATGCGCCGGCTGCGCAAAGCGCATGTTCATCATCGGCGCGAGGCTTTGGCCGCCGGCGATGACCTTGGCGTCGAAGCCGTGCAGCGCGAGCAACGACAGCGCATCTTCAAGCGTGTGAGGCCGGTGATACGAAAATACCGCGGGTTTCATGCGTTCTGCGCCTTCAGGTTCACACCGCTCGCCTGATCGAACAGGTGCAGACGGCGGCGGTTGATCGACAGGGACACACGTTCACCGACCTTGCATGAAAGCTCCTTGCCGACACGAAAAAACATCGACTGCCCCAAACATTGCAGGCCGATGAACTGATCGGAGCCGACCGGCAGCAACGAGGCGATATCGCCCGTCAGCGAACAGTCGGTCGACTCGCCATGCTCGTCGATGTCCTCGGCACGAATGCCGGCCGACACGGCCCGGCCACTGCATCCGGCAAGCAGGCGTTGCGTTTCGTCATCGAGGGCGAGCGAAAGATCGCCGCTGCGAAAATGCAGACCGCGCTCGCCTTGCATCAGCACGCCGTCGATAAAGTTGATCGGCGGGCTGCCGAGAAAATTGGCGACAAACTTATTGGCAGGCCGCTCGTAGATGTCGTCCGGCGAGCCGATCTGCTGCACGACGCCCTGGCGCATCACGACGATGCGGTCGGCCAGCGTGAGCGCTTCGGCCTGATCGTGCGTCACGTACACGAAGGTCGTCTGCATCGACTGATGCAATGCCTTGATGCTTGCGCGCATCGACACGCGCAGCGCTGCGTCGAGGTTCGACAACGGTTCGTCCATCAGAAAGACCGCGGGCTGGCGCACCATTGCGCGGCCGAGCGCAACGCGCTGGCGCTGCCCGCCCGACAGTTGCCCGGGGCGCCGGTCAAGCAGATGCTCGATTTCAAGCGACTGCGCGGCTTTTCGCACCCGCGCATCGATCTCCTGTTGCGGATATTTGCGCATCCGCAGGCCGAAGGCGATGTTGTCGTACACGTTCTTGTGCGGATACAGCGCGTAGCTTTGAAACACCATCGCCACATCGCGCCGATGCGCCGGCAAGGCGTTGACTTCGACGTCGTCGAACCGCAAGCTGCCCTGCGTGACCTCCTCCAGGCCGGCGATCATGTTGAGCGTCGTCGACTTGCCGCATCCGGAGGGTCCGAGCAGAACGAGAAACTCCTTGTCCTTTATCTGCAGATTCAGGTTGTCCAGTGCAACGTGCCCGTTCGCGTACTGCTTGCCGACCTGCTGAAATTCGATTTGAGCCATGACGTTTCCCTTTATCCCTTTACCGCGCCGGCAGTCAGACCGGACACGATGTAACGCTCGAACACCACGGCAATGATCACCGGCGGCACGATCGCGACCACGCCGGCTGCGTTGATGAACGAAAAACTCGTGGTGAAATCCGACGTGAAAGACGCGACGATGATCGGGACGGTTTGCGACGCGGCGGTCTGCGTAAACATCAAGGCGAACAGGAACTCGTTCCAGCTCGTCAGGAATGTGAACATGATGACGGCGACGAGCGACGGCACCGCGAGCGGCAAAAACACCTTCAGCAAAGCCTGAATCCGCGAGCAGCCGTCGACCCGAGCCGCCTTGTCGAGTTCGTCCGGCAGCGACTCGAAATAGCTAAGCAACATGAAGACGCTGAACGGCACCGTAATCGCCAGATAAGTGATGATCAACGACCCGACGCTGTCGAGCAGCCCGAGCTTGCGCACGAACAGAAAGAACGGTACGACCAGCGCGATATCGGGAATCACGCGGGTAGCCAGCATGAAATACACCGACAGATCGCGGCCGATATACCGGATCTTCGCCATCGCATAAGCGGCGGGAACGCTGACGAGCAGATTCAGCAACACCACCGCTGCGGCGACCACGAGGCTATTGCGCAGCGCAGGCAAGAGGTACTGCGCGGTGGACGGAATGAACGCGGCGTTGCCGTCGTCCGGCGCTGTGCCCGTGCTCGCCGCGACGATCGCCTTGAAGCTGGACAGCGTCGGCGGATGGGGAATCCAGTGCGGCGGAATGGACGTAATATCCGCTTCGCGCTGCAGCGAAGACGACAGCAGCCACGCAACCGGTGCCAGTACATACAGCAACATCACGATTGAACCGGCCAGCAGCGCCAGGCGTTTGAACAACAGAGAAGATGACATCCCTTAGAGCCTCTTGCCGAGTAGACGGATGATGGCGTACGACATCGCGAACGTGGCGAGCGCGAGCACATACGCGACCGCCGCACCGGTGCCGAACGACAGGTTGCGGAACGTCTCCACGTAGATATGCCAGGAGAGCACGTGCGATGCGTCGGCCGGACCACCCTCTGTCAGAATGAAGAAGAGGTCGAAGTGACGCACCGCCATCATCGCTTCGTAGATCATCACGAGCATGAAGCCAGGACGCATTGCCGGCAGCGTCACGTGCACGAATCGGCTCCACAGATTGGCGCCGTCCACGCGAGCGGCCGCGTACAGGTCCGACGGAATGGATTTCATCGTCACGAGCAACAGAATGGTTGCGAGCGGCACTTCCTTCCACACGAACGCGTTACAGATCAACGCCAGCGTCTTATGCGTGTCGCCCAGCCACACCATGTACTGCCCGATCACGCCAAGCTGCAACAGCAGTCCGTTGAGCGCACCGTACCCTGAGTCGTAGATCCATTTCCACATCAGACCGTCGACCACATACGGAATAGCCCATGGAATCAGCAAGGCGGTCGACAGAATGCGCCGGCCGGGAAACTCCTGATTCAGCAATAGCGCCATCAGCGTCGCGATGACCATGATCGCGAGCACCGACACGACGGTGAACCATGCGGTGCGCTCGACCGCTGCCCAGAACATCGGGTCGCGGAAGGTCTGGATGTAGTTGCCCAGTCCGACGAACGACACGCTGTTCATTCGCGTCAAATGAATGTCGAACAGGCTCGTCCAGAACGAGTAAAGCACCGGAAACACGGCGACCGCGAGCAGCACCAGCATCATCGGCGTCAGCAGCAGCATGGCGCTGCGCTGATCGGAGGGCGCCACGGAATGTCTGGCTAGCCAGCGGCGGCCTAAGGCTTGAACGCTCATATCGACCTCAGGCTTTGCTCAACGCGGTCCACTTCTGCGCGGACGTCTTCAGCGCATCAGCGACGCTCGATTGACCGAGGATCGCCGCTTGCCATGCCGTACCGTTGGTCTCATCCCACTCGCCGAACCAGCGCGTAATCACATCCTTTTTGCGCGCCAGATCCTGCTGCTTCTGAAACATCGAGAAATCGCCATACTTTTCGTACGCGGCGCGGACTTCCGGGTCGTTAAAGAGCGGTTTCACGCCGAACGCCGTGCCGGTATCGAGGAACATCGCCTTCTGGAATGCGTACTGCCCGTCGAATCGTCCGCCGAACGCTTCGATCAGGCGCGTCGCCTCGGCGGCCCGCGTCTTGTTGGCGCCGGCGGCGGCGCTCATCGCGTGCATGCGCATCCACGCAACCGTGGCGTGCGAACCGTTCGGGCCGGCCGGCATCAGCGCCTGTTTGATATGGCCCGCGACACGCGACTGGCGCGGATCGTTAAGCGCCTGAATCCGGTAGCGCGGCAACAACGCGAATGCGTGATTGCCTGACGCGACGGCCTTGAAACCGTTCAACTCGCCCAACTCGACGCAGGCAGGCGAAACGATGTGGTGCTTGTTGACCGCATCAGCAACCCATTGCAGCGACGTGAGCGCGCCGTGCTTCGGATCGTCCATCACCGCCTTGCCGCTGTCGTCGACAAAGCGTCCGCCGTTGGAAAACACCAGTGACGACATGAACTCGATCAGCCAGCTTTCGCGCGCCATCGAGAGCATCAGCGGGTATTGCGACAGACCCGCATTCTTGATCTTCAGCGATTGCGCGACCAGTTCGTCCCATGTTGCAGGCGGCGCCGCGATGCCCGCCTTGGCGAGCTTGTCTGCGTCGTACAGAAACGCCATGTAGTCGGTGTAGTACGTGAGACCGTATTGACGCCCCTTGTAGCGCATCGATTGAGTGCAGAAGTCCTGTACCTCGCCGTTGTACTTGAGCAGTTGCGGATAACCGTCGAGCGGCGCAAGCCAGCCCGCGTCGGCCCACTCGGGCAGCCAGCCGTCGGACACCCACAGCACGTCGATCGGCGCCTGGCCGACGAACTTCGTCACCATCGCCTCCCGATACTGTGCGAACGGGAGGTTGTTGTAGTTGACGTTCAACCCCGCTTCCTTCTGAAACGGCACGAGCATGCGCTTCACCGTATCGACGCCGGCCGACCACGTATGGAGGTTCACGCTGTCTGCAGCGAAGGCCCGCGACATCCCACCGACCAGACCTGAAGCAGCGAGCCCCGCGCCCGCCGACAGCTGTAGAAATCGACGACGACCGTTCCCGAATCTATTCACGACGTTACTCATGGTTCGCTCCGACCGCCTGCGCGGCGCTGTTCACACGTGGCGTAGCCGCTGATCCGGCCACCTCTTGAGACGCGAAGATATCTTCGAGAAAATAAATCGTCAACTGACGACATAATTTTTTGTGGAAATTTTTCCGCACGGGAGATTCATCTGGTTCGCCAGGCTATTATTGCTGTGCAAAGGGGATTTGCTGCTATTTGATCTGATGTATTCTTCTGTTCGACCGCGTAATTTTTGTCGTCAATCGACGATTCGATATGAAAAACATTGATTCCGGGCGAGTTTTGGAAGAGGGATGTGGCGGGAATTTCGCAGAGATCGGGCACGCACAGAAGTCCGCCCAGGACGGACGCACCCAAGCCGCATACACGACTGAGGCGGTCAAAAGTGATGGATGCTGGGCTGATGCGAATCCACCGAACCGGCAGACCGCTCAGCGCGTCACGCGCAAGTGAGTTCCAGCGCCGGCGGCAGTGAAGGTATGCCGGTGCGAAAAGCTCGGACGTGCATCGCCATCACCGCGTCGGAGCGCACAGTATTGTCATTCGAGTAGACGCGGCTCGCGTTGCCGAATCGAGAGTGTCCTCGTGGGCATCATGCAACGCGGGATGCTTTGCCGCATCCCTGCGCGCACTCCTTTGGCCGCCGGCTTCAGGTCAGTCCCGTCGAATACCGACAGCGCTTTCGCTCCGGCGATCCGGTGAACGACGGGGCTGCTGCTCTCCTTCATCGATGACACAGCGATCGCGAATCGCACGAATTGAACGCAATCCTCGATACGCGTGCTGGTTTCATGTTGAGCCGCTTGTGGGCAAACGGCGGAATGCACCCGCAGAGGGCCAGTCCGCTAACGACGATTTACCAGTGAGTTTGAGTCAACTTACGCCAATTCCGGCGCGTTTCAGGCGCGCGTGCTCTTAATCAGCTCGCTGGCCAGGATCACTGCATCGCTGTTAAGTGGGACAACCCGTCCTCGGATTCGGGGACGGTAGACCGGATCGCCCTTGTTGATGCGCTCGCCGGATAAGGCGCAACACCCCGCAGCGCGAGCGAGGCACGGTGCCCAGATTTGCTCCTCGTAGTTGCAAAATGTCGCGTCGTGCCAGCGCAATGCGAACAGTGAATTGGGCAGCTCCTCGACGACCGTCACAGTATAGGTGCGCACGTCACCACAGTCCGACTTGCGCGAATTGAGCGGCTCGCCACCCAGCCGGGAACGACCGGACAGGTCCGGAGAATTCCGCATCGGGTCTGAGGGAGAAAAAAAATTATCGATGACTGCGAGCGTCGTCGCCCACGGATCCCGAATCTCGGGCGCCGAAGTGAGTCGGTCCGGCCGATGCGATGGGTGATCGGATGGGGACAACGCGGGAAATTCAGGCGCATGAAGAGATTCACTTTCTGACCGGAAGTCAGCATTCGAATTGATTTCGATATTCAAAATCGTTAACCGTCCTCAGCAAATAGTAAACCAGCAGTCGAACAACTGGAGAGGTCGACCAACTCCCGACTTGCGGCTACTGGATGCATATGGCGGAGAAGTCGACCGTACGGCGATAAATGGTCCTGCCAAGCCACGGCACGAATGTGTACTCGTTATATGAGTTGCTGCCGATATGAATCCAGCTACGTAGGACATGTGACACGATGATTCCTTGCTGACATCAAGAAGGGAATCGGTCGGGCAGCCATCCGAAAGTGCCATGTGGTCGCCGTGCCGAACCGCGACCTATGCACTGCAATAACAGCAAGCATGTCGCGTTAAGAGAAGAGTAGGTTTAGCCGGACGGCGAGTCTACTCTACGGTCGGATAGGCGGATGCCGCGTTAGCGTAACGGTCTTATACGGACGTATAACGGGCAAGGAAACTTCGCTAAGCGAATAGTCGGAACTAGCGCTCGCGTAAGATTGCGCTCAGCAATGACGGTCGTCGGGCAGGAAGGGCTTGATACCAAGCGATTCAGCCTTGCGGACAAGGTCCGGCATCGAGCGCGCGTTCATTTTTCGCATGACCTGCCCACGGTGGACCTTGACCGTGATCTCGCTCAAGTTCATCTCAGAGGCAATCTGCTTGTTCAGCAGACCGGACAGGACAAAAGCCATCACCTCTTTCTCGCGCGGCGAAAGAGACCGGTACGAAGCGCGCAGACCGGCCAACGCGGCTTCTGCCGCGATTCGCTCGCTGTCACGCGCCAAGGCCTGAGCCACTGCGTCGAGCATGTCCTGGTCTTTGAACGGCTTCGCAAAGAAATCGAGGGCACCAGCCTTCATTGCCTTTACCCCCATCTCGATGTCTCCATGACCGGTCATGAATACGACGGGAATGCGCATACCGCTATTGACGATTTCCTGGTGAAAAGCCATGCCGCTTTTTCCGCGGAGTCGCACATCCAGAATTAGGCAACTCGGTCCCTCGGAGTGAGGAAACCGGAGAAATTCGTCCGGAGACTCGAACGTTTGGACACGCAAGCCTACGGAGCGCAATAGCAACTCAAGGGCGCGCCGGATTCCCTCGTCGTCGTCGACGACGTAGATGACGGAACAGTCTGTTGCTTCGGGTTTGTCCGTTGTTTGGCGGGCCGGTCTAGTAGTCATCTGGACACCTCGCGAAGCCGGAAGGCGATCACACCCTGCCGGCATGCATCCAATTTTACGCCGCCACCTTTGCGCGCGTCACTGATCCCAGACTGGTCGCAAGAGGGACTTGCCAATGCTCCCGCACCCCGCTGGCAACCGAGTAAACTAATTGTAAATCGTTGCGGGTAACCACGTGATCACTTTCGATGAGGCCAACATTCATACAGGCCTGCGCCGCATTCAACAGCGGAATGCAAAGTGCAGGTGCAAGACCAGGTCGTCGGTAGACAAGGGGGCGCAATGATTATCGCGAATTGTCAGACCATTCATCGGGTCTACAAGACTGCGGGCTCGGCCCTCTACCGTGCCCGCCGGCTAACGGACGGAATGCCGGTGCTCCTGAAGCTCCTTCCCGAACATGCCGGCACAGTCCAATCCGCCCGTCTCAAGCGCGAATATCGGCTTCTTCAAACGTTGAAGGTCGCTGGGATTGCCAAACCGCATTCCTTGATCGATGACCGCGGTCGCCTGGTGTTGGTTCTGGAAGACTTCTCAGGCGAGTCGCTCGAAACCGTCTTGTGCCACGGCCCGCGCCTGGACCTTCCTCACTGCCTCGCGATTGCGCATCACCTGGCCGATGCATTGGCGGGCATCGACACCGCCCACATCATCCATCGAGATCTGCGGCCGGCCAATATTCTGGTCGCCCCGGAAACTGGCCAGGTTCTGCTGGTGGATTTCAGCCTCGCGACGACCCAGGAACATACCGTCTCACCAGAGGACCTTTTCGTATCCGTGGGCGAGTGGGCGTACATGTCCCCCGAGCAAACCGGCCGCATGAATCGTCCGGTAGATTACCGGACCGATTGCTATTCGATGGGCGTCCTGCTCTATCGCATGCTGACCGGCCGGTTGCCGTTCCAGGCGAGCGATCCGCTGGAATGGACGCATTGCCATATCGCTCGCATGCCGCCGCCGCCGCATGACATTGCGCCCGCGGTGCCGCAACCGGTGTCGGACATCGTCATGAAACTACTGGCCAAACTGCCGGAGGATCGCTATCAGAGCATGCGTGGAGTGCAATCCGATCTTGACCGCTGTCTGGCGCAATGCCACACCTCGGGCCAGATCGAACCGTTCCGGCTAGGCACGGACGATCTATCGGATCGCTTCCAGATCCCACACAGGCTGTATGGGCGCGACCAGGAGTCGAATATGCTGCTCGGGGTATTCGAACTCATGGCGGCCACCGGCCAGGCAGCGCTTGCGACCGTCTCCGGGTACTCGGGCATCGGCAAGTCGTCGCTCGTCGACGCCTTGCATAAGCCTATCGTCGCGAAGCGTTGCTACTTCATTTCCGGCAAGTTCGATCAGTACCAGCGAGACATCCCCTACGCCACCCTGACGCAAGCGTTTGGCGAGTTGGTGCAGCAACTGCTGGCCGAGAGTACAGCACGCATTGCCGGCTGGCGGCAACAACTGCAGGCTGCGGTCGGGGTCAATGGCCAGCTCATTCTCGATGTGCTGCCCAAGGTCGAGCTGATCATCGGCACGCAAGCTCCAGTACCGCCGCTGCCGCCGACGGAGGCTCAAAACCGGTTCCGCCTGGTCTTCCGGCAATTCGTGACAGTATTCACGAGCAAGGCACACCCGCTGGTCCTCTTCCTGGACGACTTGCAGTGGATCGACGCAGCCAGCCTGGCGCTCGTCGAGCACCTGCTCACCCACCCGGACACCTGTAATCTGCTGCTGATCGGCGCCTATCGGGACAACGAAGTGACCGGGGCGCATCCGCTGATGAAGAGCCTCGCTGCAATCCGCCACAGTGGCACGCAGGTGGTCGACATCCGGCTCGCGCCCTTGTCCGCCGTGCATCTGAACCAGTTGGTGGTCGACACGCTGCATGCGCCGCCCGCGTCCTGCGAACCGCTCACACAACTCATTTGTGAGCGCACCGAGAACAACCCGTTTTTCTTTACCCAGTTCCTCGATTCGCTGCACAAGGAGGGTTTGCTCCGGCATGACGCAAAAATTCGGGCATGGCGGTGGAACCTGGAACAGATCAAAGCGAAAGACTTTGCCGACAACGTCGTCGATCTGATGTTGGGCAAGTTACGGCAGCTCCCGATCCCGGCACAGGAAGCGCTGCAACTGGCCGCCTGCCTCGGCAATCAGTTCGACCTGCGGATCCTCGCGCTGGTCAGCGGCCAAGCCGAGGTTGAGCAACACCTTGCGTCCGCGGTCCGGGAAAATCTGATCTTGCGCACCCACGGCGGCGGTAAGTTCCTGCACGACCGTATCCAGCAAGCCGCTTACTCACTGATTCCCGAAGGGCACCGCAGTGAGGTGCATCTGCGCATCGGCCGCGTGCTTCTCTCGAGCATGACGGCCGACGAACTCGCGGAGCGTCTGTTCGACGTGGCAAACCAGTTCAACCGGGGCGCCGCGCTGATCACGGCACAGGAGGAGCGCGAGCGCGTAGCTGAACTCAATCTCACCGCAGGCATGCGTGCCAAGGCAGCGACGGCTTACGCATCGGCACTGGCCTACTTCACTGCTGGCCACGCACTGGCGGCAAAGGATGGTCCGAACCGGCACGCAGCGCTCACCTTTGCGCTCGGTTTTCAGCGTGCCGAATGCGAATTCCTGAACGGCTACTTGACAACGGCGGAACAACAACTGTCGGTGCTTTCACACCAGGCCGCGAACCTCGTCGATAAGGCCGCCGTCGCGTGCCTGCGCATGGCGCTTTACATGAACGCCGGACAAGCCGACCGTGCCGTCGAAGTCAGCCTCGCGTATCTCCGTACCGTTGGGGTGACATGGTCGGCGCACCCGCGGAAAGAGGAGATGCAACAGGAATATGAACGATTGTGGCAACGGATGGGCAACCGCTCAATCGAGCAGCTCATCGATTTGCCTCTGATGACCGATCCCCTGTGCCGCGCTACCCTGGACGTGCTCACTGCCGTCCAGCCGCCGGCTCACGCCACCGACATGAACCTGTATTGCCTTATCGCCGGCCGCATGGCGAATCTGAGCCTCGAACATGGAAACAGCGACGGCTCGGGATTCGCCTATGTCATGCTCGGCATGACCCTCGGGCCGCAATTCGGCGATTACCGGGCCGGGTTCCGGTTCGGCAAGCTCGGCGTCGACCTCGTCGAGAAGCACGGGATGGATCGCTTCAAAGCCCGCGTCTACGCGGGCTTTGGCGCCTTCATCGTCCCCTGGACGAGGCCCGTACGTTCGGGTCGCGACTTGCTGCGGCTCGCCTTTGACACGGCCAACCAGACCGGCGACCTCACGTTCTCGGGCTATTGCGGCAACAACCTGATCACCAATCTTCTAGCTGCCGGAGATCCGCTCGGTGATGTGCAGCGAGAAGCCGAAAGCGGCATCGAACTTGCGCGCAAAATGCGGTTCGAATTTGTCGCGGACGTCATGACTGCTCAACTCAGGCTGATCAAAGCACTCCGCGGTCTGACGCCCGACTTCGGCTCCTTCAACGATGCTGCGTTCGACGAAGACAGGTTCGAGCAGCATTTGGACGCCGATCCGGGGCTGGCACTCGTCGCATGCTGGTATTGGATTCGCAAGTTGCAAGCGCGGTTCCATGCAGGCGACTACGCTTGCGCCATCGCGGCGGGATCGAATGCTGAGTTGTTGCTGTGGACGTCACCCTTCTGCTTCGAAGTGGCTGAATTTCATTTCTATGACGCACTGGCGCGCGCAGCACTCTGCGATTCGGTTTCGGCTGACGAACGACCCGGACATCTGGCGGCGTTGTCCGCTCACCATAAGCTGCTCGAGACGTGGGCGAACAATTGCCCCGAGAATTTCGCGGACCGCGCCGCGCTGATTGCCGCGGAGATCGCCCGCCTCGACGGGCACGACTCCGAGGCCATGCGGCTGTACGAACAGGCCATCCGATCGGCACGCGAACACGGCTTCGTCCAGAACGAGGCAATGGCTTATGAACGCGCATCGGCGTTTTACCGGACGCGCGGATTCGAGACATTTGCCGACACCTATCTGCGCAAGGCGCGCGACGGCTTTGCGCGCTGGGGCGCCGACGGCAAGGTCAGGCAGATCGACGCGCGCGCGCCGCAACTGCGCGAAGAGCCGGCTTCCTCGGCGGCTGTAGCGTTCGGCAACGTTGCACAACTGGATCTGCTGTCGGTCACGAAAGCCTCGCAAGCCATCTCTGGCCAGATCGTGCTCGACGATCTCGTTGACACGCTGATACACATCCTGCTTGAAAATGCCGGGGCGCAGACCTGCCATTTGCTGCTCGCGCGCGACGAGAGCCTGATCCTCGCGGCCGAAGCGAGCGTCGAGCAGCAGACGATCCAGGTACGGCGGCATCTCGGCGAGGCGCTGCCCGTATGGGCGTTGCCGGAGTCGGCTATACGCAAATCGGTGTTGCCCGAATCCATCATCAATTACGTGCGGCGCTGCCATGAGCAGGTATTGCTCACAGATGCAATGCAATTGAATCCCTTTGCGGCGGACGACTACTTCGCCCGCCGGCAACCGAAGTCAGTGTTGTGCATGCCGATCATGCGGCGATCTGCGTTGATCGGCGTGTTGTATCTGGAGAACAACCTGACCACGCATGCATTCACGCCGGAACGGGTGTCCGTGCTGGAATTGCTGGCCTCCCAGGCGGCGATCTCACTGGAGAACGCTCTGCTCTATGCCGAACTGCAGCGGGAGAACAGCGAGCGCAAGCTCGCGGAGGAGGAACTGCGCGAGCGGGAAGCACGCATCCGGCGGCTCGTCGAGTCGAACATCATCGGCGTGTTCTTCTGGAACATGGCGGGTATCGTCAACGACGCTAACGACGCGTTTCTTCGCATCGTGGGCTATTCGCGACAAGATCTGCTTTCAGGCCAAGTTCAATGGGCCACCATGTCGCCACCGGAATATCTCGCCGCCGATGAGCAGGCGCTTGAAGAAGTCCGGCAGCACGGAAGTTGCCAGCCCTACGAGAAGGAATATATCCGCAAGGACGGCCGTCGCGTCCCGGTTCTGCTCGGCGGCGCGCTCATGGAAGGTTCACAGGAACATGGTGTCGGGTTCGTACTCGACCTGACCGAACAGAAGGACGCCGAGGAGGAACTCACAGCGCGGCGGACCGCGGCCGCGCGCGCGGAGGAGCAGCTGCAGGCGCTGCAGGTGGAACTGGCTCATGCCGCTCGCGTAACAACGCTTGGGGAATTGAGTGCATCCATTGCCCACGAAGTAGGCCAGCCGCTCGGTGCGATCGTGACCAGTGGCGAAGCCTGTCTGCGATGGCTCGGCCACAGCACGCCACAGCCGGAAGAGGTGCGGGCCTGTGTACAGCATATGATCGGCGAAGGTAGGCGCGCGAGCGAAATAGTCCGACGTATCCGCACGCTCACCAGCAAGGCTACCCCGCGGAAGACATCGCTGGAACTCAACGATGTGATCGATGAAGTTGTATCACTGGTTAAGCGCGAACTGTTGAATCATCGGGTTTCGTTGCGCCTTAAGCTCGCCTCCGGTTTGCCTCCGTTGCTCGGCGATCGGGTTCAGCTTCAGCAAGTGCTCATCAACCTGGTCATAAACGGTATCCAGGCGATGGCTGACATTGGCGACGACGCCCGCGAACTACTGATCGAGTCCCATCGGGATAACGATGGGTACGTGGTTGTCGCTGTCCAGGACTCTGGCCCGGGCATTGATCCGGAAAACGCAGAGCGGCTGTTCGACGCATTCTTCACCACGAAGGCTGACGGAATGGGCATGGGATTATCGATCTGCCGCTCGATCATCGAAGCCCACGGAGGACAGGTTTGGGCGTCAAACAATGCCGGGCGCGGGGCCGTATTCCAACTGAGTCTGCCCTCAATTAGCGTAGGCTCGCCTTGAATGGCAAGCCGGCGCGATAAACAAAGCGATATTCTGCAATTTCTGAGCGCGCGATCGAGACGCATCCGGATCGACGTCACGCTCATGAACAGTCTATACATTCGTATCATTTCCGTGCGGTGGTTTCCGAGCTACGATTAATTTGAGTCGCATGCCAGACGATTCTGTCTGGCACGGTCCGATTCCAGTGTGTCGAGGTCCGTCGCTTGTGTCTTCTCAAATCATTTCCATCGTCGATGACGATACGGGTGCCCGACTGGCGACCGCGAGTCTGGTTCGTTCGCTAGGGTGGCAGGCACAGGTTTTTGCATCGGCGGAAGAATTTCTGGAATCAGCATTAATCGACGAAACGTCATGCCTGATTTCGGACATACGGATGCCGGGCCTGTCCGGCATCGACATGCACGACCGCCTGCTCGCCCTCGGGTACGCAATTCCGATTATTTTCACCACGGCATTCCCGACTGCTCGCCTCGAGGCCGAAATCCAGGCCCGAGGTGCCCCCCCTTTACTCGAGAAACCCGTTGATGCCGCGACAGTCGAGAGACTGCTCAATCTTGCGCTGGGTTGACCGTAGGGCGTTGCCAGTTCGTCAGAACACTGCCGTCCTGCCGGGCCACGCAATCCTGGCCATCACCGCTTCAATTCCCCTCGCCGTCAGGACGACTTCGGCCCGTAGCATCACACCGGCGGATATTGCCCTTTAAACAATAACTTCATTGCCAACGACATATTTCACCGCCTTCAGTAATCTCGCGGGTTATACGCTCGTATCAGTATCCTATCCACAGGCGCCGGCGTTCGAATCATTCGTAGAATGGTTTCATGTGTCTCGGACCTGTACATTGTTTTTAAAGGCCAATGTGCAAGCGCGATACGCCCGTCATGGCCAGTTTTGTTCATCCCCGGTTCGTTCGATCTACACACGAACCTGAATCCGGTTTCTTGATGACTGATGCTTACCGTGCGTCTCGCAGCTTGGGCCGCAGACCTGCTGCGCAATCGTTGCCCAGGTCGTCAGCCGGAGGTGGCCGCCGCAATTGCGGCAATCTGAAGAAGGAGCAAACGATGCTGACCATCGTGCTTATTTACGTACTTGGCTTCCTTGCCGTCGTGGCGACTGTGCTTGCCGCGATGATTAAGACCGTAGCGCATCCAAATCGTGGAAACGAATGAATATCGTATATGTTCGCGGCCGCCATTCGCATCCGCGGGATCTAACCACGTACATTTTCAATGTTGTGGAGGTTGTCATGTTTAACCCATCCGACCAGATAGCACTGCCCTCTTCCCGCGAACTGGACCTGTGCGCATGGGCGAAGGCCGTGTACGAAAAAGCCTTCGAAGAGGGCTTCATTCGCGTGCTTTGGGAACCGGACGATACGATCATCCACCGATTGCAGGCTTACTTCCACACTGGCCTCTCGCCTGCCGAAGCTGTGAGCGCGTGCTTCTGTCTGAACCACTGATGCGAAGCCGGCCGAGTTCATCACCAGGTGGCCGATCCGCCTGGATTGCGGCGCGCACAGCTTCATTGGCAAACTGACGCGGCACGGCAATTTCATTCAAAAATGCACGTAAGCATCTGAAATATAAGAAGTTGTGCGCAAAAAATCCACTGTGTGAAAAGCCGTCTGAGCGGCGTTATTGACGCGATACCTTTGTTGCCAGCCGCGAAGCTCCATTGCTAACCGGCCCTCGCGGGTGCGCACAGCGCACGCCAACACCATACTTAGCAACTCCGAGGAAAGCGAAATTGGAACAGCGTAAGTTAGGACATACAGGTATCAGCGTCGCGCCGTTTGCTTTAGGCGGGAATGTTTTTGGGTGGACCGTCGACGAAACTACCTCGTTCAGCATTCTGGACGCTTTTTCGTCGTCGGGTTTCAACCTGATCGATACGGCCGACGTCTATGCAAACTGGATCCCAGGACTAAAGGGCGGCGAGTCCGAGACGATCCTCGGCAAATGGCTAGCCCGCAGCGGCAAGCGGGACAAGATCGTGCTTGCTACCAAGGTGGGCATGGAGATGGCGCCGGGCCAAAAGGGGTTGTCGAAACGATACATCATCGAGGCCGTTGAGGCGTCATTGCGGCGGCTGAACACGGACTACATCGATCTCTATCAGTCGCATGAAGACGATCGCGGGACACCGCTTGAGGAAACCCTCGACACGTACGATGTCCTGATCAAGCAAGGCAAAGTGCGGGCCATCGGTGCTTCCAACTATTCGGCGGCGCGACTCGAAGAGAGTCTCCAGGTCAGCAGCAGCAAAGGCCTGCCTGCCTATCAGACGCTCCAACCGCATTACAACCTTTACGATCGGGCTGAATTCGAAAGTGCCGCTCGGGGTGTTTGCGAGAAGTACAACATCGGCGTGCTCTCGTACTTTTCATTGGCCAACGGATTCCTGACGGGCAAGTACCGCAACTCCGGGGACCTGACTGGCAGTGCGCGTAGCGATGCCGTCAAGCCCTACATGAACCCGCGCGGCATGCGCATTCTCGCGGCACTCGACGAAGTTGGACAGGGGCTGGGCAAGACACCCGCACAGATCGCACTGGCCTGGTTGATCGCGCAGCCAACTGTCGCTGCACCGATTGCCAGCGCCACCTCGCTCCGTCAACTGGACGACCTGATGGCAGCCGCACATGTGCGCCTTCCTTCCGAGGCCATTGCGATGCTCAACAAGGCAAGCGACTAGCATGCAAAACCGTTCGAATCGAGCACACGACGTGGAACTGCCGGGCAAACGTCCGGCACGGTTCGGTTCGAAAGGCCCGCATGCAACATATACGACTTGTTACGGTGCACGCCTCGCTTGCAAATGGTGAGGTGCGCCGAAACCGTGCATCCTTGCCACACCGTATCAAGAGCGATCGGCCACGAACGGCGGTCGCCCGGCCGTCTCCACCATAGCAAAACTTGGCATGTAACTTGCAAAACCAAGATCTCCCGAACAATGCACATCAGCGTACGTGCTCCCTTCAGCGGACAGGAGGTCTCAAAAAATGCAACGCGGATCACAAGCCCGACGTAAAAGTGAGGCCAATGTACATAGCATCGTTCGCGAGGATAAAAGCTCCGTGCAGGTTTTGCTGCGTGCGCTTTCGCTGCTTGAAATTCTCGCCGAAGATGATCAGGGTTACAGATTAATTGATCTATCGGAACGGACCGGCCTGCCGGCATCGACCGTACACCGATTGTTGACCACGCTGGAGCAAAAGCGCTTTGTCTGCTTTCAACGCGACAGGGCGTTATGGTACATCGGTGCGCAGTGCTTCTCGGTCGGGGCTGTGTTCGGAGGGCGCCGCCAATTGACCGAGCTGGCTACTCCAGCGATGCGCCGCCTGCGTGACCTCAGCGGCGAAACCGTCCAGCTCGGGTGTGTCGATGAACACGACATGCTGTTACTGTTGCAAATGCAAAGTCGAGAGATGATGCACGCGTCGTCCAGACCCGGAAATCGGACACCGTTAGCATGCACGGCGATGGGCAAAGCCGTTCTTGCTGCGATGTCAGACGCGCACATTGCGTCGTTCGTCCAGCGCGGTGGTTTGCAACGGCTCACCCATCAGTCAATTTCCCGTCCGACGGCACTGCATAACGAATTGCAGGAGGTACGCCGTGTGGGCTATGCCATAGATAACGAAGAGACCTCTCTGGGCGTACGCTGCGTAGCTGCGCCGATTTTTGACGAATTGTCGATACCGGTAGCTGCCCTGAGCGTAGTGGGTTCGACGCTGCGCGTGACGATGCAACGCATGGAAGAACTCGGTCACAGCACGATACTCGCGGCGCGAGAAATCACGGCCGCCTTCGGTGGCAGGCAGCCAGCCGACGTGCTCTCTTCGTCGGGGCTGCCCGCCAATGCGCGTTAAAACACGTGCTGTAGACCAGCGCGCAGTGCGACCTGCCGATTCGTGCTGGAAGCGTTAAAGCCAGTGATCTGCGCCTGCTCGGCGCCGCCCAACGCAAGCTGATACACCGCCAGCGCATAGACCGTGGTCCGCGCCGAGAGGGCATAGCTCGAAAACAGATTGAACTGATGGTAACGCGGATGCTGCCCCGTGGCGTCCACCTTTCCCGTCACATAGCCATAATCGGCAGCGACCAGCGTTGCGGGAGTGATCTGCCAGCCTGCGCCGGCTTCAGCAGTAACGAAGCTGACATCCTGGCGGTCGCTACCGTCCTTGAACACCACACCCGACACATTGCCAAGCAACTTGAGCTTGCCAAGCGTGTAAGCAGCGCCAAGTGCCGCAATCTTCTGGCTCGTCGCCACACCAACATAGTTGCCGTAGATTACGTTGGTAAAAGTGGGGGTGTTCTGGTTGCCCTGCACCGCGGTCTCAGGATTGCGAATGTCGAGATAGGCACCCCCGATATGCAGCGGACCGCGATCGTACCCCGCAGCCGCGCTCCAGACCTGGTTTTCGCCATACTGTCCCGGCACTCCGCCGAAACTGTACATGCCGGAGAAGCGGAAGCCGCCATAGTCGGCGCTGGCGAACTTGATGCTACGGTCGACCACGAAGCTATTGTTAATGTTGTCGACGTCCTCCGCATGCGAGAAATACGCACCGCCCCAAACCCCGTTGGCGGCAAGCGGCTGCACATAGTCGACTACCAGGTCATACTGGCGCCCGAGAGTGAGGGTGCCGAATCTGCCGACCAGACCCATGAATGCTTGCCGCCCAAACTCTCTCCCGCCTTGACCCAGTTCGCCCGTGTTCAGGTCGAAGCCATTTTCCAGCGTAAAGATCGTCTTCAGATCCCCGCCGAGATCTTCCACACCGGTGAGACCCCACCGGCTTCCGGTGGGCATACCGCTGACGGCTTGAAGACTGCTTTTGCCGCCCTGATTGTTGGCGTAGGACAGTCCATCGTCCGCGGCTCCGTATAAGGTCACACTGCTTTGCGCGTGTGCAATGCCGGTACTCAATCCCAGCAATGCAATCATGTGAAACGACGCTTTCGACAACAGATGCTTCATCGGTGAGGCTCCAGGTGAGAAGTTTTTGATGACTTTTAAAGTCGTCCTAAGTTATCTCGCCAGAACTACCGCAATAGCGCAATTCTGCGCCGTGGAACGGCATCAATAAGGCGTTTAAAAACAGCCACATAGAAGAACAATCCGACGAAATAACAGACATCGGAGACAGGCTCTTCGAGCGTGTCTCCTGTTACGCTTCCGATCGTTTTACTCACTGGTAGATCAAAATAAAAAAGCCGGGGATAACCCCGGCTCGTTTGTCTTCACTCGCTGTGCTCTTTCAATCAAAGGCCTTCACTCTTCAAGACCTTTTGTTCGATGGGGCCGAAGATCGAACGCCCTCCACTGTCCAGCATCTCAATGCGAATCGTCTCGCCAAACTGCAAGTAACGAGTATGCGGTGTGCCGGCATCTGCGATTTCGAGCGCACGTCTCTCGATAATCGTGGCCGATCCCGCATCCCGCTGCGAGTTCGAGAACGTGCCGGAGCCCACGATCGTGCCCGCTCTCAGATTGCGCCGGCGTGCCGCGTGCTCGATCAGCATCGGAAAGGTGAAGTGCATGGCTTCGCCCCCCGGATGGCCGAACCACTCGCCGTTGCGCGATACCCGCATGGGCAATTCGATGCGCCCATCGCGCCAAGCCTTACCGAGTTCGTCAGGCGTGACTGCCACCGGCGCAAAACTGGTCACGCCCTTCGCATTGATGAAACCGAACCCGCCCGCACTTTCGCGAGGCGCATACGCGCGCAAGCTTATGTCGTTGAGGAGCATCACCAGCTTGATATGCTTGAGCGCGTCCTGCGCGGGAACCCCCATCGGTACGTCGTCGAGCACCACGGCAGCCTCGCCCTCGAAGTCGATTTCGTCGCTTTCGGCAGGCAGGTGTACCGGGTCGTGCGCGCCAATGAAGTCATCTGATGCACCTTGGTACATCAACGGAAATGCCGGCGGTGCGACTGGCGCCGACGCGTTGCCAGCATCGTTGATAACCCGCATGTGATTCGGAAAGCCCGAGCCATCCAACCACTGATAGGCGCGCGGCAGCGGCGCAGTGCAAGCGTGTGCGTCGAAGGCAGCGGCATTTTTCAACTGCCCCTCGTTGATCTGCCGGTACAGCGAATCAAGGACGGGGGCCACGTCACTCCATCGATCCAGAGCGGACTGCAGCGTCGGCGCGGCCGCCCCTGCCACCACCGCGCGTTGCAGATCGCGCGACACCACGAGCAGCGTGCCGTCTCGGCCGCCGGCCTTTAGCGAAGCGAGTTTCATACGGATCCCGGAAAGAGTCGAAGATTGTCGAAGCCGACCATCAGACAGCCGGTCATTTATCATGGCCCGAACTGATTGCAGCGCCTGCGGCTCGGGAGAAGCGACCAAGGACGTCAAAGCCCGCGGTGAACGCCGGCCGCTTCAGGTAACGCCCTGCCCCGGCCTTGGCTCGCAACTCGCCCTGCCTGAAAACAAGCTCGCCGCGGGATATCGTGTGGGTCGGAATGCCCGTTACCGTCCGCCCCTCGAATACATTGAAGTCGCTCTTGCCAAACTGCGTTTTCGCCGACAGCGTTTTGGTGCCCTTCGGATCCCATACCACAAGGTCCGCGTCGGCGCCCACGGCAATCAGTCCCTTGCGCGGGTAGAGATTGAACATCTGTGCGGCGTTGGTCGAAGTGATCTTGACGAACTCGCTCGGGCTCAGGCCGCGTTTGTTCACACCCTCGTCCCACACCGCCAGCATGCGCTCTTCGACACCGCCGCAGCCGTTTGGTATTTTCGTAAAATCGCCAAGACCAGCAGCTTTTTGCGCTGTGCAAAAGGAGCAATGGTCCGTGGCAGTGGTTTGCAACGTCCCGCTTTGCAGTGCTTTCCAAAGCGCCGTCTGGTGCTCCGGTGCACGAAACGGAGGGCTCATCACATGACCTGCGGCAAATGTGAAGTCGGGATTGCGATAGGCCGCATCGTCCACGCACAAATGACCCGCCAGCGCTTCGCCAAACACTTTCTGCCCGCGAGCTCGGGCCCGCGCGATCGCATCCACCCCGTCGCTGCTCGAGACGTGCACGATATACACCGGCACATCGAACACTTTCGCGATGGCAATGGCGCGCTCAGCGGCTTCACCTTCAAGCACGGGCGGCCGCGATAGAGGATGGCCCTCGGGGCCGGTGATGCCGCTTGCCAGCAGCTTTTGCTGCAGCACGAACACCATCTCGCCAAATTCCGCGTGCACGGTAGGCATTGCGCCGAGTTCAAGGCAGCGCTGGAAGCTGTTGGCGAGGACACCGTCGTCAGCCATGATGCTGTCCTTGTAGGCCATGAAATGCTTGAAACTGTTGATTCCCTCGTCGCGGACGAGCGTACCCATATCGTCATGCACGCTCTGGTCCCACCAGGTCACCGCCACGTGAAACGTGTAGTCACACGCGGCTTTGTTAGCCCAATCTCGCCACGTCCGGTAAGCCTCCATCAGGGGTTGCTGCTGACCGGGTATGACAAAATCGATGATGGTGGTAGTGCCTCCCGCAAGGCCCGCTGATGTGCCCGTGTAGAAGTCGTCCATGGTAACGAACCCCATGAACGGCATCTGCATGTGGGTGTGCGGGTCGATGCCGCCCGGCATCACGTACTGCCCGCCTGCGTCGACGATCTCGGCCCCTGCGGGCGCATCGAGGTCGGGCCCGACGGCAGCGATGACCCCATCGACGCACAGCACGTCGGACTTGAACGCGCGATCGTGATTGATAACCGTGCCGCCGCGGATGACTGTTGCTTGCATGACGCTCTCCAGTTGTGGTTACTGCCGCCCCGAGCCAGCCAATGGCAGTTCATCGGGCGGAACTCTCTCGAAACGGAAACGGCAGGGCGTTCAGCGCCGACCGTTCTCCAGCATGTGCCAGAGATCGAAAATAGCTGCTCATATGTGCAACGCGAAGGAAATCCCGGGCGTCGGAATGGACATAAAAACCCGTTTGTAAACAGTGCGCTAGCGCTTCCGCGAGGTGGAATCTCAAGCACCCCGCGCGCCCGGCTCGAAAGACGGACAGCGGCGCCAGAAAAGCAAAAGGGGCCACGTGGCCCCTTTGACTCCTGTGTAGCATCCGCACGCTTGCCGCAAGATCCGGCTGCGATCGCCGTGAACGTCAGTCGACGACCGCCGTGGCCATGATTTCCACGAGCGTGCCTTCTATCGCCAGCCGCGATTCCACCGTCGCACGCGCCGGCGGACATTGCGGATCGATCCAACGCTCATAGACCTCGTTCATCGCATCGAAATCGCGCATGTCGTCGAGCCAGATGTTGATGCGAACCACTTTTGATTTTGACGTACCGGCTTTGGCCAGCAAGTCGTCAATTTGCGCCAGCACGTCAGCGGCCTGCGCCCGGACGTCACCCGGGGTCACCACATTGGCAGTAAAGCCCGAGAGGAATGCAAATCCGTTGGCGATCACGACCTTGCTCAAGCGTTTGCCGGAATCGATGCGTTCAATCATGTCGTACCTTGAAGTAGCTGGGGGTTGAAAACGACGGCGTTAAGCGACGCGCCGGCGTGGCTGGGCTCCGGGGGTCCACACGAGCACCTTCGACGCCAGCCAGTTGAACAGCGCGTAACTGATCGATGCGTAGACAACGATCACGAGCGCGATCAGGAACATGCGATCCACATAGCCGAACTGGCTCGCATACTCGATTACGTAACCGATGCCGGACTGGGCGCCGAGATACTCGGCCCCGAGCACGGCCGCCCAGGCGGTGCCCAGGCTGAGCAGGATAGAAGAACGCAGTTCGGGCAGGATCGCGGGAATGATCACCGTGCCGTACAGGCGCAAGCGAGACGCGCCGAGCGTGCGCGCATAGTCGATATACAACTGCGGCACATTGCTCACAGCGTTGACGACCCCCGCAAAGAAGATCACGCCGACGCCATAGGCGACGAAGAGAACTTTGCCGGCGAAGTAAGTACCGAACCACAATTCGAACAGCGGCACCATTGCGAGAAGAGGCAAGGTCCGCAAGAACTGCAAGGGCAAGTTGACCAGCCGGCGCGACCAGCTCGACCACGACACCGCGAGTCCAAGGGCCGTGCCGCCCAACGCACCGCACGCGAACCCGGTATAGAGGCGCAACATGGTGTCCCAGGAATGCAGCAGTACCGCGAGCGCAGCGGCTGTATAGCTGCGCGGTGCACCTTCGGCCACCGACGGCACACCCAGCCCGCCTGGCCAGTAATCGGACAGCGACCGGAACGTGTGCGTGAATAGCACCTGCCAGCCCGGCACCAACGGCTCACCCGGTGCAGCCTCGGCGATATAGATGAGTGACAGCACCTGCCAGCCGCCCGCCATGGCAAGCAGGACAAGTACGGAGACAGCCAGTTGGCCGCCACGCGAAAGTTGACGGTTCATGCGTGGCTCCGCTCGAGGCCGAGATGATTCAGCAAGGTATGCCGGGTGTGCACGAGATCTGCCCGCAACAGGCTGTCGGTATTGCGCGGACGTGGTGCGGCAACCGCGAGGTCGTCCACCAGTCGGCCGCCACGCAACACCAGGATGCGGTCAGCCAGCAGCAATGCCTCATCGACGTCGTGGGTGACGAAAATCACCGTGCGGCGATGGCCGCTTCCGGTCGTCTCACCCCACAACGTGAGTAACACCTCTTGCAACTGCCGACGCGTCACGTAGTCGAGTGCGCCGAATGGCTCGTCGAGCATTAGCACATTCGCGCCGTTGGCGAAGACCGTCGCGATCGCCACCCGCTTGAGCATACCGCCCGACAGCTCTCGTGGCCATGCACGACTGACGTGACTCAAGCCCACTCGTTCGAGGTAATGCTCGGCGATCTCGCGGCGCTTCCCCTTCTCAACGCCAGCACACTTCAGCCCGTACTCCACGTTGTCGATTACGCGCAGCCACGGAAACACGCTGTCTTTCTGGAACACGACACCGCGCTCAGGTGCAGGCTCGGTCACGCGTTTATTGCCTACCTCCAACGTGCCGTCGGTGGCAGGGAGCAAGCCGGACATGACTTGCAGCAGGGTACTTTTGCCGCAGCCCGACGGGCCCACCAGACATACGAACTGGCCCTCCGGGATGGTGAAGCTGACCGAAGCAAGCGCGTTCACAAGTTGCCCGTCGGCGCGCCTGAAGCGCTGTGACACGTTGTTGGCCGCGATCGTCGGGCCATCGATAAGCGAAGACATTTCCTTACTCCTTATGCCGGGCTGCAGCAGGACTCCACGGGGCCAGGCGCTCGATTACCCAGGCGGTCAATACATCACATGCGATCGCCACAATCGCTAACATCACCAACGCGGCGAAGATACCTTCTATGTCGATCGACTGGGCGAGTACTGAAACGATCTTGCCGATTCCCTGTTGCGCACCAAGCAGTTCGACGATCGCTTCAATGCCCCACGCGCCAGCCAGCGCGATGCGGATGCCCCCGAGAATCTGCGGCACCGTGCCTGGGATCAGCACATCGCGGATCACGCGCCGTGGGCTTGCGCCGAGCGTGCGCGCGTAATCCTCGAATACCGGGTCCAGGTTGTCAGCAGCGCGCTGGGCAAACACATAGAGGATCACGGCGCAATACACGAGGACCAGCAGGATCGAGCTGCCCCGCCCCACGCCGAACCAGATCAGAAAGAACGGCGCGATTACCAGCGTTGGCACGGTGCCCACGGTCATCATCACCGGCTGCACCACCGGGCCCAGCCATTTCGAGCGGGCCGCCAGCAGGCCTATCGCGATGCCGATAAGCGAACCGGCGAAGACGGCCACGAGCACATTGACACCGGTAAACACCAGGCTGTCGAAGAGCCCCGTGTTACCCAGCCCGTAATAGGTCAGCTCCCGCGCGACCCAGAAGTCTGCAGCGATGCGTCTGGCGACGTTCAACGGCGAGGGCAAAACGGACCCCGCCACGAAGCGACTGGCGATATGCCAGGAAAAGACCACGAGCACGATCCCGAGAAGTGCCAGCGGGTCGAAGCGTCGCCATAACGCGCGACTCAAGGCTCGCGGACGCGGAAGCTCCGTCCGGTTGCCTGCACCTGTCACTTGTGATGTCGTACTACGAAACATCGCAATGCTCCTTACGCCTTGCTGCTTGCGGCACTTGCGAGTCGATAGGCGTCCAGGAAATCGAACCATGTGTAGTACTGATGTGCCTGCTTGAGAAGATTCGCCTTGTCAGCCGGCAGACTCTCGCTATCAAGCGTCTTCAAAAGTGCATCGGCCCTGGTTTGATAATCCTTCATCTGTTGCCAGATCGGCGCGGCCCAGACGATATCTTCCGGCGTGACTGATCCCTTGTCGATGATCCCACTGGTGGCAATGTCGTCTATGATCGCTGACCACGCGTTCTTATAGAAGTACACATTCTTTTCATCGGTGAAATACGTAGCGTCGTAGTCATACGTCGAGAACGGGTCGAGCCGGTCCACCGCGCTCTGTACGTCCTTCGCATTTAGCGACGTGCCCGCCACGCTGTTCAGATATGGCGCCTGCAGCGCGAACAGCGACGGATCCTTCTTGACCGCGTCCAGGGTACGCCACACCACCGACATGAAACGC
>Ga0209016_1000969_pt1 | contig 27299 bp, 24 predicted proteins | sample EPASupsiteSAE305_FD_187265 | JGI IMG/M metagenome (GOLD analysis project Ga0209016, IMG submission 187265) | Bioremediated contaminated groundwater microbial communities from EPA Superfund site, New Mexico - SAE3-05 (SPAdes) (version 2) | ecosystem: Environmental > Aquatic > Deep subsurface >...
CGAGCTCTTAACATCAAATACGCTCGTAGGGCGCGACCCATACTTCTGGGTCGCAAGTCAACAACTTTTTAGGCAATTCTAAATATTCTGCCAACTTTTTCAAAGATCATGAAACTCTAAACTTCAGTGTTGGTAAAAAACACGCAGAATCTACCCTGTTTTTTAATGCAGTCGCTTGACAGTATCTATACATGTAGTATCGTACTTAAGTTTAGTACTGCTTAACTATATGTCGGGAGCTAAGATGGCTGCACCTCAATTATATGCTGACACACCTTCTCTGCTGGAATTGCGGGAGATCACGGTGCTTTTTGCTGAGGATGAGGCCAGCGTTCGCACCCATATATCCAGAATGCTGTCACCTGTCTGTGGTGAACTGTATACTGCAGAAAACGGTAGGGTTGCTCTAGAATTATTCAGACGGAAAATGCCTGACTTGGTTCTGACTGACATTTCCATGCCTGCAATGAACGGTCTTGATCTGGCCAAACAAATCAAAATTGAACGTCCAACCGTGCCGGTTATTATCATCTCTTCCTACGACGATTCAGAACACCTGCTGGAAGCCATTAATCTTCAACTTGAGGGATATCTGACCAAACCACTGAATATCCAGAAACTGTTCAGTAATCTTCAACAACAAGCGCTTCTGTTACGTGCCCGCCGTCTTGCAAATCAGCAATCACGTCTGTTGTCTGGTGTTAATATGGCAATTCAGTATCTCTTGTCAGCAGATGCTAACCAGGATGCTGTTGATTTTGCGTTGCAGGAAATGGCCAAGGCAGCGCGGGCTGACAAAATTTTTCTCTATCGCTATCAGGAGGTGTTGCACGGAGAGCGTGATCTTTTGCTGATCAGCGGCTTTGCCGGCGGCGAAATGGTATTGCGTTTCCTCGATGGCGCAGAGCCGGATATGCCAGAGCTCCCCTGTCTTGAACGTTGGCATAGTGTGCTTTCTCAGGGAAAGTCCATCTCTGGTCCCCGTTCAGCGTTTCCTGCTGACGAACGCTACATTCTTGATGCCATGCGTGTGCGATCATTGTTGCTGGCTCCCATTTTCGAAGAGGGCAACCTGTGGGGTTTTGCTTGTCTTTGTGACATGAAGCGGGAGAGACCCTGGTCTGATGCCGAGACTTCAATGGTTATGACCGCAGCACGGGGCCTGGGTAGCTTTATGGGACGACTCAAACTTGAAGATGAGCGTCGTGATGCCCGTAAGTCACTGGAACTGGCAAATGTGCAATGGCAGGAGACCTTTGATACCATTCCTGACATGGTAACCGTACTGGATACCTCCCACCAAATGGTGCATGTTAATAAGGCAGCCAGAGAACGGATGGATATCTGTGAATCAGGGGCAGGCAGCCTCGTCGGCCCCTGTTTCCAGCACCTGCACGGTGTCAGCCATCCACCCGAAGGCTGTCCCCACAGTCTGTTGCTGAAGGATCATAAGCCCCACGAAGCTGAAGTCTTTATACCTAAATTAAACTGCTATCTCCATGTTACGGTAAATCCAACCTTTGATGCTGATGGCAATCTGGTTGGTGCTGTCCATGTGGCACGTGATGTGACCAAACGGCGCGAGATGGAAGATAAACTTCGCTACCTGAGTACCCATGACGAGATGACCAAGCTGTATAACCGGGCTTTTTTTGAGGCAGAGGTTGAGCAGCTTGAAAAAGGTCGATCAGCTCCGCTATCAGTCGTTATTGCTGATCTGGATGGCTTGAAAGAGGCAAACGACAGCTTTGGGCATGATGCTGGTGATGGCCTGATTCGAGCTGCTGCAGACCTGTTACGGGAGATATTCAGGGCAGGTGATGTCATCGCCAGAATTGGTGGTGATGAGTTTGCCGTCATTTTGAAAGGGGTGGGAGAAGAGTTGCTTGAAACGATCATGCTGCGTGCGCGACAGATTGCTGATGAAGACCACCTGTCTGAAGATGGTTTAAGGGTCAGCTTTTCGATGGGGAGCGCAACTACAGCCTCTCCTTCACGATTGCAGGATGCAATCAAGGCGGCAGATATGGCGATGTATCAGGATAAGAGAGCCCGCAAATCAAAGTAAACGGGCTTTCAAACTCTGTGGTAACAGCTCGAAACGAAATCTTTTTTTCTGCCTTCTGATAATTATACCGTAGACGTTCTTGACTTCACTGTCTCGCTGTACTAACGTCGGTAAAATTTATCACCGCGAGGTAGCAAAGCCATGCCGCTCGAAAACCTTCCAGAAGGATTAACCTTTGATGATGTGCTGCTTGTCCCGGCCCATTCCCTTGTTCTGCCCCGAGATGTAAACCTGTCCACACGACTTTCCCGCAACATCCCACTTAACATACCGCTGGTCAGTGCTGCCATGGATACGGTCACCGAATCCCGCGCTGCCATTGCCATGGCCCGTGAAGGCGGTATCGGTATCATCCATAAGAATTTTTCCATTGAAGCGCAAGCCCAAGAGGTTGACAAGGTCAAGAAAAGTGAATCCGGCATGATCGTTGACCCGATCACCATGCGGCCGACCCAGAAGATTCGCGAAGCACTTGAGATGATGTCAAGGTACCGTATCTCCGGTGTACCTATCACCAAGGCCAATGGCAAGTTGGTGGGGATTCTGACCAACCGTGACCTGCGCTTTGAAACTGACTATGACCTGCCTATTTCAGCCCGTATGACCAAGCGCAACCTGGTCACAGTTCCGGTGGGCACCACACTGGAACAGGCCAAGGAACACCTGAAGCATACCAGGGTGGAAAAGCTGCTGGTGGTTGATGACGCCCGTTTTCTGAAGGGGTTGATCACCATTAAGGATATCGAAAAGGTAAAAAAGTACCCCAATTCCTGCAAAGACAGCCTGGGACGTCTGCGGGTTGGTGCTGCAGTTGGCCCCACTGCCGAGATGGAGGCCCGCATGGAGGCCCTGATTAAGGCTGGTGTTGATGTGGTTGTTATTGATACCGCCCACGGTCATTCTCAAGGGGTGATTGATGCCGTGATTCGTGCCAAGGCAACTTTTCCTGGAGTTGAAATAATTGCTGGTAATATTGCAACTGCCGATGCCGCTGCTGCCTTAATCAAGGCTGGTGCCGATGGTATCAAGGTGGGAATTGGACCTGGATCAATCTGCACCACCCGGGTTGTTGCCGGGGTAGGGGTGCCACAAATTACTGCCATTATGGAATGCGCACGGGTTGCCCATCAGCACGGTGTACCGGTTATTGCCGATGGTGGGATCAAGTTTTCAGGTGATCTGCCCAAAGCGGTTACCGCCGGTGCTGATGTCATCATGATCGGCTCACTCTTTGCCGGCACTGAAGAATCACCTGGTGATACAGTTCTGTATCAGGGCCGGACCTATAAGAGCTACCGCGGTATGGGCTCCATTGGTGCCATGAAGGAAGGCAGTAAGGATCGCTACTTCCAGTCTGATGTGGGTGATGATGTCAAACTGGTGCCGGAAGGTATTGAAGGGATGGTGCCGCTGCGTGGACCGCTGTCAGCCAACATCCATCAGCTGATTGGTGGCCTGCGTTCCGGCATGGGCTACACCGGCAGCGCCTCCATCAAAGAGTTGCAGGATAATGGTCGCTTTATCCGTATTACCGGTGCCGGCCTGAAGGAATCCCACGTTCATGATGTAACCATTACCAAAGAAGCCCCTAACTACCGGGCAAGCTAAGGATAGATACTGTATGAGTTCTACTGATATTCACAGCCAGAAAATTCTGATTCTCGACTTTGGTTCCCAGGTTACTCAGCTGATTGCCCGCCGCATTCGTGAACAGTCGGTCTACTGCGAAATCCATCCCTATAACATGGGACTTGAGAAAATAAAGGCTTTTGCGCCACAGGGGATTATCCTTTCCGGTGGCCCAAGCAGTGTCTATGATGCTGAGGCACCTCATTCCGATGCTGGTGTCTATGATCTGGGCGTACCGGTACTGGGTATCTGCTACGGCATGCAACTGATGACCAGCCAGCTGGGTGGTAAGGTCGAGCGTTCTGATAAGCGGGAATTTGGCCGGGCAGCTATGGCTATCGATGACACCACTGACCTTTTTTCCGGCCTGGCAAATAAGGAAGAAGTATGGATGTCCCATGGGGACAAGATTGAACAGATGCCCAAAGGGTTCTGCGCCATCGCCCATACTGACAACACCCCGGCTGCAGCCATGAAGGACGAGAAACGTCGTCTCTACGCCGTACAGTTCCACCCGGAAGTGGTTCACACTCCTAAAGGCGCTGAGATTCTGGGGAACTTTGTCTTTGCTGTCTGCGGATGCCAGCCGATCTGGACCATGGCCAATTTCATTGAAACCGAAATTGCCTCCATCCGGGAAAGAGTAGGCAAAGGCAAGGTCATCTGTGCCCTGTCCGGCGGTGTGGATTCATCAGTCGTTGCAGTGTTGCTCCATAAGGCAATTGGTGATCAGTTACAGTGTATCTTTGTTAACAACGGTCTGTTGCGCAAGGGTGAGGCAGAAAAGGTCGTTAATCTCTTTACCCGTCATTTTAAAATAAACCTTGATTATGTTGAAGCATCAGATCGCTTTCTTGATAAACTCAAAGGGATCACTGATCCTGAGCAGAAGCGGAAGATCATTGGCAATGAATTTATTTTTCTGTTTGAAGATGAGTCTAAGAAACTTGGTGAAGTTGAATGGCTTGCACAGGGCACACTGTACCCTGACGTAATCGAATCCGTATCCACCAAAGGACCATCAGCAGTGATCAAAAGCCACCATAACGTGGGTGGACTGCCTGACCGGATGAAGATGAAACTGATTGAACCGGTACGGGAACTGTTTAAGGACGAGGTCCGTCTGCTGGGCAAAGAACTTGGCCTGCCGGATGAAGTGATTCACCGCCAGCCATTCCCCGGTCCTGGTCTGGCAATCCGTTGTATTGGCGAGATTTCAGCAGATCGGCTTGAAATCCTGCGGGAATCAGATGCCATTGTACTGGATGAAATCCGCAAGGCCGGTCTCTACCGCGAAATCTGGCAGTCTTTTGCAGTACTGCTACCGGTTCGTTCAGTTGGAGTCATGGGCGATGCCCGCACCTATGATTACACCATTGCCCTGCGTGCCGTAAACTCGCTGGATGGCATGACTGCTGACTGGGTCAAACTGCCCTATGAGGTGATGGGGAGTATCTCATCACGGATCATCAATGAGGTTAAAGGCGTTAACCGGGTGGTCTATGACATCAGTCAGAAACCACCGGCAACCATTGAGTGGGAATAGGGATTCTGAAAGCAGGAGGGGCCATGCGTAAATCGTTACTGACAATCTGTATTGTGGTCTGCAGTGTCTTTATGATCTCTCTGGCAGCTTCTGCCAAGACCCTGGTTCTTGAAGGCAACCTTGATGGTGCAATCGCTATGCGCCAATCAATGGAGTTTTCAGTTAACAAAGGAACCGTCTCCAGCTTTTCATTCAAGTTTGCCCTGCCTGCCACGTTTGCAACCAAGACCGTCAGCCAGAGGGTTGATGGTCTTGACATAGCCCTGTCTCCTGAGCCAACCAATTCAACGGTTGAAACCGACCGTTTTGGCAACAGGTTTCAACGGGTCAGCTGGAATAATGTTACACAGGACATCCGGGTTAACCTGAAGTATACAGCCAATGTCCATACCCAGCTGACAGATATGGCAAGCAAGACAGCGTTTCCACTGGGTAGCCTTGCCTCAAAAGAGTCCCTGTATCTGCAGCATACTGATATGGTTCAGGGGAACTCTGAAATTAAATCTCTTGCCCGTCAACTGACCAGTGGTGCCAAAAACGAGTATGAGGCAGTATCGGCAATTATCAACTGGGTCACTGACAACATTAAATACACTTTTAACCCGCCCCAGTATGATGCCGCCTATACCCTCTCAACCAAAAGCGGTAACTGTCAGAACTTTGCCCACCTCTCCATTGCCCTGATGCGCAGTGCAGGAATTCCAGCCCGAATTGTCGGGGGGATAACCCTGAAAGAAGCATGGAAGGTGCCAATTGACGCAAAAAATTCCATTGTGCAGAGCATGGGGCAGGGGGGACATGCCTGGTTGGAAGTCTATTTTCCTGATCTGGGATGGTTGCCCTATGATCCACAACAATCCAGGCAGTTTACCTCATCACGGCACATCAAACAGACCCATGGACTGGACTCCCGTGATATCAATGATACCTGGAAGGGTGGGCCTTACCTGCCAGCCTACAATGAGCTGATTGAAGGGCGTTACACCTCTGATGATATCAAGCTGAAGATGAAGCGCTATGCCAGCGCACCTCGTCCCTACATTCTGAGCAATGCCGTTACTGTTGGAGGAGTTGCTCCCTCTGACACTCAAGATACAGGGCATGTCATACCTCCTCCGGCTAAACAACCCCGTACAGAGCCCAAGACAGATGTGGCATCAGCCAAACCAACACCTCCTCAGCAAGGCCCAGGTGCTGGCCCTGCTGAGACCCGTTTTGTCAACGATGATGACTCATCTGATGAGGATCAGCCCAAGCCAACCAAGCCGGTAAAACCAAAACATCCGCCCAAAGTGGAACCTAAGCCACCTAAGATAATTGTTTCCAAACCGCCCAAGATAGAACCCAAGACGCCGGTTGTCGTTGAACCTGCTCATAGGAAGCCACGCCCCGGTACTGCGTTAGCCTTTGGTAATATGGATTTCCCCGCCCTGGTTAATCTGTATAACGTTAAGGGAGATACCGGCACCCGTGTGTTTGAGCGTGAGACATCTGAATACGTCACCTCAAAGCATATCTTTGCCCAGGCGATTCAGGTTAAAGACCGGATGAGTCTTGAAAAAATTTCTTTGGCCATGCGCAAGTTTGGCGGTGATGGCTCAGTATACATTGATCTGGTTAAGGACAAAGGGGGGAAGCCTGATATTATGCAGGGGACTCGCTCTAACCTCCTGGATCTTGAAAAAATCACAAGAAAACCCGGTTACTATTGGGTAGATTTTTCATTTCCTCCAGATGGTAACAAACCACAGCAACTTGCTCCTGGTAAGTACTGGATTGTCTTCCGTGCCTCAGGTGAGGCTATCATGAACTGGTTCTTCACACCGGGTAAACCGTATGGCGAAGGGGATGATACACGCTCAACAGCCAAAGGATTCCAGTGGGAAGATATCCTTAACTATGATTTTGTTTTCAAGGTCAGTGGCAAGGCTCTTTAATATATCCTCTGTCTGCTTGTTGACAGGGTTTGTGCTGATAGTATCAGCATGTTCTCAGCAGGAAAGCAAAACAATCAGGAGTAAGCAAACGTCGTCAGAACATTTGAAAGCCCGAAAATTATATGCAGAGCTATGCGCCAGTTGCCATGGTATACAGGCCAGGGGCGGGATAGGACCAGATTTAACGGTATCCCGTTTCAGGTATGGTAAAAACAGGACCGCAATTGAAAAAAGTATAGTGGATGGACGTACCGGCGGGATGCCTGCCTTTGGCAGCCATCTGAAACCGGAAGAAACAGCTGTATTGGCAGAGTATCTACTTTCATTATAGAACTTTCCCAGAGGAGGCACTACTGTGGCGGGAATCAGCTTTGAAGAGGTAATGTTTACGGTCATGACGGCCACCCAGGACACTTTTAAGTGCTACATGAATATTGAGCTGTATGCTGGCCATGTGGATCGCAAGGTGGCACCGGTTGATTCGGATATTACCGGTATTATCGGTGTTGCCGGTGATCGTGTTGGCTATATTATTGTAGCCGCAGACCGGGCAACCGCACAATTGGTGGCCCGTGAAATGCTGATGGATGATGAACCGGATGAGGATTCAATCCGCGATGCCATTGGTGAACTGATCAACAACATTGCCGGAGCCTTCAAGACCAAGTACCACGACCAGTATGGTAACGTGGCCATGGGGCTTCCACTGGTGGTGTCCGGACAATTACGTACCGTCACCGAACCTGCTGAAGAAGGGGCCAGTATGAACGTCCAGTGCAAAGGGGTTACCATCCCCTTTACCAATAAGGATGGCAGCGCCAACCTGAAGGTTATGATCTACATGTAATGACTGATATTTCGTCTATTTTAGTCCGCTACCAGGAGTTGTTATCAGAAGTTGACACCTGGTTCACGCACTGCAGCCTCGCGGCAGGTAATCAGATCGCCTGCCAGCGGGGCTGTTCTGCATGTTGCCGAGGTCTGTTTGATATTACCATGCTGGATGCCCGACTGTTGCGGGAAGGGTTTGAACATCTACCTTTTGACACACGACAGTTGGTAACAGGTGCTGCACAGCGTAGTATTGTAGGTATCCGTGCAATCTGGCCTGACTTTGATCAACCCTACCTTTTTAACAATTACACGGAAGAAGAATGGGATCTGGTCATGCCTGAAGAGGACGAAACACCCTGTCCTCTGCTTGGGCAGGACGGGCTCTGTCTTGTTTATAAACACCGTCCCATGACCTGTAGGTTGAACGGCATTCCGATGGTTGACACCAGCGGTGAGATTCTGTTTGATGAGTGGTGCAGTCTTAATTTTATTAACGTAGATCCGCTCAAGATGCAGGAACTACGTTTTCATTTTAATGACATTTTTACCCAGGAACAGCTCTTGTTCAGAGAGCTTACCCAGCGTTTTTTTGGCAAGCCGTTTAATGAGCTGGATACCGTCATTCCAGCAGCTGTACTGATTGATTTCAATAATTTATGGATACCGGAGCAGGTGTGGAAACAAAGAACTACCTGACACCCACAGAAACCATCAATGCCATTGTGCAGAGTGGTAAGCGGGTTACGACACAGTGTCGGCGTCGTACATTTCTGTTGTCACTACTGGCCGGGTTCTATATCGCTTTTGGAGCTCAGCTCTCCACAGTAGTACTTCATGATGCCGCCGGTTTCGTTGGTATGGGTATAGCCAGACTTTTGGCAGGGGTGGTCTTCTCTTTTGGCCTGATGCTGGTGGTGGTTTGTGGTGCGGAACTGTTTACCGGTAACAGCCTGCTGGTTTCTTCTGCCATGGATGGAGAAATTTCCTGGATAAAATTGATCGAAAACTGGTCTGTTGTCCTGTTTGGCAATCTGTTGGGAGCGCTTTTCATGGCCTGGCTTCTGTATGAATCCCAGCTCTGGCAAAATGGTACCATTGCAAAACAGGTACTTGTTACGGCTACGGCTAAAAGTCAACTCTCCTTTTGGGTCGCGTTTGTACGGGGAATCCTTTGTAACTGGTTGGTATGCCTGGCTGTTTTTATGGCTACAGCAGCTCGGGATGTCACGGGTAAGTTACTGTCATGTCTGGTGCCGATCACTGCCTTTGTGGCCAGTGGTTTTGAACACTCCATTGCCAACATGTATTTTATTCCTGCAGGGTTACTGCTTAAGTCCGGCTTAGGTATCACAGAACCTGCATTAACCTGGAACGCCTTCCTGTTCGGTAATATCCTTCCGGTAACCCTGGGTAACATTGTAGGAGGAGTTTTGTTTGTGGCCTGCGCCTATTCCTATGTGCATTTACCCCGAAACCGGCGCTAGGCTCTCCTTGCAATTCCTTGGCTGTTCCGCTACTATTCCACGGCTATGAAACCACTTACCAGACAACTGCATGTAGGACCGGTGGCGGTGGGAGGAGGCGCTCCCTGCGCTGTCCAGTCCATGTGTTCCACCGATACCCGTGATGTCAAGACGACCCTGGCACAGATTCAAGCCTTGCATGAGGTTGGTTGCGAGATTGTTCGTTGCGCAGTACCTGATGCTGATGCAGCGGATGCCTTGGCCACCATAAAGGCACAGAGTCCAATTCCGGCTATTGCTGACATTCACTTTGATTACAAACTGGCTCTGCGGGTGCTGGAGGGTGGCATTGATGGCCTCCGCCTCAACCCCGGTAACATTGGTGAGCACTGGAAAGTAGCAGAAGTGGTGAAAGCTGCTGCCGAGCGCAAGGTGCCGATCCGTATCGGAGTCAATGCCGGTTCTCTGGAAAAACAGCTGCTTGAAAAATATGGGCATCCAACCGCAGAGGCAATGGTTGAATCCGCTCTGGGCCATATCCGTATCCTTGAAGATCTGAACTATCAGGAGATCAAGGTCTCGCTCAAGGCCTCTGATGTGCCCAAGACCGTTGAAGCCTATCGTCTGCTGTCCAAACAGGTCAATTATCCCCTTCATATCGGCATTACTGAGGCAGGTACCATCTTTTCCGGCACGATCAAGTCTTCAGTAGGTCTTGGTATCCTGCTCTATGACGGGATTGGCGATACCCTACGGGTTTCCTTAACCGGTGATCCGGTGGATGAGGTGCGGGTAGGGTATGAAATCCTTAAATCGCTGGGGTTGCGTCAGCGGGGCGTTAATTTTGTTTCCTGCCCAACCTGTGGCCGTTGCCAGATCAACCTGATTAAGGTTGCTGAAGAAGTTGAGAAACGTCTGCAGTCGGTTGATAAAAGGATTACCGTGGCGGTGATGGGTTGTGCGGTGAATGGTCCAGGTGAAGCACGTGAAGCGGATGTCGGTGTGGCTGGCGGCAAAGGAGAAGGACTGATCTTTCGTAAGGGAGAGGTCGTCCGAAAGGTGGCTGAAGCTGAACTGGCAGATGCCCTGCTGGAAGAGATCAATAACCTGTAACAGCGTATCGGGGCGATTATGCGAAGTTTAATTGTTGATGATGACGATATGGGTCGTCTGATGCTGGCCAGTTCCCTGGAAGAATTTGGCCCTTGTGAACAGGCTGAAAACGGACAGCAGGCCCTGGAACTGATTGATGCTGCGGCTACCGCAGCATCTCCCTACAACCTGATCTGTCTGGATATTATCATGCCGATCATGGATGGCACCACAACCCTGCGCGGTATTCGGGAACGGGATCAGCAACAGGGCAGACGAACCAAGGTGTTTATGATCTCTGCCTGCAATTCGCCACAGGATATAGAAGATGCCTTTTTTGAAGGTGATTGTGATGATTACGTGGTCAAACCGTTCCAGCGGGAAGCCGTAACCCAAATGCTACAGCGTCATAAATTGATATAAGGTGGTTTAATTGTAATGCGTTATACACAATTCTTTATTCCAACACTTAAAGAAACTCCGTCCGATGCCGAGGTTATCTCTCACCAGCTAATGATGCGTTCCGGCATGATTCGCAAGATTGCTGCAGGCATCTATACCTATATGCCGTTGGGGTTGCGATCGATCCGTAAGTTTGAGCAGATTGTACGGGAAGAGATGAACAGGGCAGGGGCGATTGAGTTGCTGATGCCAGGTGTTCAACCTGCAGAACTCTGGATCGAATCCAAACGTTGGGCCCAGTATGGCAAGGAATTACTGCGTTTTAAAGATCGCAAGGACAATGAATTCTGCATGGGGCCAACCCATGAAGAGATTATTACTGATATTGCACGGCGTGAAGTCAAGAGCTACCGTCAGATGCCGGTCAACTTCTATCAGATTCAGACCAAATTCCGTGATGAAATTCGTCCCCGCTTTGGCCTGATGCGTGGCCGTGAGTTTATCATGAAGGATGCCTACTCCTTTGATGTTGATTCCTCTGCAGCTGATCTTTCCTATGACAAGATGTACCAGGCCTACAACCGGATTTTTGAGCGTTGCGGTCTTAATTTTAGAGCGGTAGAGGCTGATACTGGCTCCATTGGTGGTTCCGCATCCCATGAATTCATGGTGCTGGCCTCATCAGGAGAAGATGCCATTGTATCCTGTGATGCCTGTCGTTACGCTGCCAATGTGGAAAAGGCAGAAGGGATCAAGCAGCAGGGTGGGGCAGGGCAGCAGACCTTAACCAAGGTGCATACTCCGGATAAGAAGACCATAGCAGAGGTAGCTGAGTTTCTTACTCTTGCGCAATCTGAAACCGTTAAGGCACTGGTATTGTCCAACGGTGAAGACAAGTTTGTGATGGCCCTGGTGCGGGGCGACCATGAACTGAATGAGCTTAAACTGAAGAACCGTCTTGGCTGGGACGAGATCCAGATGGCCACTGACGATGAGATCCTGCGTTTTACCGGTTCACCTCCTGGCTTCCTTGGCCCGCTGGGGTTGAAAGAAGAACTGCTTGTGGTGGCTGATTATGCTGTTGAAACAATGACTGATTTTGTCATCGGCGCCAATCAGACCGATCAACACTATACCGGTGCCAATGCAGGCCGTGACTTTCAAATCAACCAGATCACCGACATCCGTCTGATCGGTGCCGGTGATCCCTGTCCACGCTGTTCAGGTGGTACACTGGAGGTCTGGCGCGGGATTGAGGTAGGGCATGTATTCAAGCTGGGTACCAAATACTCAAGCAGCATGAATGCCACCTATCTGGATAAAGATGGCAAAGAGCAGATCATCTTTATGGGCTGCTATGGTATTGGTATCGGACGTACCGTGGCTGCATCCATTGAGCAGAACCATGATGATAACGGTGTCATCTGGCCATTGCCATTGGCTCCGTTCCATTGCTCGGTTGTTGCCATCAATGCCCAGAAGGATGAAGCGGTTATGGCAGCTGCTCAGGATATCCATGATCGTCTTGAGTCAGCCGGTGTTGAGGTACTGCTGGATGATCGGGATGAACGTCCTGGTGTCAAGTTCAAGGATCATGACTTGATCGGTATTCCGCTACGGATCGTGGTCGGTGGCAAAAACCTGGCAGAAGGCAAGGTTGAGTTCAAACAACGAGCAGGCGGAGAGATGCAACTGTTAGTACCGGAGCAGGCAATTGAAACCGTTATTGCACAGGTTAAGGCGGCCTGCGGAGGTACCCGATGAGTAATCCTGCTATCTGGGATATCCAGCATGAATGCATGCCACGCGAAGAGCTTGAGCAACTTCAGCTGGAACGGCTGCAGGCTACACTTAATCGTGTCTACAAGAATGTCCGCTGCTATCAGAACAAGTTCAATGAACTGGGAATTGTACCGGAAGATATTACCTCGCTGGCTGATCTTTCCCGTCTGCCGTTTACCACAAAAGAGGACCTGCGCCTAAACTACCCCTATGGTATGTTTGCAGTGCCGCTACGGGAAGTTGTGCGGATTCATTCCTCATCCGGCACAACCGGCAAACCAACGGTGGTTGGCTATACCAAGCATGATCTTAAGACCTGGTCTAATCTGGTGGCCCGCTTTATGACTGCTGCTGGTGTGACCCCGGATGATGTTGTTCAGATCGCCTTTGGCTACGGCCTGTTTACCGGTGCTTTTGGGCTGCACTATGGTTCTGAAGCCATTGGTGCTGCCGTCATCCCTATGGGTGGGGGCAACACCGAAAAGCAGATCATGATTATGCAGGATTACCGTACCACCGCCCTGGTTGGCACTCCCAGCTATGCCTTAACCCTGGCAGACCGGTTGGAAAAGATGGGGATTGATCCCAAGTCACTTTCTTTGAAAGTTGGCCTGTTTGGTGGAGAACCCTGGTCAGAGGCGATGCGGCTGGAAATTGAACAACGTCTGCAGATCAGCGCCACAGACAACTACGGTCTGTCAGAAGTAATAGGTCCTGGTGTTGCCGGCGAATGTCACCACAAGTGCGGTATGCACCTTGCGGAAGATGCCTTTATTGCTGAAATTATTGATCCTGAAACAGGTGAAGTGCTGCCTCCAGGTAGTGTTGGTGAGTTGGTGTTGACCAGTCTGACCAAAGAAGCCTTTCCGATGATCCGCTACAGAACCAGAGATATCACCAGTCTGATCTATGAGCCCTGTGCCTGTGGCAGAACCTTGGCACGGATGAAAAAGACCATGGGCCGCAGCGATGATATGCTGATCATCAAGGGTGTTAACGTATTCCCGTCACAGATTGAAGAAATTCTGTTTTCTATTGAAGGATGTGAACCACATTATCAGTTAATTGTGCAGCGTACCGGCACCACTGATATTCTTGAAATTGACATTGAAGTTACTGAGAATATCTTCTTTGATGAGATGAAGAAGCAGCGGGCTTTCCTGGAATCCATAGAACGCAGGATTCATTCAGCACTTGGGGTTGGTGCCACTGTTAAACTGGTAGAACCCAATAGTATTCCTCGTCATGAAGGTAAGGCACAACGGGTTATTGATAAACGGAGTCTGTAACTCTTCTTATGTTGCCTTTTTTTAACGTTTCATGCTATTAAACAATCATCTCAGGCCAGCCGCAACGCTTCCGGTGTTGCGGCTTTTCTGTGCAAATTCATTATGTTGGAGTTTTCTGCGGTGTTGCGTACTAACTATTTATTGCCCCCGAAGCTGAAGATCCCGTTTTTCATCCTGTCCTTATTGATTCCTGTCACACTCACCGCCTGTCAGGATCACAACAAAGCTGCTACTACACCTGCTGCTCAGAAGATTGTGCAGGCTGCATCTTCAAGTAGCAGTGCTGCTGGTAAACCACTTCAACCCAAGGGGTTTGACCAGCGAAGCAGCTGCATTGGTTCAGAACTGCCGCCCCAGTCACAGATAAGTTCTGCCAGGGCTGCCAAGATCAAATTTAACGCCGGTGAAGATCCTGAATTTGCTCGTAGAAAAGGGTGGCCTAAAAAATATCCGACCCCTCTGGCTGGCTCCATAGTGCCGCAAAAACGGATAGTGGCCTATTACGGTAATCCACTTTCAAAACGTATGGGCGCCTTGGGGGAGTTTCCCAAGGATGAGATGCTCAAGCGTCTCAAGGCAGAGGTTGTAAAATGGGAAAAAGCTGATCCAAACATGCCGGTTCAACCTGCTTTACACTTGATTGCTGTTGTTGCCCAAGGAGCACCAGGCAAGGCAGGAAAATACCGCTTGTTTATGACCAATGACCTGATTAATCAGGTGTATGGTTGGGCTAAAGAGGCAGGAGCCGTCCTGTTTATTGATATTCAAACCGGTCATGATGATATTCGCACTGTTTTGCCCCAATTTGAATGGATACTTAAGAACCCTGATGTTCACCTGGGTATTGATCCAGAGTTCAACCTGATTTCCAGCAAAGCGAAACCTGGCAAAAAAATCGGTACCTATGATGCTGCCGATATTAACTTCGCCAGCAACTACCTGAAAGATCTGGTGCAAAAGTATAAATTACCACCCAAGGTCTTTGTTGTGCATCGTTTTACCCGTAATGGCGTTACGAATGCAGACAAGATTGTGCTGCGTCGCGAAGTACAGATTGTCATGCATATGGACGGTTGGGGAGCTCCCTGGTTAAAGCGTGATTCGTACAAGGATTATATTGTTGCTGAACCGGTCCAGTTTACCGGATTTAAATTGTTCTATCACAACGACACAAAGAAGGGTGATCCGCTTATGATTCCCCAGGATCTGCTTAAACTGAATCCCAAGCCGGTTTACATCCAGTATCAGTAATTGCAGTAGGTTAGCAGAAATAGCTAGAAATTGATCGTACTTTACATAATATAGCTTATGGGTGTTTTATATCGAGGTCGAGCATAGGCCACTTTGATATAAGGCTTGCAAATCACACGGAATACCGGTAGTGTAACGCCGCACTTCAGATAGAGCACACAAAGGAGCAACCAGCTGCATGAGCAAAGAAGAAGCAATTGAAGTTGAAGGTACGGTTATTGAGCCGTTGCCGAATGCGATGTTTCGGGTCAAGCTGGAAAACGACCATATTGTACTGGCTCATATTTCCGGTAAAATGCGCAAGTATTTCATCAAAATATTGCCTGGCGACAAGGTAACGGTTGAACTTTCCCCATACGACCTTACCCGTGGCCGGATCACCTACCGAGCCAAATAACAACCTTTTACGCACACAACAACACTGAACTCATGCTTGCTGCCCTTTGCAGCGCATGGGTTTTATGTTGTTATATCTATTTGATATAAAAGGAGATTGTATTTATGTTGTCTGTTGCTGATTTAAAAAAAGGTACCAAGCTTATCCTTGATGGTGATCCCTATGTGGTGACCTCTTTTGATTTCGTTAAGCCGGGCAAAGGCCAAGCCCTTTACAAGTGCAAAATGAAAAATATGATTAGTGGCTCCACCCTTGATCGTACCTATCGTTCTGGTGAAAGCTTTGAACCTGCAGGCATGGATGAGCGCGATATGGAGTATCTGTACAAAGAAGGTACCCATTATACCTTTATGGACCAGCAGAGTTATGAGCAGGTTGTGATGGAAGAAGATGCGGTTGGTGATGCCAAGAACTTCCTGCTTGAAAACACCAAGGTTGCTGTACTTTTGTTCGGTGAAAAGCCGATCGGCGTAACCCTGCCTAACTTTATCAACCTTCGCGTCACCCAGACTGATCCATGGTTAAAAGGTGACACCTCTGGTAGCGATTCAAAGCCAGCCACTGTTGAAACCGGCTATGTACTGCGCGTACCACCATTTATCGAAGAAAATGAACTGATTGTGATTGATACCCGTACCGGTGAATACTCCACCCGCGTTAAGGGGTAAACCTTTGTTGCAGTCTACTGCTCTTCATAGGCGGGTACAGGTACTGCAGGCCATACGAATGTTTTTTTCAGAGCGGGGGTTTCTCGAAGTAGAGACCCCCTTTCGTATTCCTGCCAATGCACCGGAAGAGTTTATAGATCCCATCCCTACCCTGTCATGGCAACTTCAGACTTCGCCTGAAATATGCATGAAGCGTCTGCTGTGTCGCGGCTATGATAAAATTTTTCAGATCTGTCGTTGTTGGCGGTCTGATGAACGCGGTTCACGCCACCTCTCGGAATTTACCATGCTGGAATGGTATCGCAGTGATGCTGACTACCATGATCTGATGCAGGATTGCCGTGGCTTGCTTCAGTATGTGGCAGATTTCTGCACTACAGACTCCTGTTTTACTCGAAACGGCTTAAAAATAGACCCCCATCAATCCTGGCAGTATTTTAGCGTGCAGGAGGCGTTTTTGCAGTTCACCAAGGCAAAAGCCTTGGATAGTGTCAAAAACGGGCTCTTTGATGAGCTTTTAACAGCGGAAATCGAACCTGCTTTTGAAAAATTTGAGGTGCCGGTTATTTTGCAGGATTATCCTGCACAGCTGGCTGCATTGGCCAGGCTGAAAAGTGATACACCGGATTATGCAGAACGGTTTGAGTTGTACGTTGGTGGGTTGGAACTGGCAAACGGTTTCAGTGAATTAACAGATCCCCTGGAACAGCGGACCCGTTTTGAAGAAGCCAATCTAATGAGACAACAACTGGGTAAGACAAAACTGCCATTGCCAGAACCGTTTTTAACTGAACTTTCAGCCATGCCCTCTTCTGCTGGCATCGCGTTAGGGGTTGATCGTCTGGTGATGCTGACCACAGGCTCAGAGCGAATTGATCAGGTGGTTGCCTTTACACCTGAGTCACTGTAAGTCTCTTCAACCTGGCAGAGTGCACTTCCCTGCTGCAACCTTAACCGCACTTCCTGTCCTATCCGTAATTCAGCGGCATTTCTCACAATAGTTCCACCATGGAGCTGTTCAACCACAGAATATCCCCGTGACAATGTATGGAGTGGCGAAAGGGTATCGAGCCGGGCTGTTGCCTCACCATGGCTTCTACCAAGTACTTCAAGATGATGACATACCCGGCGCTCAGCCCGTTCAGACAACAGAAGTAGTTCCTGTCTCAGCTTGCTGATTTTCACCGCTGGATGTAATCCGGCCAGGTACTGTTCCATACGGGCGAGTTGTTCACTGCGTCGTCCCAATAAATTCCTCAGAGCCATATCAAGCCGTTCAGACAGATCATCAACCCGCTGTACCTGATGTCCGAGCATCCGGGAAGGATCATGCAAGGCACGATGCAACCCTACAAGGTTTTGTGAGCGAAGGCGCAGCTGGCCTGACATAGCTTGCTGCAGCCGGTGTGAAAGTGCATCCAGTTGATGCCCCAATTCTTCTTTGGCAGTGCATACCAGTTCTGCAGCAGCAGAAGGGGTTGGTGCCCGCAGATCAGCAACAAAATCACAGATAGTCCAATCAATTTCATGGCCAACAGCAGAAATAACAGGGATCTTGGAACGATAGACCGCTCTGGCAACCTCCTCTTCATTAAAGGCCCAGAGATCCTCCAAAGAACCACCACCGCGTCCCACAATCAAAACATCAGCTGCATGCAGTCGGTTCAGGTAATCAATGGCGGTTGCAATCTCTGCAGCTGCCCCATCTCCCTGCACCCGTACCGGATAAATCAGAAGATCCAAACCAGCATTACGTCGCCTCAACACATTCAAAATATCATGAATTGCTGCACCAGTAGCCGAGGTAACAATGCCGACCCGTTGGGGTATGGCGGGTAAAGATTGCTTATGGATCTCACTGAAAAGCCCCTCCCCTGCTAACCTCTCCTTTAGCTGCATAAAGGCCGTCTGTAAGGCACCAATCCCTTTGGGTTCGACATATTCGGCTATCAGCTGATAGTCACCCCGCTGGTCATAGACAGATAATCTGCCCCGTACAATGACTGACATTCCTTCCTCAAGCTTAAACTTGAGTGCTTTAACACAACTGCGGAACATGACACCGCGCAGCATGGCGCCGCTATCTTTAAGGGTAAAATAGGCGTGACCTGAGGCAGGCAAGGCCAGATTGGATAGCTCGCCTTCAACCCAGACCTGGTTGAAGTTGTCTTCAATTAAGTCCTTTAAGAGCGAGGTGAGTCGGCTGACCGTCAGGATCGTTTGTTCAGAAAAGAGATTCATGCCTGGGAAGGTAACACAGTGACTGCAGATGGTCAAACCAGGGTTGACCATAAGGCTCTCTTTCCGTATGATGCACACCATGAATAATTTCCCCTATATCCTGACTATCTCATCTGAAAAGGGTGGTGTTGGTAAGACTACCCTGGCAACCAACCTGGCAATATATTTAAAAGCAATGCAGGAAAATCTGCCAGTTACTATCATTTCCTTCGACAATCACTTTACAGTTGATCAGATGTTTGAGCTAAAGGGTCAAAAAACCCATGGGACGGTTGAGGATCTATTGACCGGAACACGTGGGGCTGATCTGCTGCATCAGGGACAATATGGAGTTAACTACATCCCCTCCTCCAACAATTTGACTGAATTGTATCATGGTTTTAAAGGGCCCATGGCACTCTGTCGTATGGTTGCTGAATCAGGTATTTCCGGCATAATCATCTTGGATACCCGGCCAGATCTGAATATTCTGACTCAAAACGCCTTATACGCAGCTGACCGTGTACTTATTCCGGTTAAGGACATGCCCAGTCTTGAAAATTGCAAGCACATTTTCGCACTCTTTGATCAACGTGGGATTGATAAAAAATCCCTGTCACTAATTCCCTGTCTGATTGATAACCGGATTAAATATGACGGCCTGTTCAAGGATCAGCGCACGCTGTTACGGGCCTTTGCCATCAACCGGGGCTACCGCTGCATGGATACCTACATATCCAAAAGCCCGAAGGTTGAAAGTCTGAATACCAACCCTGACGGTAAGATTTATCCAATTATCAGCCATGCTCGTGAAACCGAGGTTCATGGTCAGTTTACCGAGCTGGCTCGGGATATCCTGACCAGTTACAATCAGACAAAAGAACCACGCGCTCGCCTCTATCATCAGTGGCAGACTGAGCAGGAAGGGCGTAAAAAGGAGGCTTTTCTTGCTCGCCTGGAAGGTGTTCTTCCCCATTGTGTTATCTGTGGCGCACTGCACGAAGGTGAAGGCTCAAAGGGATTCTACTTTGAAACAGCTGATCATACTTCCAGAGGATTTTTACACAGCGATTGTTTTACCGGCATGCTCTGCTCTATTCTCTATGATCTCCATCCCCGCTCGGACCTGTATCAGCTTTCACTACAGGTTATTCGCGAAAGTGCCGGAGCATCAATCGCGGTATTCCGACCTCTTGTGGATCAATCAGGTCAACCGCGACTATACTTTCAACAACTGGATCCAGGCGGCACCCCTTTGCTTGAACGGGAACTTTCTCTTGATGGTTTTTTGGAGGGTGTTTTTGACGGTATTCGCGATCAGTTGTTTCTTCTTTTGAATGAATCAATGACCGGATATGACGGCAAATTACGTGCCAGCTGGTTGGTGGTGCACCCGGTGGATGAAAAAAAGCCTGAACAGGTACTGCAGGATAGTGCCTATCGCAGAATCCAGGATATGCACCGCTTAGTGTCCGAAATGGCGACTAACTGATTTTTGACACATACAGAAAGAACACTAGTACCTATGACAAATCTTATAACGGCTCAAGGCCTCAAATGCCTTCAGGATGAGTTTGAACTCCTCTGGCGGGTGGAACGTCCCAAAGTGGTCCAAGGGGTTTCTGATGCAGCGGCTGAAGGTGATCGTTCCGAAAATGCTGAATACATCTATGGCAAAAAGCGTTTACGGGAGATTGATCGCAGGCTTAAGCAGCTGGGTGGACGCCTGAAAGTGCTTGAAATAGCACCGGCTCCACCCCTTAACCCTACACGGGTAAGTTTTGGATGCTGGGTGTCCTATGAAGATATGGAGGGAAAGCAGTACTGTTACCAGTTAGGTGGGCCGGATGAGTTTGATGTAAAACAGGGAGTCATCAGTATTGACTCGCCGGTTGGACAGGCACTGTTACAAAAACAGGTTGATGATGAGGTCACCATCCGACGCCCCGGTGGTGACCTCACAGTCTATATAACAGAGATTCGTTCTATTCGCGGTTGATTCCCTCTTTAAGGATTGCACTGGGTTTAAATGTCAGCACCCGTCGTGGTTCAATGGTAATGGATTCGCCGGTCTGAGGGTTCCGGCCTCGGCGGGCGTTTTTATCCCTGACCTCAAAGATGCCAAATCCAGATATCTTGACATTTTCTCCCTTTGCCAGTGTTTCCTTGATCAAGTCCAGTAATGCCTCAACATGATCAGCAGCCTCTTTTTGCTTGATACCAAGCTCTTGATGCAGTTGTTTGGCCAGTTCTATCTTGGTCATGAACTCCTCCTTGAAACAGGTCTGCTACCAGCAGCCCGCGTTTAATGTACGTTTACTGTTTAGTCACCAGTCTGGTTATCTTTACCAGTTTGACACCTTTAGCCTGCAGTTCAGGTAATGTTTTAGCCAACGTGCTTATGGTTGCTGGATGAGGGTGACAGATGGCTATGGCATTACCGTTCTTGCGAGCACGTGCCACTGCCTGCTCCAACTGCCCCCTGATATACTCTTCTTTCTGCTCATTATCCAAAAACACATCACGTCGGGCAGCAGCCAGCTTAAGTTCGGCAGCCACTTTAAGACCTGTTGTTTTGGGGGTTGTAATACTATCAACAAAAAACAACCCCTTATCCTTAAGGACTTTCAGTACCACCCGCATCTTGTCTGGATGCTCGGTAAAGCCTGAGCCCATATGGTTGTTGGCACCTACAGCCTGGGGTAACGTGTTCAGATAATCAAACATTCTGCTTCGTAGCTCTTCATCACTCTGTTCAAGTAACAGCCCGTTGGCCTCAAGTCTCCGTTGGGGGTATTCTTTGGACTGCATCGGCATATGTATCATGATTTCAATCCCTTGACCAACAGCATAGTGTGCTACCTCGCGGTCATGCCGTAATCCGGGGATGATCGCAAATGTGACCGGTACACCAATACTGGCAAGTGAGTGTGCTTCCTGGAGTGAGCTACCCATATCATCAATAATAATGGCAAGTTCGGCCTTGACTGGCAAAGGCTTGGTAGCCGGTTGTGGCACCTGCTCAGTTGGCTGAATATCACCGGTATTGTAATCCGGCTTAGGTTGATCAAGTGGTCTCTTTGGAGCAGTGTCGATTTTGGGAACTTCAGACGATGAATGTATCTGTTGAGGAGTTGTCTGTTGTCGCGTTGACTGGGATTTTGCGGCTTTTGTCTGTTGCTGTTGATAGTAATGCAGCAGATACCCACCAACCATAAGTAAACAAATAGCCACAAGAAAAACGGCAAGGGCAAAACCGCCCTTGCCGTTTTTCTTGTATCGGTTAGCATGTGATGATTGTTGCTTAAGAGCCACCTAGTGTTTCTCCGGCCCCATTTTCTTTAAAATCTCCCACCCCTTAAGCAGGTCAAGAGCACGAACCAGTTGATAGTCAACCTTAAGAGGATCTACAGGTTTCTTGACATCAGCAGTATCTTTGGTTGTTTCTTTAGTTACTTCTTTTTTATCGTCAGGCTTTTTGTCACCATCAGTATTTTCAAAGTGGTTTTCAAGATCTTTTTCACGAATAAACATGGATTCGCGACGTGTGGTTTCCTTAGGCATCTCAAGTTGTTCTACAACGATGTCAGGAGTAATGCCTTTGGCCTGAATAGAGCGGCCTTTAGGGGTATAATACCGCGCAGTGGTCAGACGCAGGCCAGATTCGTCAGAAAGAGGAATAATAGTCTGAACCGAACCTTTGCCAAAGCTTTGCGTACCCATAATAATAGCACGTTGATGATCCTGTAGCGCACCGGCAACAATCTCTGATGCACTGGCACTGCCGCCGTTGATCAGGACGACAATTGGATAACCAGGCTCTTTGGCACGAGAGCTGGCATTAAATTGCATCTGTGACTCTTTGTCACGGCCTTGCGTATAGACAATCAGCTTACCATTTTCAATGAAATGATCTGAGATACGTACGGCCTGATCCAACAAACCACCTGGATCATTGCGCAGGTCCAGTACCAGTCCTGAAAGCTGCTTTCCTTTATTTTCCTCAACCAGTGATTTAAGCGCTTTAGCGACATCTTCGTCAGAACGCTCCTGGAATTGGGCAACACGAATGTAGCCATATCCATTGTCAAGCATACGGAATTTTACGCTTTTGACCTGGATGATATCTCGAATAAGAGTAAACTCTTTAGGACGCTCAAACCCATCACGCATGATGGTGAGAACCACCTTGGAACCTTTAGGACCACGCATCCTTTTAACAGAATCCGTAATAGTCATATCCTTGGTGAAACGCTCATCAATCCTTAGAATCTGGTCACCTGACTTGATGCCAACCCGCTGAGCCGGTGTGTCTTCAATCGGGGAAATAACCGTCAGGATACCCTCTTTCATACTAATTTCTATGCCCAGTCCACCAAAAGCCCCTTTCGTTTCAACCTTCATTTCTTTAAAGGTTTCCGGTGACATGAAGGAACTATGGGGATCAAGCGCAGAAAGCATGCCATTGATTGCACCATAAATAAGCTTTTTAGAGTCAACTTCCTCAACATAACTCTTTTTAACAATAGTCATTACATCGGTAAACAGACCGATATATTCGTATTCCTTGCCTCCCTGCGCGTCGCAGCGACGTTGGGTGCTAATACCGATAAAAGTAACCAGGGCAACAATGACAACCACAAAACCAAAAGCAATTTTTTTTGTTCTGCCGAGCTTCAGCATGGCAATTCATCCTCCAGAGTGGATCAAGCAAGTTATTAGTATATACATCGAACCTATCAGAAAAACTATAGTTTATTTATATAGCTAGAGCAGCATCAACGAACCCAGCCAGTTGGATCAACAGGTTTGCCCTGATGCCTGATCTCAAAATAGAGAGCTGGTCCTTTGGATGAATCCACATCGCCAACTGCTGCCACCACATCACCCTTGGCAACTTCAGCGCCAACCTTGCGCGAAATCCGCGAAGAATAGGCATAGAGACTGAAATAGCCACCTCCATGATCAATGATGATCATATTGCCATACCCTTTAAAGTAATCAGCAAAAATTACCGTACCATCATAAATTGCACGAATATCTGAGCCAACCGGGGCTGCAATAACGATACCCTTGCTGAAGGTGTAGGAATTAAATTCAGGGTGTTTGTGTTTGCCAAACGTTTCAATCACCTCGCCTTTTGCCGGCATCCGCATGCGCCCTTTCTGGGAGGCAAAACCACGATCAGGCACAGGGGGAAGCTCCGGCAGTTGTTTGTGTTTAGCTGCCGGATCATGTTTTACCGCTGCTTTTCTGCGACTCTGAGCTTCTAGTCGGTTAAGCATGGTCTGCAGTTTAGCTGCATTGGCCTGCAGCTCTTTTAACGACGCTTCATAGCCTTGACGGTCCTGACGGACTTGGCTTAGATAGCTTGATTTCTTTTGCTTGTCCTGTTCAATTTCTTTTTTCTTTGAGGCGATATTTCCTTTTAGCCTCTCTTTACGACTGGCATCCTGCTCAAGTCGAAACTTTAGCTGACGCAACTCTTCTATCTTTTGGTTGTATTCTGAAAAAATACGTTTGTCCTGAGCCAGAACAGACCGCATATATCTGATATTTTCAGCCATCTGCGGAAAACTTTCGGCAGAAAAAAACATCCGTATAGCTCCCAATTCTCCAGCTTTATAGAGTGATGTCAGACGCCGTTCAATCTGTAACTGCTTTTGTTGTGCCTCCACGGTTACACGTGCTATCTCAGAACCTGTTCTGCCAATACTGCCTTCTACAGTCAGGAGGTCACGATCAAGCTGCTTAAGTTCTGACTCTTTTCTGTCCAACGAACGGATAATCTCCTGCAATTCACTTGAAACAGCAGCTTCAACCTTACGTGTTTTTTTTATCAGATGCTGCTTTTCACGAATTTCCTTCTTAACACCACGCAGTTCATCCTGAGGACTGGCACTAACGGGTGAGTTACCGCAGAGCAGTAATAACGGTGCCAAAGCAATTATGATAGGTGGTAGAAATTTCACAATGATATTAACCGGTAATCTCATTGATAAAACGCCGCAAGGCAGCAAGACTGCCAAGAAAACCAAGCATGGCTCCGGCTCCCAGTAGTCCGGCGCTATATTCAGGCGGCAAAAAGGCAAGTCCGGCAGTAGCAGGATTAAAGGTCAGGAAATTGCCTGCATTATGTAAAAACAGGAGGTGTACCGCCAGCAAAAGAAGCAGAGCTAAAACGCCCCCCGCAAGCCCTTGAAGCAGCCCCTCCAGCAGGTAGGGCATCTTGATGAATAATCGCGTGGCACCAACCAGTGACATCACTTCCAGTTCATCCCGACGGGCGTAGATGGTAAGTTGAATGGTATTGGAAACAATAAAGATTACTGCCAGAACAAGAAAGCCTCCAACCAAACCACCTACAATCCGCATAAAGGTCAAAAAGGTGTTAAAGCGACGCACCCATTCTTCACCATACTGAATTTCACCAATCCCTTGGATATCCTTAAGTTTGGCAACATAGGCAGCCACATCTTCAGAACTGCGACTGGCTTTTTTAAGACTGATTTCAAATGAAGTTGGCAGCACCTCAGGCCTGATCCCCTCAAGCAGGGTCTCCTGCCCTTTTAAACGTCCTTTGAAGCGCTTTAATGCCTCGTCACGACCGACCCAGGTCGCTTTAGACGTAGCAGGAAGCGCCTGGATTTTGTTCTTAAGATCACTCTGCTCCTGTGGAGTAAGTTCCTTATCAAAGTAAACAGTAACCTGTACTTTTTCACTCCAGTTATCCGCCGCATTTTCAAGGTTTACAAACAATAGTAGAAACAAAGAGACTATCAGTAGTGCCAAAGTGATGGTACCTACAGTCACCACGTTAACAAAAACATTCTGGCGAATATTGGTGATGGCGCGGCCTATAAAATAACGCAGACGCCCCTGGGCACCCGGCGCAGTCATGGCAGGACGCTTATTAGTGAATTTCTTCATTGCGTACCCCCCCGTTATCTGCAAGTTCACCATTTTGCAACCGTATGATCCGATAGTGGGCATGTTCAATCAGACGTCGATCATGGGTGGCAACAACCACAGTCGTACCTCTGACATTAGCCTCTTTAAAAATATTCATAATTTGCATCTTGTTTGCATCATCAAGGTTTCCAGTGGGCTCATCTGCCAGCAGGATTTTAGGCTCATTAACCAGAGCCCTGGCAAGAGCAACCCGTTGCTGTTCGCCACCGGAAAGACGCTGCGGTGTCAGGCTGATTTTACTTTCCATCCCCATCTGACGCAAAATATGCATGACCCGCTTACTGATATCAGCCCTGCTTCCTCCACCCTGTACCTCAAGGGTGATGGCAACATTTTCAAAGACAGTCCTGTTTTGGAGCAGCTTAAAATCCTGAAAAACTACACCGATGCTGCGCCGTAAAAAGGGGAGTTGAGATGAGGTTAAGCGGCTGACATTCTGGCCATCAATTAGCACCTGCCCACGGGATGGGGTTAAAGCACCGTACATAAGCCTTAAAAGAGAGGTTTTACCTGCACCTGAGGGGCCGGTCAAAAACACAAACTCGCCCTTTGCAACGCTGAAACTGACATTTTGCAGCGCAGTTGCATCCTTTTGATAGGCCAGAAAAACATTATGGAACTGAATCATCGTTGTCACCAGTGAGTAAAGGGATGTTCAGATTGTAATACCACAGATGGATGTTAATGGGAAAACTGAAAAAAGCTGGTAAGAAGTAATGATCTGTATCATGCTAGGCGAAGGGCTATCATCCATAAACTTGCACACAAAACAGATGCAACTCCCCAGATCAAGGCAGGGCGGGATTGAAAAACTCCAAGACGTGGAAAGGCCTTAAAGATAAACAGCAGGCTAGAGGCGACCCAACCCCAAAACATGATAATAGCAATAACTGACCATGCTTCGGAAGTCACTGATTACCTCCTGCGCCCAAACAGGCTGCCCAGCTTTAACTTCCAAACCATCAGCACCGCTTCTCGCACAATCCGTTTTGACATCTTTGATTGACCAACACGGCGATCAATAAAAATAATCGGCACTTCAGTTATTCTTGCTCCAAGTTCAGCAGACCTGAAATGCATCTCAATCTGAAATGAATAGCCATCGGACTTGACACGATCAAGATCAATCAACTCAATCAGGCTACGACGAAAGCATTTAAAACCACTGGTACAATCCATAATAGTCAGACCAGTGACCAGACGGGTATACCAGTTGGCTCCATAACTGAGCATCAACCGCCTCAAGGGCCAGTTAACCACACTGATACCATTCAGGTAACGTGATCCAATGACCAGATCATGGTCTTTAATCTGCTCAAGAAAGATCGGTAAAATTGAGGGATCATGGGAAAAATCAGCATCCATCTCAATCAACAGATCCGCTCCCAGCTGCATAGCACGTCGAAATCCATCACGGTAGGCGGACCCAAGCCCCAATTTGCCAGGACGATGCAGTACATTAATACGGTCATTGGTGCTGGCAAGCTCATCAGCCAACTGCCCCGTACCATCAGGAGAGTTATCATCAACAACCAGGACCTGCAGGGATGCATCCTGTTGCAATACCTGTTCTATCAGGCGCTGCAGATTATCCTGTTCATTGTAGGTAGGTATGACAACAAAGGCCTTACTCATGCTGAATGATTTACCCCGTATCATTACAAAAAGAAAGAGGGTGCCTGGAGAGCACCCTCTTAAAACTAATGGCGGGGTTGACGGGGCTCGAACCCGCGACCTCCGGCGTGACAG
>Ga0209016_1000971_pt1 | contig 27273 bp, 10 predicted proteins | sample EPASupsiteSAE305_FD_187265 | JGI IMG/M metagenome (GOLD analysis project Ga0209016, IMG submission 187265) | Bioremediated contaminated groundwater microbial communities from EPA Superfund site, New Mexico - SAE3-05 (SPAdes) (version 2) | ecosystem: Environmental > Aquatic > Deep subsurface >...
CCATTCGCATTTACACCGAATTTTTAAGCTTAAATAAAATAATCTCTCTAAACCCATTTCATGAAGAAAAAACATGGCAAAGAAAAGTTTTTTCTTAAATTTGAATGGTTATTAGACAAACTGACGATATCAACAAGGCGATAAAACAAATACAACATGACAACAACTATAATAATTATCATTTGCTTAATATTTTTGACAGCGTATTTTTTTGACTTGACTTCTTCAAGGACAAGAATTCCATCTGTTATTCTTCTTTTACTTTTTGGTTGGGGGATAAAACAACTTTTTGTTTTTTTGAAAATTGAAATCCCTAGTCTGACAACAGTATTGCCAGTTCTTGGAACTATTGGGTTAATACTAATTGTGCTTGAAGGTTCTTTGGAATTGGAATTAAACAAAAAAAAGTTGCCAATTATTGGGAAATCTATAATTGTTTCTTTACTTCCGATGCTTATTTTAAGCTTTATTATTGCTTTCTTGTTTCAATATGTCGGACAATTTTCATTCAAAGACAGTCTGATTAATGCAATTCCATTTTGTATAATCAGTAGTGCGATTGCTATACCAAGTGTAAAGAATTTGCCCAAATCAAATAGTGAATTTATTATTTACGAAAGTAGTTTGTCTGATATTTTTGGTATAATAATATTCAATTTTATCGCCCTCAACGAAACAATTAATACTCATTCTTTTATTAATTTTACTATACAAATATTAATAATTGTTATTGTTTCTTTTATTGCTACAATTGGTCTTTCTATCTTGTTAAGCAAAAGTAAACATCACATTAAATTTGTACCAATTATTCTATTTGTCATTTTAATTTATGCAACTTCAAAAGTTTATCATCTGCCAGGTTTAGTGTTCGTTTTACTTTTTGGACTTTTTATTGGCAACATTGATGAGTTTAAACAATTCAAATGGTTAAAGATTTTTGATACGGAAAATTTAAATACAGAAGTTCAAAAATTTAAAAACATAGTCATTGAAGCAACTTTTCTAATAAGGACATTGTTTTTCGTTCTGTTTGGTTATCTTATTGAAACTGCAGAAATCTTAAACACAGAAACACTTGTGTGGTCAATCGGAATTGTAGCAGGAATATTTATTGTGCGTTTTATTTTTCTAAAATTCACAAAACTTCCAGTAACCCCTTTGCTGTATATTGCACCAAGAGGTCTAATTACTATTTTGCTCTTTTTGGCTATCGCCCCATCACAAAGCATTTCATTTGTCAATAAATCACTTATTATTCAAGTAATTATTATTACTTCATTGGTGATGATGATAGGAATTATGCAAACAAAAGAAATCAAAGACAGGAAGACATTATGAGGGCATTGAAAAAAATATCAAACAAATGAAAAATAACATGAATTCAAAACAAGAGGTTTTTTATAGACCAAGAAACTACAACACTATTAGTTTGTGGAAAAATGTGACAAAAGACCAATGGAATGATGCCGATTGGCAGTTGAAAAATTCAATACGAAGCGTTGACCAGTTAAAAAAAGTCATAAAGCTTAATGCCTTTCAGGTAAGCGAAATCGAAAGAACTTTAATTGCATTAAAGACCGAAGGAAAAGAAGCTTTACGTATAACCCCTTATTACGCTTCACTTATGCAAGAAGACCCTTTCCATCCTGTGATGTTAACAGGTGAGAAGTCAAAAAAACGAATTGATCCAATCTTCTGGCAAAGCGTTCCTAATCCTGCAAATTTATTATTTCCAGACACTGGGCTTGAAGGCGCCATGAACGAAAGTTCACGAAGCTATGGAGCCGTTTATCAACGGTATCCAAACAGAGTTGCTCTTTTTGTCGCTGAAAATACAAGCTGTGCTTCATATTGTGTTCACTGCCAAAGAGCAAAGTCGTTAGATTGTTCTGCTGATGTAAACAGCACTGAAATAAATAAGGGATTGTTTTATATCGGATACAATAAAAACATTAATGAAGTTCTTGTTACAGGAGGCGATGCATTAATGATTAGCAGAACTCGTTTGCAATATGTGTTGGAAGAATTAAGCAGAATACCCCATCTTCGGGCAATAAGACTTGCAACCAGAGTGCCCGTAGTAATGCCAATGGGAATTACTGATGATCTGTTGGAATTAATCAATATTTCAGCAAACAAATACAATAAAGGGGTTGATAAATATGTATATTTTATGACACATATTAATCACTATCAAGAAATAACGGAAGACTTGGAAATCGCTGTAAAAAAAATCCGTAAAAATGGATTTACGATCAGAAATCAAACTGTTTTACTAAATCATGTAAATGACTACTATAAAACTTTAGCAGAAACTTTTAGAAGAATGTTTTGGATTGGGATCCATCCATATTATTTATTGCAGTGTCATAAAGAGAAAGGTATTGTTCATTTTATTACACCTATCCAAATCGGGAAAATATATATGAAGAATTTACAAGGATGGATCTCAGGTGTAACAGTACCAAGGTATGCAGCAAATATTGAAGGCGGTGGCGGAAAAGTTCTTTTAATGCCATCAGGACATGATACTATGAATGTCGAAACAAGTATTGATAATAAAATTTCTGAAAGTTATGCAACAATAGATACATGGGACAGTAAAACTATGTTTAGATATGAAGCTCTTGGCAGAACAACACGAGAAGAATTTGAAGATGGAGTTAAAATTATGGATGAATTTATCGGAAGAAAGGGTGCGTTTCTTCCAAAACTCATAATTGTTGACAGCAAAGGTAAACATATCGAAACTACCAATAGAACGAAATTGCCGAAGATCGAAAAAATGAAAAAATCTGAACTTCTAGGATATGATTTATTTGACAAAAATATGCCATTGACTAATCCGACAGATATTGCGGATGAATTAGAAAAACAATTTGAGAAATCAAAATATTGCAGAAATAATTAAAAAAATGTAGAAGAAAACGCCCAGTTGGTAACATGCGGTATATTTTATTGCCGAGATAGTGCGGGTTTCAGCGTTCCTGCATCTAATAAACTTTTGAGTATATTGCCAGGAAAGTGTTTCGAAATCGGCAACAAAACATACCGCCAAACCATAGTGGCAAGCAAAAATGACTAATGCTGATATAAAATATTCAATTGAAAAAGGTACAGTAAAAACTTAGTTTTTGGGACAAATTGACTCATTATTTTATAGTTATATTCTTGTTTATTATTCCTGTTGGATTATTTCCCAATCATTTAAAAAACAACTTCAAAGGAACACCAAAATCATTTGAAGAAGAAGAATTTTTATTTATGTTTGTGGCAACAATTCTAGGAATATTATTTTACTACCTTCAATGAAATAGGTTGATATTTAGAGTTTTAGAAACAAATCTGACTAGAGATGTTATTGATTCAATAATTAATAAAGTGGCAGAAGAATTAGTGTGGGTGCCACATTTAGTGAAAAAAAAGGTATTAATCTTTAAAACTTATCCTGGTTTTTTTTTGGAAGTTGGGGTGAACAAATAACAATAATATTTGATGATAAGAAAATCTTAATTAATAGTATTTGTGACCCTGACAACAAAAGTTCTGTAACTTCAATGGGGCGGAATAACCGTAATGTAAATAAATTAATAAAAGAAATAAAAAAAGCCAGCCACTAAATTCTTTCTGAAATCTTTGTTTTTATAAAAAATCATTATCTTTATAAAATAATTTTGTTAATTTAACCAAACCATATAGTTGATTAATTTTAAATTACCGTAAACCGGCGCAATACAATGTTTGACCAGCAAAACATAATACTCAGTTGGCAAAATATATTGATTCTGCTATGCAATATACAATTTAGTTATTGCAATATAAAAGTCAATAAACACAATATAATTATTAATCAACGCAATATGCTATTGAGGCAATGCAATGAACTGTTTAACTTGCGCAATATTCTGATAAATCCAAGCAATATTTATAAAAATCCAATCCAAAAATTAATCCCATGCTACAGTTTTATTTCTTAAGAATGTGCCGCATCAGGGCAATACAAAGACCTTATACCTTTTTGAGAAAAAATGGCTTTTCTCATTATGTGGCGCATAAAATTATTAACCATAAATATAAAGAACTGAAAATTACCGATCTGTACAAACTTTGCAGTCTGCTCGACTGCACAACCGACGACCTCTTCAATTACGTCCCCTGCGGCAAGGAATTCCCCGGCCATTCCCTGTATAAACTTATTAAAAATGACGAGCCCCTCGACCTCTATAATGAATTCAAAACTCTTCCCCAGGATGAAATTGAAAAAATAAAACAAATGGTCAGGAAAATTAATGACGACCGTAGAAAACAGATGGAGTAACAACAATCACACTTGAACAATAAAACTCCTCAAATGAGTAGCTTCGTGTGCCTTACTGGTCCCGATAATCATCGGGACGAACCGACGACCCCAACCCCGTCAGTTAAATGATCTTTCCCAAGTTTTCCAAAACCCAGCCAGAATATTAGCGCCAATTAGCGCCATTAGCGGCAAAAAAAAAGCACCCGCTTCCGGATGCTTTGTGTGCCTTACTGGATTCGAACCAGTGACCCCTACCCTGTCAAGGTAATGCTCTAAACCAACTGAGCTAAAGGCACAAAATAATTAAGACAAATGCACAAAATTATTTCGCAAATATAATTCTTTACTTTTAATCAAATCAACTAATTTTGCAGAAATTTAATTATGAGCTTTAAATTAACATCAGAATATACTCCCACCGGAGATCAACCCGAAGCAATTAAACAACTTGTCGGGGGACTGAACTCCGGTGACAGATACCAGACTTTGCTCGGGGTTACCGGCTCCGGGAAAACTTTTACCATTGCCAATGTAATTGCCCAGGTTAACCGGCCTACCCTGGTTTTGAGTCATAATAAAACTCTTGCTGCCCAGCTTTACAGCGAGTTTAAACAGTTTTTTCCTGATAATGCTGTCGAATATTTTGTCTCCTATTACGATTATTACCAGCCCGAAGCGTATCTTCCTGTTACCGACACTTATATCGAAAAGGACTTGTCCATTAACGATGAAATAGAAAAACTCAGACTAAGTGCAACCTCCTCTTTACTTTCTGGCCGCAAAGATGTTATAGTGGTTTCTTCCGTTTCCTGCCTGTATGGTATCGGAAACCCCGAGGATTTCCACTCAAATACCATTACCGTCACAAAAAACCAATTGCTTTCCCGTAACAAATTCCTCCACATGCTTGTGGATAGTCTGTATTCAAGAACAGAAATGGATTTGACCCGCGGAACTTTCAGGGTTAAAGGGGATACAGTGGACATCTTTCTTGCCTATGGCGATTACGCTTACCGGATTACTTTTTTTGGTGATGAGATTGAGGAAATGACCTCCTTTGATCCCGTTAGCGGCTCAAAACTCCATGATATGGAACAGGCAGTTATTTATCCTGCCAATATTTTTGTAACCACCCAATTCAGAATCAATCAGGCAATCAGACAAATTCAGGATGACCTGGTGAAACAGTTCGAATATTTTAAAACAATAGGCAAACATCTTGAGGCAAAAAGACTCAAAGACCGCGTCGAATTTGATCTGGAAATGATTAAAGAACTGGGCCATTGTTCCGGAATTGAAAATTATTCAAGATACTTTGACGGCAGAAGTCCGGGCACCCGTCCATTCTGCCTTCTGGATTATTTCCCCGATGACTTTTTAACCGTCATTGACGAAAGCCATGTAACCATTCCGCAAATCCATGCCATGTACGGAGGCGACCGATCAAGAAAGGAAACCCTCGTTGATTATGGTTTCCGCCTGCCCGCTGCAATCGATAACAGACCTCTTAAGTTTGAGGAATATGAAAATATCACAAAGCAAACCATTTTTGTCAGCGCCACTCCGGCAAACTATGAACTTGAAAAATGCGGTGGGGTAGTGGTCGATCAGGTAATCAGGCCAACCGGATTGCTTGACCCAATTATTGAAGTCAGGCCCAGCCTGAATCAAATCGACGATCTGGTTGCTGAAATTGCCGAGAGAACTTCCTCCGATGAACGAACCCTCGTGACAACCCTTACCAAGCGTATGGCCGAGGAATTGAATAAATACTTCTTAAAAATCAACATCAGGTGCAAATATATTCACTCAGATGTAGATACCCTGGAACGTGTCGCAATTCTTGACGACCTGCGATCGGGCAGGATAGATGTGCTGGTCGGGGTTAACCTCCTGCGCGAAGGACTTGATTTGCCCGAAGTTTCTTTGGTGAGTATTCTTGATGCCGATAAAGAAGGATTTTTACGATCTGAAAGGTCGCTAACCCAAACAGCGGGCAGGGCAGCAAGAAATTTGAATGGAAAAGTCATCATGTATGCAGATAAAATGACAGGATCAATGCAACGCACCATTGATGAAACAAACAGAAGAAGGGAGAAACAGCTTGTTTATAATGAAAAGCATGGTATTACCCCAACTCAGATCTTTAAAGCACAAACTGCTCCAATGTTCAGAAAATCAGATGGAAAAGCATATGCAGAATCTGATAAAATAAATATAGCTGCCGATCCAATAGTAAAATATATGGACAACAAAGCACTGGAAAAAGCCATCGAGCAGGTGCGCAAAAACATGGAAAAAGCAGCGTCAGAACTGAACTTCATCGAAGCCGCCCGGTTACGCGATGAAATCCGTGAACTGGAAAAACTGGTGAAGTAAGTCGGAAGTCCGGAGTCCGAAGTCGGAAGTCGGAAGTCCCTTTACAGTACATTCAACCCATCCACCCATAAACCCATAAACCCTAACCCATAACTCATAACCCATAACCCATAACCCATAACCATAACCCATAACCCATAACCCATAACCCATAACCCATAACCCATAACCCATAACCCATAACCCATAACCCAATATATGACCAATCACCCAAATTATTATACGAAAACCAAAATCAGTTTGATAAAAAAGTCGTAATTTTGACTGTGGTTAATAATTAAGTATTGCCACTTAGCAACCTTTTATTAAAAAAACGAGTCTGTACTATAAAAATAAAAACAAAAAGCCAATGAAAGCAATCTTTACTTATCTCATTTTCATTTTGGTTTCAGCATCCCTGATGGCCAATAAAAATGAAATTAAATTGAAAAATGCACAGGAAAGCGATCTCAAAATGGTCAGCAAATCAACAACCGGTTTTCAGGTTGTTAGTACTCTTTCCAAGCTGGATTACTTTGTTGTTAAAACTGAAAAAGGTTCATTTGTTCAGTTAAAAATTAACGGCTATACCCGTAACAACGATTTTGGTAGTCCACTTCTTCCCATTCAGAAAAGAATGATTGAAATTCCTCAGAATGCCAATGTTAAAGTTAATATTCTGAGTTATGATGAAGAAATCATCAATTTGAACGATTTGGGTTTGTCAATGAAACTGATGCCATCACAACCTTCGGTTTCTAAAAGCGCCGATCCTTCAGAAATTGAATTTGTTTATAACGAAAGTGTATATCAGCTTAATGATTTTAATAAACGCCCCATGGCCGAGGTAATTGAATTGGGAACCATGAGAGGTGTTAAGCTTGGTCGTCTGGAAATTGCTCCTTTCCGTTATAACCCTGTAACCAATGAATTGAAGGTGTACAACAATATTCAGATTGAAGTTGTTTTTGAAAATGCAAATCTGTCAAAAACCAATGAAATCAAGAACAATGCTTATTCACCGGCTTTTGAAAATAATTTCAGCAAACTTCTGAATTATTCACCTGTCAGATCTAAAGACGCTATCACTCAATATCCTATCAAAATGGTTATTGTGTCAGATCCTATGTTCGAAACCATTCTTCAGCCCTTTATTGAATGGAAAACAAGAAAAGGTTTTACTGTTGTAGAAGCATACACAAATGACGCTTCTGTTGGAACCACCACAACCTCAATAAAAAATTATATTCAAGGTTTGTACGACGCTGGCACTCCGACAGACCCGGCTCCGACTTATGTTCTTTTTGTAGGTGATTTGGCTCAGATTCCTGCTTTTAACGCAGGTGCCCATTATACCGATTTATATTATTTTACCTATGATGGTACCAGTGATATTTATCCTGAAATTTACTATGGAAGATTTTCTGCATCAAACACCAATCAACTTCAGCCTCAGCTTGATAAAACACTTGAATACGAACAGTATTTATTTCCGGATGATGCATTTCTGAATGATGTGATTTTAGTTTCAGGTGTTGATGCTTCATGGGCACCTGTAAATGGCAACGGACAAATTAATTACGGAACAGATAATTACTTCAATGCTGCTCACGGAGTAACTGATTATACCTGGCTTTACCCTGCTTCAGATGCAGCCGGTGTTGATGTAACCATCAGAAATCAGTTTAGTCAGGGTGCTTCATTGGTTAACTATACCGCACATTGCAGCGAAGATGGCTGGGCTGATCCCTCATTTACAGTAGCAAATGTTGCCTCGCTTACCAATGCACATGAATATCCATTATCAATTGGAAACTGCTGCCTTTCAAATAAATTTGATGTGGCAGTTTGTTTTGGAGAAGCACTCCTGAGAGCTGAAAACAAAGGTGCTATCGGCCATATCGGAGGATCAAACAGCACATACTGGGACGAAGATTACTGGTGGGGTGTTGGTTCAGAAACTGTTTCTGCAACACCTACCTATGTTGCTGGAAAACTTGGTGCATACGACTGCCTTTTCCATGATCATGGAGAAGCTGAAATTGACTGGTTTGTGACAAACGGACAAATAATGAACGCCGGAAATCTCGCTGTAACTGAGGCCGGTGGTGATGAACAATATTACTGGGAAATATACCATTTGATGGGCGATCCTTCAGTAATGACTTACATCTCTGTTCCTCCCGCACTCACTGTTTCTTACGCTGAACCCCTACCGGTTGGAATTGGTACTCTTGAAGTTACCACCGAACCTTATTCTTATGTGGCAATTTCTCAGAACAATGTGTTGCTTGATGCAAAATATACCGGATCAGGCACCACTGTAACACTTGAATTTACTCCGTTTACTGTTCCTGGTACAGCTGATATCGTAATCACCAAGCAGTTCAGACAACCTTATATTGCTACAATTGATATTTTTGCTGCCAATACCGATAATGATGCCATGATGGCTTCAATCAGTGTTCCTGCAACTTATGAAAGTGTGACTGCTCCTGATGTTACTCCGACCGTTACAATTAAAAATCTTGGAAACCTGAATCTGACTTCAGCTCAGGTTGGTTATGAAATTGACGGCGGATCGGTTGTTTCACAGGCATGGTCAGGCAACCTTGCCCAATATGAAGATGATGTGGTTACTTTCCCGCTTATTACCTTAGCCAGTGGCACCCATACTATTACTGCTTTTGTATCATGGCCAAACGGAGTGGTAGATGAGTTTCACCCCGGTGATACCCTCAGTAAAGTATTCCACGTTACTGCCGGTGATGCTGCAACTGTTGGAGTGTATGAATTTCTTGATGTTTATTGTGCCGCAGAAACAATTACTCCTACCGTTACCATCAGTAATAAAGGTGATGTTGACCTTCTTTCATGTGACGTAAATTATCAGATTGATGCCGGTGCTGTTCAAACAATTAACTGGACTGGCACTCTTGCTCCCAATGCTGAAACAACTGTTTCCTTCCCCGCAATTACATTATCTCCAGGTGACCATACATTTAATGCTTTCACTTCTAATCCCAATGGAGGTACAGATGAAAATGCATCCAATGACAATATGGCTGTTAACTTCTCAGTATTTGCTGCTGCTCAAACCGTTTCGGTTGATATTTTAACCGATGACTATGGAAGTGAAACTTCCTGGGAAATTACTGATGATGATTCAGGTGATGTTTTATATTCGGGCGGACCCTATGCGGATTGGGATTCACAGCATTTTATTACAGAGTATTGCTTTGGTGAAGGATGTTATACATTTACCATTATGGACTCCTATGGTGATGGTCAGGACGGCTGGTCAAATGATGGCTCTTATGCTGTTGTTAACGTGACTACTTCTACAGCTTTAGGCTCAGGTAGCGGTAACTGGGGTTCGGATGATGTGGTTAATTTCTGCATTACCGGTGTGGGAATTAATGAGGTTGCGCAATCAAAAGTTGCAGTTTACCCCAATCCTACAAACGGAGAGCTTTTTGTGAAAAAAGGGGCAGGCAATGCCCATGTCGAAATTACCAATGTTATTGGTGAATTAATTTATTCTCAGGAAGTTTCAGATGAACTGATCAGAATAGATTTGAAAGGAAATTCAAAAGGTGTGTATTTTGTTTCTGTCGATCTGAATGGACAAATAATTACTGAAAAAATTGTACTTGTCAGATAATTATAGAAATTTATCATAAAATTGAAAAGCGGACATTCTGTCCGCTTTTTTTGTTAAAATTCGTTAAAAAATAATACAAACTGCCTTTTTAATTATACATCTTCATGCATCGAATTTGACAAAAATTGATTAAATTTGGATAGATATAGAAATTGACTTGACCAAATATTGTTTCAAACCAAAAAAGTAACTATTAATTAAAGCGGAAAATGATGAAAAAGTACCTATTTGTTTTCTTGTACCTGCTGTTCAGTTTCGGACTGTTCGCACAGCAGACGCAGACAATTCCATTGTCGGCACAGGAGTCAAAACTTCAGCTTAAGTCATCTTTGCCTGATCAGCTCGTTCTGAAAAATCAGGTTAAAGAACTTAATGCTATTTCTTCCATTGAAAATGGAAATTCGTATACTTCCTTTGAAGTTAACGGTTTTTCCCGGTCTTCAGAAGTTGGAAAGCCCAACCTGCCAACTTTGAGTAAATTGATTGAAGTTCCTTATGGTGCTGAAATCGAAGTTATTATTACAGGTTACAATGAAGAGGTAATCGATCTGAATGAGTATGGTTTAGGAAAAATCGTTCCTTCTCAGCCATCCTATTCAAAAAGCACAGATCCTTCAGACATGATTTTTACCATTGATGAAGATTATTACCAGACTGATGCTATGATCGAAACACCCCTTGTAAAGGCTGAAGTTTATGGTATTATGAGAGGAACCCGTTTGGGCGGTATTCACATTTGTCCGTTCAGGTACAACCCTGTTCAGAATGTGCTTACAGTTTATAACGACCTCACATTCGAAATAAGGTTTATCAATGCAGATCATGCTACAACTGCTTCAGAGAAAAACAGATTGTATTCTCCTGAATTCGAATTTTCACAGGAAACAGTGATCAATTATCAGGTTCCGGCAGTTAAAGATGCTTTCAGCAATTATAACGCACCGCTGAAATATGTCATTGTTGCAAATACTGCTTTTGAAACAACTCTGGATCCTTTTGTTCAGTGGAAAACCAAACAGGGTTATAACGTGATTGAACATTACGTTTCCACTGGAACTACCGCTGCTACAATTAAAACTTATCTTCAGGGTTTATATAATGCAGGAACTTCTTCAGACCCTGCTCCATTGTATGTCCTAATTATCGGAGACCACAGTGGTACTTATTCTATTCCTGCTTACGCTTCACAAAACACCGGCAGTGGCGGAACAGATCATATTTCTGATCTGTATTACTCAACCCTTAGTGGCAGCGATTACCTTCCGGATATTTATTACGGCCGTATCTCAGCCGAATCAACCAATGAGCTTTCTAATGCATTGAATAAAATTCTGCCCTACGAACAGTACACCATTCCCAGTGGCGCATATCTCAACGATGCCATTATGATAGCAGGTGTGGATGCAAGTATGGCTCATACTTTTGGTGATGCACAGATTTTATATGGTATTACTAATTATTACAACCTCACTCATGGGTATTCAAATATTTTTGCCTACTTCTACAACAATGCCACCCATCCTTACAATGTGATGGCTTCAAACAACTCGGGTGCTGCTGCAAGTATTTTATCGAAAATTCAGGCCGGTGTTGGTTTTGCAAATTATACCGCCCATTGTTCCGCTGATGGTTGGTCTGATCCGGTACTTTCCAGAGCAAATATTGCCAGTTTCAATAATACCAATGAATATCCCTTCATGATTGGTAACTGCTGCCAATCTTTCATGTTTGATCAATCTGATGCTTTTGGAGAAATGTTGCTTTACACAGCTAATGAAGGTGCTGTAGGTTACATTGGAACTTCACAGTATTCATATTGGTACGAAGATGCATGGTGGGGAATGGGAAATACTACCCTTACATTAAATGCTACAAACTGGAATCTTCATACTTATGCAAATACCGGTTTAGGTGTGTATGATGGCGTTTGGCATGAAAATGGCGAAGCATATTCGAACTGGTATTATACTGCAAGTCAAATGGTTCAGAAAGGAAACCTGGCTGTTCAGGCTTCAACTTCTGGTTATAAACAATATTACTGGGAAATTTATCACTGCGTTGGTGATCCTTCTTTGATGCCTTACAACACTGAACCAACTGCTTTAAGTCTGACCTTTACTACTCCAAACGTTGGAGCAACCAGTCTTACAGTTACTACAGAGCCTTATACCTACGTTGCAATTTCAAAAAACAATGTGCTTCTTGATGCTGAATGGAGTGGAAGCGGAACTACAGTTACACTAACTGTTCCTGCCTTTACTACAGAAACTTATTGTGTCGTAGGTACAAAACAGGAACGTTCTCCTTATATCAATCAAAGCGTAGTTCCGGTAAACTCAACTACTCCTCCCGTGGCCAACTTTGTTGCCGATCAAACAACTGTTCTGGTAGGTACTACAGTTAATTTTACTGATCTTTCAACAAACGGACCATCATCATGGGCTTGGACTTTTGCAGGCGGAACCCCGGGTACTTCAACAACTCAGAACCCATCTATCACATACAATACAGCAGGAACTTATACAGTTACTTTGGTTGCAACAAATCCTGCCGGTTCTGATACCGAAACCAAAACCGGTTATATTATTGTTAATGCTATTACCAGTCCGCCAGTAACAAACTTCGTTGCCGATCAGACTACAATCAGCGTTGGCGGTTCAGTTAATTTTACTGATTTGTCAACCAATGCACCAACATCATGGGCCTGGACTTTTGCAGGTGGAACACCCGGAACATCAACCGTACAAAACCCAACCGGCATAGTTTACAATACTGCAGGTGTTTATAATGTTACTTTAGTAGCTACAAATGGTATTGGCAGTGATACTGAAACCAAAACCGGCTACATCATTGTAAATGAATGTCAGGATGTTACATTATCCCTTACTCCGGATAACTATGGTTCTGAAACAACATGGACACTTGCTGATGATGGTGGTACAACAATCGCTACAGGTGGTCCTTATACTGATGGCAACACAACAACTATAACTCAAACCTGGTGTTTGGATATTGGATGTTATGTTTTTACAATTAATGATGCTTATGGTGATGGAATTTGCTGTTCGTACGGTACAGGGGCATATTCTTTAACAAATGATCTTACATCTGAAGTTTATGTTTCAGGAGGCACATTTACCACTTCCGAAGTAACTAACTTCTGTGTGGTATCATCTTCAGCTCCTCCAACAGCTGCATTCTCATCGGATGTTACATCAACTTGCACCGGATTGGTAAACTTTACAGATGAATCATCAGGCGTGGTCGACAGTTGGTTATGGAACTTCGGAGACGGAGCAACATCCACAGATGAAAATCCTTCTCATACCTATACCACTGAAGGTACTTTTACTGTTACACTTACTGCTACGAATACTTATGGCAGTGATACCGAAACTATGACCAACCTGATTACCGTTGATATGCCTGCACAACCTGTTGCTACAAGTGGTTACAGATGTGGTACAGGTATAGTAAACTTAAGTGCTACTGGTGCTGGAACACTTGAATGGTATAATGCAGCAACAGGTGGTACCCTGGTTGGAACTGGCAGTACTTTTGCTACTCCTTCAATTACCTCAACAACAACTTATTATGTTCAGGATGTTACTTCTGCAGCAACCTATAATGTAGGTAACACACAGAGTAACTCAAATGGTGGAAACTTAAACTCTAACAGGTATCTCATTTTTACTGCCAGTGTTGATTTAACTATTGCTTCAGTTGAAATCAATCCGAGCACTACAGGCCCCAGAATAATTGAATTACGTAACAGTGCCGGAACTGTACTCCAGTCAGCTACTGTTGATGTTACCACTGCAACAATTCAGCGTGTTGATCTTAATTTTAACGTTCCTGCCGGAACTGACTACAGATTAGGCATCAATGGTACTGCAAATATGTGGAGAAATAATGCCGGTGTTACATATCCTTATACTGAGCCTGGTGTTATTTCAATTACTGGTTCAGATGCCGGTGCTACTTATTATTACTATTATTATGATTGGGAAATTTTAGTTGGAGAGAGCTGTGTAAGCCCAAGAACCCCGGTTACTGCTTCAATCTATACAGGTCCGACTCTTGCTATGACTTCAACTAACGAAACTGTTGCAGGTGCCAACAACGGTACTGCCACAGCTACACCAACCGGTTCTGCTCCTTATACTTATTTATGGAATGATCCTGCACCGGTTCAGACTACTCAAACTGCCTCCGGACTTGCTGCCGGTACTTATTGCTGTACTGTTACCGATAGCCATAGCTGTACAAGCTCAGCTTGCGCTACTGTTCTCGTTGGTACAACTCCGCTAGCTGCTTCAATCAGTTCAAGTACTAATGTTTTATGTAATGGAGTTTGTACAGGTACTGCTACCGCTGCTGGTGCAGGAGGTATTGCTCCTTATACATATAACTGGGGATCAGGTATTACCACCCAAACTGCTACTGGCTTATGTGCTGGTACCTATGTGGTTACAATAACCGATGCCGCTGCTTCTACTGCTTCTGCATCTGTTAGTATTACCCAGCCTGCTTCAGCTGTTAACGGGACTACTACCCCGACTGCTGTAGCTTGTTATGGAGGTGCAACCGGACAAGCTGTTGCTGCCGGTTCAGGCGGAACATCACCTTATACTTACAACTGGTCAAGTGGTGCAACTACTGCCACAGCTACCGGACTTGTTGCAGCGACTTATACAGTTACAATTACTGATGTGAATGGCTGCTCAATTACAAGAACTGCAGTTATTTCACAACCTGCTTCTGCTGTTAGTGGAACAACCACAGCAACACCTGTTGCATGTTTTGGATTAAGCACTGGTCAGGTCAGCGTTTCAAGTAGTGGAGGAACTTCACCATATACTTATTTGTGGACAGGTGGTTCTACTTCTGCTACTGTAACCGGACTTGCAGCCGGAACATATACTGTTACCATTACCGACAGCCATGGTTGCTCAGTTACCAGAGCAGCAACTATTACACAACCGGCTTCTGGCGTTAGCGGAACTGCAACTTCAACTGCTGTTTCTTGCAACGGTGGCAATAATGGTCAGGTTTCAATTTCGGGCAGTGGAGGAACATCTCCTTACACTTATCTTTGGACTGGTGGTTCAATATCATCAACTGTAACCGGACTTGTTGCAGGAACCTATACTGTTACCATTACCGATAACAGCGGCTGCTCAACTACTGGTTCAGCAACAGTTTCTCAACCTGCAGTTTTGGCTAACACAACATCAGGAACCAACGCAACTTGCGGAAATGCAAATGGTTCAGCAACTGCAACTGCAACAGGCGGAACATCACCTTACACTTATTTGTGGACTGGCGGTGCAACATCTTCAACTGCAACCGGTCTTGTGGCTGGTACTTATTCAGTGACCATCACTGATTCTCATGGATGTACAAGTACAGGAACCACAACTATTTCAAATATTGCCGGACCTACTGCTGCTGCAACTGCTACAAATGCAACATGCGGAAACACTGATGGCTCAGCTACAGTTACTCCTTCAGGTGGCACAGCACCTTACACTTATTTATGGTCAAATGGTGGTAATACAGCCACAATCAATGCAATTGCCTCAGGTTCATATGCATATACAGTTACTGATGTAAATGGTTGTCAGGTTACCGGCTCTGTTGCTGTTTCCGATATCGGAGCGCCCTCAGCCAGCGTATCTTTTAACAACGCTATGTGTTATGGATCGTCCGATGGTAATGCAGCTGTAATTGCAACTGGCGGAACTGCTCCCTACAGTTATTTATGGTCAACCGGTGCAACCGGAACAATTGTAACCGGACTTGCTGCCGGAACATATATTGTTACTGTTACAGATGCTGTTTCTTGCCAAACAACACAAACTGTTGTTATTAACCAGCCAAATGTAATTGTTCCGATTACCAGTTCAACTGATGCAACCTGTGGCAATAGTGACGGTACTGCATCCGTTTCAGCAACAGGTGGAACAGGAGCATATTCATATGAATGGTCTAGTGGTGCTACTACTGCAGATGTTACCGGACTTGCTGCCGGAGTATATACAGTTACCGTTTCTGATGCAAATAATTGTGAGGTTGATGAAACAGTTACCATTAATAATTCCGGTGCAGCTACAGTTTCAATAACTTTTGAAGGTGTTAGCTGTTATGGTGGAAATGATGGAACAGCTGCTGCTTTTGCTACAGGTGGAACATCTCCTTATTCATACGAATGGTCAACTGGTGCTACAACAAACATTGTCACCGGATTGTCTGCAGGTACTTATGGTCTTACAGTAACTGATGCAACTGGTTGCGAAACAATAAATTCAATAGTTGTTCTCGAACCAACCGCACTTATTGTTGACATGACTTCGGCTACTGCTGAGGCTACTGCAACAGCTACCGGCGGAGTTGCTCCTTATAGCTACGAATGGAACACCGGAGCTACAACACAAACCATTACCGGTTTGGCTGATGGTACATACACTGTGACCGTTACTGATGCCAATGGCTGTAATGTTACAGGCTCTGTTGCTGTAATTGGCGATGGAATTGCTCAGAATCAAAACGGTTCATTCAATATCTACCCCAATCCCACAGATGGTAAATTGAATGTGGCAATTTCAGGCAGCAATGTTGAGACAATGATTATTATTGACATGCTTGGTAAACAGCTTTACAAAACTAACGTGGTTACAGACCATAATGTGATTGATATGAGTTCTTATGAGCCCGGAGTTTACTTTGTGAAATTCATCAGCGGTGAAAGAACGATTACAAGAAAAGTTGTATTATCGAGATAGATTTTATTTAAATTATTAATAAAAGGATGGTCGCAGACCATCCTTTTTTTTTATCTTTATGAAATGAATAATTTATGCATTGATTATGAAAAGAAAAAACCTGAAATTTTTCCTGATAGTTTCAATTTTAGCCATCCTTTCGGGATGCTGCTCCAAAAAAGAAACAGTTTCTGAAAAGAAATCTTCAACTAGTGATGAAAAGAAATCTATGACACAGTCATTCGAGAAAAAACCAGTTGTCGTTAATAAAGAGTTTAATGGAATTTCAGATTCTGTTGACTACAAAATTCTAAATGCTTCCATAGTGGGAAACGAACTTAAGATGAAAGTGGCTTATACAGGCGGAACTGGAACTCACGATTTTGATCTGGTTTTCAACGGAATGTATATGAAAAGTCTTCCCTTAAAAATTACACTCTATCTGGTTCATAAAAAGGAAAATGAAGCTGGAAAAATGGAAATTGAATCAGATCTTGTTTTTGATCTTTCTCCAATCCAAAGAAATTCGCAGGAGATAATTATTAATTTGTTCTCATTTAATGAAAAGATAAATTATACATATTAACAAATTGATGAATTTTTCATCTAAACAATTCATTGTCTGATTTATTCTTTTTATCTTTGTATTATAGAAACTCGCTTTGACCTGATTTATACTTATTTAACAAGTATGGATCTGTTTTATTTTATTATTTATAACTAATTTATTAATGCTTATGAAGAGGATTTACATTCTATTGGTGCTTGCATTCTTTTCATTTTCACTATCAACCTTTGCCCAGATTAACAAAGGTGGAACTCCATTGAGTTTTACCCTTGGATCAGAGTTTGATGTTCCTGCTTTGGAAATTGTTCCACAGTTGGATATGGCTTTGGTGGCAGAAGAAGACGCAGCTGATGTGAAAAATGGAGAGATACTTAAGGCAGGAAGATCCATTCCGGTTGACTTTACTATGAGCAATTCCGGAACATGGACCGAGTTAAGAAACGGTGGACGCATGTGGCGTCTGACCATTCAGTCAAAGTATGCCCAGGCCTTAAGTCTGGTGTATGAAAATTTTAAACTCCCTGTGGGAGCAAAACTTTTTGTGTATAATAAATATAAGTCCCAGATTTTGGGAGCTTATACCTATGAGAATAACCATTCCAGTGGTATGTTCTCACACGAAATTGTTCAGGGTGATGAAATTACCATTGAATACATTGAACCAAAATTCGTGGCAGGTCATGCAAGCTTTAAAATTTCTGAACTTGTATATGTATACCGTTTTGCAGAAAAAATAGACAGGTACAATCCTGAAAAAACAACAGGATGGGGTGCTTCAGAAGCATGTGAAGTAAATATCAACTGCTCACCTGTTGGTGACAACTGGCAGGATGAAAAGCGTGGTGTTGCTGAGATATGGTTAAGGGTAGGCGCCAGCTGGGGCTGGTGTTCAGGTACCCTCGTAAACAATACTTCAAACGACGAGACCCCTTACTTTTTGACAGCAGACCATTGCGGTGGTACTGATGCTTCAACAGCCGACCTTCTTGTTTGGTCATTTTATTTTAAATATGAATCTGCAACTTGTACAACTCCGGGAACTGAACCTGCTTATCAGACATTAACCGGTGCTGTAAGGCGTGCAGTTGGTCCAATCTCAGGCGGTTCGGACTTTTTCCTTTTGGAACTTAACACTACCCCGGGTGCAGCAATCAATCCATACTATAATGGATGGGACCGCACCAATACCACTCCTTCATATGGAACAGGCATACACCATCCGGCAGGGGATATTAAAAAGATTTCAACCTGCGACTGGCTGGCAATTGGCGGTCCGGTTAATATAGGGGGCAGCATAATGGCAGCCAACTCTGTTTTTGAGATTGAATGGGCATCCAATGCAAATGGATTTGGCGTTACCGAAGGCGGATCCTCGGGGTCACCTTTGTTTAACAATGCCGGCTTACAGGTAGGAACCCTTTCAGGAGGAAGTTCAACTTGTGCATCCCCAGCATCTCATGATTATTATGGAAGATTCTATTATCACTGGAACCAAAATCCGGGCGGTACAGCTACGCAGCTACAGACATGGCTCGATCCAACAAGCACAGGTGCAACAACATGTCCCGGTTATGACCCCTTTGCAACTGCTCCTCCTACCGTTGATTTTTATGGTACCCCAAGAATAATTCTGCAGGGACAAACAGTTAACTTTACCGATCAGTCTTTTGGTACTCCGTTTACTGCATTCAACTGGACTTTCCAAAGCGGTACCCCCGGTACTTCAACATTGCAGAATCCTGTAAACATTACATACAATACCCCGGGAACTTTTGATGTAACCGAAAGTGTTACCAATGCTTTTGGAACAACTGTTGAAACAAAGGCTGATTATATCAGGGTGTTAAGCAACTCTGCCGAGTCATGCGATACATTGGTGACCTTTGTGGGAACACCAACCATCTATACTTCAGCAAACGGCTATGTTGGCGGTACTAATGAATATACCTGTCTTGCCATAGCTGAAAAATTCGCAACATATTCACCGTTTAACGAGGTTTATGGTGGAAGATTTTACTGGGCTGATGTTGACAATGGCACTTCACCAAATGTGACTTTTATCCTTTGGGCACCAGATGCAGCAGGAAAACCGGGTACACAGATTGCTACAACCACTATTCCGCTAGCTACTATAGCCAGCGACTTCAATTCAGTTGGTTATACAGATGTGAACTTTGGTTCAGAATTCCCAATACCAACAAACGGCTTTTTCATTGGCTTTATGATTCCGGGAGCTCCCGCTTCAGGCGACACACTTGCAATTGTAACCAATAATGATGCCGATTCAAACGACGATACAGGTTACAGTCTTTATGGCACATCATGGGAAACATATGCTGCCTGGGGTATGTCTTTGATGAACGCCATCACTCCGTTTGCATGCTACGACCCATTCCTTCCTCCGGTTGCCGATTTTTCAGGCACACCAAGGACATTGTTGGCAGGTAATACTGTTGCATTTACTGATATAAGTTATGGTGGCGCACCAACCTCATGGTCATGGACTTTTGCAGGTGGAACTCCAGCAACGGCCACAACACAAAACCCGACAATTACCTATAATACTCCGGGTTACTATGCTGTCACCCTTACAGCAACCAATGCTTATGGATCAGATTCAGAAACCAAAACAAACTATATTGAAGTTCTTGATCCCAATGCTTGTAACTGCGCCCAGTTGGGTCATGTGGTTGGAAGTGAGGTTGTATATACAACTACCGGCGGTTATCTTTCCGGTAGCAACGAATATGCAGATAAGGTTAAAGCCGAATATTTTGCTGATTATGCCCCATACTCAATTGTTGAAGGTGTATATATCCGATTTGGAGCTGTTCACGTTGCCAACACAGCAACAAACATAACTATTAATCTTTATGATGATAATGGAGCAGCTTCCGGAGGCGGTACCCATACATTTTCTCCCGGTACTGTTCTTGCTACAAAAACTGTTCCTATAACTACCATTGCAGCTGATGTTGCAGCCGGTGATTCAACTTATATTGATTTTACATCCCCTGTAACAATTTCCAGTCCTTTCTTTATTGGTTTTGTAATACCTACACCAAGTGCAACAAGCGACTCGATTGCTGTAATGACAGGTGCTCAGGGAGCCGGAACTGATGATGGATGGGAACAGTGGAGTGATAACGTCTGGTATTCCTATACCGAAGCCGGTTGGGGAGGATCATTCAATAATGCAATCTATCCGGTAGCTTGCTCTCCCGGTTCTCCATTGGCCGATTTTACTGCAAACACCACAACAGTTGGTGCAGGTCAGTCAGTTACTTTTACAGATATGAGCTACTGCACTCCAACCTCATGGAGCTGGACTCTGCCCGGAGGTACACCTGCCACTGCAACTACTCAAAACCCGGTGATTACTTATAACACACCCGGTACTTATGATGTAACTCTACAGGCGACTAACGCAACTGGTAGTGGTACAGAATTAAAAACACTATATATTACAGTATTATCTCCAATTGTTTACTGGAACTTCCCGAACAACCCCGATAACGCAACATCTGATGGTGGTATTGCAGCCAACAACGGAACTAAGAGTATTTCAGTTGTAGGCGGCGTTACTGCACCAACATTTGCTACAGCAGGAGCAACAACACGTTGTGCTTCAGCTGTTGGTTGGGCAAGCGGTTCAGGATTAAAATACTGGCAAGTAAACTTTGAAACCACGGGATATGGAGATTTAATATTCTCCTCAAAAATGGCCGGTAACAATGTAAGGTCAGCTTCTGACTTTAAAGTACAGTACAGGGTAGGAGCTGCCGGTGTTTGGACAGATGTTCCTACTGCAAATATTGACATTACGGCAATAAACAACTGGACTGTCGGAAATCTCGCAAATATTGCTTTGCCTGTTGCTTGTGAAAATCAGGCAGATATTTATCTGAGATGGATTATGACATCAAATACCGGTATTAATGGAACACAGTCTGTTCAGGCAGGTAACGCAACATACATTGATGATATCTATGTTTATGGAGTTTCATTGGCAACTCCCCCTGTTGCCAATTTTACCGCTTCAGCCACAACAGGATGCGAAGGTGTTTCGATTACTTTCACCGACGCTTCAACCAACTCACCCACCTCATGGGCATGGGATTTTGGCGGAGGAGCAACAAACTCAGCACTTCAGAATCCAACCGTTACTTTCAATACTGCCGGTACTTATACAATTACACTGACAGCTACCAATGCTTATGGTAATGATTCAGAAGTGAAAACTGCATACATAACAATTTGGGATAGGCCAACAGCTACAACATCTGTAACAAATGTTGCTTGTTTTGGCGGTGTTACCGGTACAGTTACTGCAACACCATCAGGTGGAACCTCACCGTTCACTTACCTTTGGAATGACCCGGCTCCGGCACAAACTACTCAAACTGCAACTGCATTGACTGCAGGAACATATAACGTTACTGTTACCGATTCTCATTCATGTACTGTGGGAGCCTCGGCAACAGTTACTCAACCTGCATCTGCTTTAAGTTCAAGTATTACTGCTCAGACTAATATTAGCTGTAACGGAGGATCAAACGGATCTGCAACAGTTACTGCTACTGGCGGCACTGGCACATATACCTATCTATGGAACGATCCTGCTCCTGCACAAACTACTGCTACTGCTACTGCATTAACAGTCGGAACCTGGACTGTAACTGTGACTGATGCAAACGGATGTACTTCTGTTTCTTCAGCTACTATAACCCAACCTACAGCATTAACAGTTTCCATGTCGGGAACAAACGTTTCTTGTTTTGGCGGTTCAAACGGAACAGCTACTGCAACTCCTTCGGGCGGAACAGGAGCTTATTCATATTTATGGAATGACCCCGCACCGGCACAAACAACAGCAACATGCACTGGCCTTACAGCCGGAACATGGTCTGTTACAATTACCGATGCCAATGGTTGTACTGTAACAGGTAGCAGAACTGTTACCCAGCCTGCTACTTCAGTTAATGCTTCAACTACCGGAACAAATGTTACCTGTTTTGGCGGATCAAACGGAACTGCTACGGTAACTGCTTCAGGCGGAACTTCACCATATACTTATTTGTGGAATGATCCTGCTCCGGCACAAACAACTGCGACTTGCACTGGTCTGACTGCCGGCACATGGACAGTTACAGTGACTGATGCTAATGGTTGTACTGCGACAGCAAATAGAATCATTACACAACCCGCATCTGCATTGTCCGGTTCAACTTCGGTTGTTAACGTAACTTGTAATGGTGGCAGCAACGGTTCAGCAACTGTTACAGTCTCAGGAGGCACATCTCCGTATACATATTTATGGAATGATCCGGCTCCTGCTCAAACTACTCCAACTGCTACTGCTCTTACTGCAGGAACCTGGACTGTTACAATCACTGATTTGAATACATGTACAGCCACAGCAAATGCAATAGTTACACAACCGGCAGCCATATCTCTTTCAACAACCACGGTTAACGCCAGTTGTGGTAATTCTGATGGTTCAGCTACAGTAACAGCATCAGGAGGAACATCACCTTATACCTATTTGTGGAATGATCCTGCACCGGTTCAAACTACCGCTACTGCAACCGGACTTGCTTCTGGTTCATATACTGTGACTGTTACCGATGCAGGTGGTTGTTCCAACACTGCCACAGCAAATATCAACGATTCAGGTGCACCGACCGTTACCATTTCATCTTCAACCAACGCTTCATGCTTTGGAGTATGTGATGGAACAGCAACTGTTTCAGTTTCGGGAGGTACATTACCCTATACATACCTATGGTCATCCGGAAATACAACTGCTACAGCCACAGGTTTGTGCTCTGGTACTGTTTCGGTTGATGTGACTGATGCTGCCGGATGTAATGCTTCAACATCGGTTGTAATAACTCAGCCGGCTATTCTGGCCTTCACAATTGCTTCAAGCACCAATGCAAGTTGTTTTGGTGTTTGCGATGGAACAGCAACAACTACAATTTCTGGAGGTACACCTTCATATACCTATGCATGGTCGAATGGAGTAAGCACAGCAAATTTAACAGGTTTGTGTGATGGAGCTTATATTGGAACTGTTACTGATTCACACGGATGTACTGCTTCAGCTTCCATTTCTATTACCGAACCCACCGAACTCATTGCTTCGAGTTCGGTTACAGACGTTTCATGTTTCGGTGAAAATGATGGCTCTGCTACCGTTTCGGTAACCGGAGGAACTCCTGTTTACACTTATATTTGGTCAAATGGCGGGTCTGCTTCTACTGAATCTGGCTTGATTGCTGGTTCATATGTTGTAACCGTTATCGATTCTCATGCATGTAGTGATGTGATTGGCATTAACGTTACCTCTCCAACAGAGATTGTTGTTAACCTTACACATACCGACATCACTTGTTTCTCTGCCAATGATGGTACTGCTGCAGTTTCTGTAACAGGTGGCAGTCCTTCATATACATATAATTGGTCAGTTGGGGGAACAGGAACATCAGTTTCCGGATTGAGTGCAGGTGTAGTCGAAATTACTGTAACTGATGCAAGCGGATGTTCTGTAATTGAAAGCACAACTATTGCTGAACCTGCTCCTCTTTCAGCCACAATATTTACTCAGAACAATGTAACTTGTTTTGGTTTATGTGACGGTGCTGTATTAATCAATGTAACTGGCGGCACTCCATCTTATACTTATCTATGGAGCACCGGCGCCACAACAAATTTTGTAACCGGTTTATGCGCTGGTAGCTATTCACTTACAGTTTACGATGCAAACGGTTGTTCATCAATTTTGAATATTACCATTACTGAACCTGCACAATTAATTGTTTCAGAAACTGTTACTGATGCCAATTGTGGACTGTCTGATGGATCAATTTCATTGAATGTGACAGGAGGAACCTCACCATATTCATATGAATGGGATGGCGGAGAAATTACTTCTGGCCTGACTAATATCCCATCAGGTGTTTACACTGTTACCGTAACCGATTTTACCGGATGTGAAGTAATAATGGGCATTACAGTTAATGATATTGGTGGTGCATCAGTTATTGTTGATGTGTTAAATGTTGAGTGTTTCGGCGAATCTAATGGCCAGGCAACTGCCAATGTTACAGGCGGTACTTCTCCATATATTTTCAACTGGTCTTCAGGAGGAAGTGGTGTGGTTGAAACCGGACTTGCTGCCGGATCATATACTGTTACTGTTGAGGATGCTACAGGATGTCAGACCGTTGAATCATTCAGCGTAACTGAACCTGCTGAGCTTGTTCTTACAATGAGTTCAACCGATGAAACTCCAGTTGGAGCATCAAACGGAACTGCTACTGTTTCAATTTCAGGCGGAACACCTGCTTATATTATTCAGTGGAGTAACGATGAGTCTTCCGAAACAATTACCGGACTGGCAACAGGTTGGTATTTTGTGACAGTAACCGATTCTTACAGCTGTATTGAAATCGATTCAGTATTTGTTGATTTCCAAATTTCAATTTCTGAAAATTCTAATGGTGGTTACAGGATTTATCCTAACCCAACCAATGGTATTGTGACTGTTGAATTGCAATCACTGGATATTACCAGAATAGAAATTACTGATGTGATTGGAAAACAAATCATGAATATTGAAAATGTTTCAGATGTAAACAGATTTGATCTTTCACCGTTTAAAGCTGGTGTTTACTTTATCAATCTGTATAGTGAAAAAGGTAAGCTTTCAGATAAGCTAATACTCAATCAATAAATAATTTGAAAAATTGTATTTAAGGGCAGTTTAATACTGCCCTTTTTTTATGGATTTATATTAAGGATGTTTATATCTTTTTTTATCAAAAAGTTTGATGCAATTAGTTTTTTATTTACTTTTGTATTAAGTACTCACTTTGACCTGTAAGTATTTGACATTGCAACCTTAAGACACTTTATTGCGTATAAATAATTCGTGTATTTATTATTGTATTTGTATTTTATTATTCACCAACATAAGGACTTATGAGAAAGTTTACATTTCTATTTCTTAGTTTTCTGATTAGTTATTCTGTTTCTTTTTCCCAAAATGTAAAAAAAACTAATCAAACTGCAAGGGCTAATACTTATCAGCCATCAACCACTGTTAATCCAACTGTAATAAGAACAGCTCTGGATTTTAAAGTTACAATTCCTCTTTCCGAAATGCCTACCAGCGCCGAAGTTGGTCCTTTGACGCCGGAACAGATTGAAGAATTCAAAAAAATAAAAAAAGAACATAAATTGGAGTTAAATGCTCCAAAGGATGTCAGAAATTATCCTTTCTTTGACCCTTCAGCTGGACCCGATCCCGCATGGCAGCAAACCATGGGAACAAAGTCTATTTCTGACTCAAAAGCTCCATTGCTCAATTTTGCCGGTCAAACCTGTGGTGCTTCTCCTCCCGATTGTAACGGAGCAGCAGGTCCAAACCATTTTATGCAGGCAGTTAACTCAACTTATGTTGTTTATAATAAGAGCGGTGTTGCCTTAACCGGAATGATAAATTTTAATACATTATTTAATGGGGTGGCCGGTGCTTCAAGAAATGACGGTGACCCGATTGTATTATATGATGAACAAGCTGACAGATGGTTGGTTGCCGAGTTTTCTCTCGATGGAACTTACGGCGCAACAACCGACAGAATGCTGGTGGCTGTATCAACCACAAACAATCCCTTGGGAACATGGTATGCTTACTCATTTGATGTTGATGATATGCCAGACTATATGAAATTTGGTGTTTGGCAAGATGGATATTATATGGCAACTAACAATTCCACCGCAGAAGATGTGTATGTTTTTGAGAGATCCGTTATGTTGGCTGGTGGCGCAAGCCCTCAGATGGTGGGTTTCGATAATCCAAACCGTCCTGCCAGTGGATTCCATTGTATTATGCCATTGGATAACGACGGAGCATTTGCTCCCGCTGGTGAACCAGGTCAGTTTATTACAATCAATGACGGTGCGTGGGGTGGTGCAGATCAACTCTGGATATATGAGTTGGATGTTAACTGGACAACACCTGCCAGTTCTACATTTGCCAGAACTCAAACCATTGGCGTAAACGCATTTGATTCCAATTTTGGTGCAACATGGGATAATATTGGACAACCAGGAACTGCTCAGGAAGTGGATGCAATACCGCAAATATTAATGTTCAGGGCACAATACAGAAACTGGGGAACAAATCAAACCATTGTTTGTGCCCATACTGTCGATGTGGATAATACTGACAGGGCTGGTATTCGCTGGTATGAATTACAAAACACAGGAACAACATGGTCAGTGCGTCAACAGGGGACTTATTCGCCTTCTGCCGATGATCGCTGGATTCCCAGTATTGCAATGGATGCCAACCATAATATCGGGTTAGGTTATAACGTTGCAAATACAACATCAATTTATCCGTCCATAAGGTATTGTGGTCAGTCAGCTACTGAAAATGCTGCGGCAACTGGTGTTATGGATATTGCAGAAGAAAGCATTATTGCAGGAACTTCATCTAAAACTGACAACAACAGATGGGGTGACTATGCAGAAATGTGTCTTGACCCAACAAATGACTTGACATTTTGGTTCACTTCCCAGTACAGTAATGGTGCACCGACAAGAATTG
>Ga0209016_1000972_pt1 | contig 27263 bp, 22 predicted proteins | sample EPASupsiteSAE305_FD_187265 | JGI IMG/M metagenome (GOLD analysis project Ga0209016, IMG submission 187265) | Bioremediated contaminated groundwater microbial communities from EPA Superfund site, New Mexico - SAE3-05 (SPAdes) (version 2) | ecosystem: Environmental > Aquatic > Deep subsurface >...
GCCTTTGGCGAAGGGCTGGGGCGGCTGGCCTGCATCAGCTTCGGCTGCTGCTACGGCAAGCCGGTTTCACAGGATGGCGGATTGTTGAACCGGCTTTTCAACGGTCGTGGCTTTGTCTTTCAGGGCAGCACCAAGAAGGTTGCCTATGCTGGGGATCTGGAGGGGGTTGAGGTCATTCCGATCCAGGCCATAACAGCCGTGCTGTATACCGTTTGCGGCCTGTCGGCTATGGTGCTGTTTCTGGCCTCCCACCATGCTGCTGCCTTTCTGTTGGCAACCACGGTTACCCAGGGCTGGCGTTCTTTTTCCGAGACCATGCGGGCCGACTACCGTGGAGCAGGTAAAATCTCTGCCTATCAGGTCATGGGGCTGGTGGGTCTGCTGTACGCCTTTGCCATGGTCTGGCTTCTTGGGGCAGAAGCAAGCGCGCCTGCTCAACTCGCTGCAGGGCTTACCAGTATCTGGAGTCCGGCCCTGATCCTGTTCCTGCAGGGGATCTGGTGCATCATCTTTTTCTACACCGGACGCAGCACCGTTACCGGGGCAACGCTCAGCTTTCATCTCCACCATGACCGGATCTGATGATTCATGCCAACCATGACACACCACCCCGATCAGCTGTCCCTTGAAGAGGCGCTGGCTCTGCTGCAACAGTTGGTCCTGCTGGATGGGCAGGGCTCAACCACCCTGTCGCGACTGCAGGTGATGCAGCTGCTCTGTGCCCGTAAACGGGCCCTTGCCGCAGCTGATAACTGCTTTGATACGCTGCTGTTTGAACTGGGCAAGCAGCTGGATGAACAGATCCGGGATGGTGCCCCGCTGGCGGTAAAAAAACGTTTCAACCAACTGACCGACTACTTTCACAAACTGGAACTGGCCAGCGGCCACCTGAACCACCTGGCCTTCATGGGCAGTTACCAGCTGGATGTCGAGCTGCTGGTGGAACTGAAGCACGACATGGAGTGGTTTGAGGAGATCGAGGCCGGTCTGTTCAGCCGCCTGATGGTGGATGATCTGCTCAAGAGCCAGCTGCTGGACAGCTTCGGCCGCCGCCGGGTCAAGCTGCTGGTGGATGGCCTGGCGCAGACTCAGACCGTCAGGACCCAGAAAAACGACATGAAGTTCTTTGATCTGCAGGCGGTGCAGGGGATTATCAGCCGGCTGCAGCAGCTGGAAAAGGAAGAGCGGCTCTTCATGCTGCTGGCGGAGATCGTGGCCGAACAATCCAGGCTGAATCAGGCTGCCATGAGCACCCCCCAGGGGCGGGAGGTGATCCGGCGTATCACCACCATTGAACTGCGCCAGCGCCACGGCGTGGAGGGCGATATCCCGGATGAGCTGTTTCAGAAAGCCTTTGAGCTGGTCAAGCTGGAGGCGATCTACTCCAATGCCATCCTGCCGCAGGTGGTGCGGGGCAATAGTGCCCTGCGGCAGGACTTCATCAAAAAATCAGGACTGGATCTGTTTTACATCGAAGACCTTGAGGATCAGTACTGCAGCCGCAACGGCATTGATCCTGAGTTGATCCGGCGCCTGCGCTGATCATTTCTCTCTCCGCCGGTTTTCCGGCGGTAAACTCTGAACGGCTTTGTTGCAGACTCTTCCTTCATCTGTCACCTGTCCGCCATGTTTTTGCGCTACTGTCTGTATTCCGGTTCAGCTCCCGTACAGGAAACACCACAAGGTATTTGGAGATCTCTGGTGAATTATCACACTATTCCTCAGTTACAGGCGATTGCCCACGCCACGGGGCCTATTGCAGGCACCATGACGGTGAACAACGTCATTGAATGTTTTCAACAGGATGCATCGCTGCTTGCGTTGCCGGTGGAGACCGATGGGCGCTTTGAGGGGTTGACCAGCAGGCGGGATCTGTTCTTTCAGCATCTGGCCAAACCGTTTGCCCGTGATCTCTATTATCGTAAGCCGATCAGGATGTTGCTTGATGCGTCGCCGCTGACCATGCCGGCTGGATGGAACGTGCATCAGGGGCTGGAGGAACTGCTCCGGCGTGATCCATCCCTTGAAAACGATTGCTTTGGTGTCATGGAGGCGGAGCGCTGTGTCGGCATTGTCGCGGTTGCCGATCTGATGATGACCATTTCCCGCATCCAGACCGGCCTGCTGGAAACGCTGGAGCAGCTGACCCAGCGTATCCGCACCGAGGTGGAGATGGCCCGCAGAATCCAGGCGGATCTGTTGCCGCCCACACCGATGCAGCATGCCGGGCTGACGGTAGCGGCCGGTCTTGTGAACTCCAGTGAAATCAGTGGTGATTTCTATGACCTGTTTCTCCCCGGTCCCGCCAGTGCCGGACTGCTGGTGGCCGACGTCACCGGTCACGGTGTCCAGGCCGGGCTGGTTACCACGGCAGCCAAGGCCGGACTGCAGACGCTGCTTGACGGCGGCAGTACCCAGCCGGGAGAACTGCTCTGCGGTATCAACCGTGCCATCCTGGCCACGGCCCGCCAACAGCTGATGATGACGGCGCTGATCGGGCTGGTTGAGGCCGATGCCGACCTGATCACCCTTGCCTCAGCCGGCCATCCGTACCCCTGGCGCTATGCGGCAGTAGACGGCAGATGGTCCGAGGTGGCGCTTGATCCCGGTTTTCCGCTGGGGTTTGATGAATCTGCCGTCTACCCGGAATTCACAGTCCCTTTTCTGCCCGGCGACAGGATTCTGCTCTTCAGCGACGGGATTATCGAGGCGGAAAACGGGATGGGTGAGCCTTTCGGTTTGCAGCGTTTTCAACAGGTGCTGCATGAAGGCCGGGCACTGGGGGCAGAGTCGCTGAAAGAACTGCTGTTTGCGGAGGCGCGCCTGTTTACGGGACGAGCCTCCTTTGAAGATGATGTGACGTTGCTGATAGCTGAGCGGGAAGGAAACAGCATATGTTAGAGACTGAAAAGCTGGGACCGGCAACCATGGTTTTTGTCGGCACGGCCTGCGACGTTGCCCCGGGACTGGACGGCCTTTTTCCTGACAGTCCGGATACGGCTGAACGCCGGATCACCTGTTCATCCGACAAGCCGGGCTTGATTGAAGAGGTGGTCACGCTGATCGGTGAACAGGATGAGGCGCACGCCCTCCTGGGACAGAAAGCAGCCCTGATGCTGGACGAGATGCTGGAAAATGCGCTCTACGCGGCACCGCGCACCCCTGCAGGAACCCCGCTGTATACGCGGCGTGCCCCGCGCACCCTGGCGCCGGACGAACGGATTCTGTTGCGCTACCGTTATGACGGCAGACGGATTTTCCTGGAGGTGCGGGACTCCTGGGGCAGCCTGACCCAGGGCCAGGTCTTTTCCTATCTCGCCGTCAACACCCAGGAAAAGGAACCGGACCCGGACCGGACCGGACGCGGACTCTTTTTCATGTGGTGGATGTTTGATCACTTCTATGTCCGGATCTATCCCGGACAGGAGACCGTGATCGGCGGCAGCCTGCTGCTGTAATTTGCCGGATGCTGCAACGCCTTCTTCAGGAGACCAACACGGACGTACGAGGTATCTATCTGCATGGAACCAACATTTTCGTTTGCCTGCACCAAGGGCTCAGACCACCAGCTCATCAACCTCTCGGGCACCATTGATGCCCAGGCCGAGCCGCACTTTGAAGAACTGCAGAAACAGATCAGCAGTGCCTCGGTCATCTTTGACTTCAGCAAGGTCGGCCGGGTCAACTCAATGGGAATCGCCCTGCTGCTGCGCTGCTTCAAGCGCCTGGGCAGCGAGCGCAGCATCAACGTCCAGCTGCAGGGATTAAGTCAGATGAATACGATGTTGTTCAAGATGAGCGGTCTGTTTCTACTCGCCAAAGAGGTCCGGTAATGCCGGTTTCGTTTCAAGGCGCAAGCTTCGCCGGCTCGTTTTCCGCTCCCCGGCGCTCTATCTCTCCCAGAGGGAGAGAGGATACTGTTTACCCGCTCCCGCAGGGAGAGGGTGGCCAAAGGCCGGGTGAGGGTTTGCGTCGCCGAACTCCTCGTCGCCTGGCTAGCATCCTTGAGCTGGAATCGGCATAGGAGGAGTTGGTCATGTTTTTCAACCAGCTGATTGCACGGGTGTTCTTTCCCTACCGGGCACTTGATCCCCAGATCGCAAAGTTCAAAAAACTGGCAAAGGAGTATGAGGCCCACAACCGGGCCTACTACGGAGAATATCTTTCAGGCATCCTGTTTGACTAGTGCCGTACAGACCCGCACAAACCCCGCCAAGCCGCCCTTTTCAGGCGCGGCTGAAAGACATCTGCGATCTGCTCCCTCCAAGTGAAGGGATGGCCGGGCGGATTGCTTCCGGCATACTAGTTTCGCTGACTACCCTGTTTTTTACTGGACAGCCCCGGCCGGGCTGTTTTATACCAGACAACATCTAACCAGACACAAGGATCGCCCATGCGAACCCGGCCCATACACTGCGTACAGCACGCACCACACGAAGACCCCGCCCCACCAGGCGGGGTCTTCGCTTTTTCAGGGTGTAAAGAAATTTTACAGTTTTTTGTAACTTGCTGGATTGTATCATAGTTGACACATGTAGATGAGGCCGTAGGCTGCTGTAATGAATTTAGTGTGCTGATCCATAAATTACATAATTACGATTGGCCACCTTTTGAGTGAAATTGGGGAAGTGTCGCTGTTTTAAATCGTGTTCTTGGAGGTAAACGTGAACAGAGCAATAATTCTATTTTCGATGATCTCCTTCGCGATTCTTATGCTCTCGTCTTGTTCTAAAACTGGAACTCAGCCTCATCAACCACCACCTCGTATTTATCCGTACTGGCTGAAGTCGTACAATAGCGGCGCTAACTACTGCCGCTTCAATTCTGTGCGTAAAACGAGAGATGGCGGCTTTATCGTTGCCGGAAATGAGAATTATCAACAGGGCGACACAAACAACTATAATAAGGAGGCCAGTATAATAAAAATCGATGCTGGCGGAAATATTCAGTGGCAGTATGGCTTTGGAAAAGATCAGGGCACATTTCTGTTTGCACAACAGACCGGCGATGGCGGTTATCTGGCGATAGGCCACTCCAATTCTGCAAGCATGCTGATTAAGCTCAATTCAAACGGTTCACTAAAGTGGCAGCGGGCATTTCCTGACCTTAAGTTTGAAACATTTACGGAGTCAATTGACGGCGATGTTTTATTGACCGGTTATTTAAATGTTTTCGGTGAAGTATTGGCAGTAATCGCAAAAATGGGGCCAGATGGAAAAAGCAGATGGCAGAAAATATATGGCAAAGGTGATGGTCGCGACATTCGCCCACTCGCAGATGGCGGGTTCATCGTGCTTGCAACGGACATCAAAATAAACCGGTCAGAGTCATATGTATATAAACTGGATTCAAATGGCGCAGTCCTGTGGGAGAAACACTATGAAGGGGTTTTGGCTGCGCTTGATCTGACGACCGATGGGGGCGTCCTTCTAGCAGGTACTGTCAGTGTGGCCCCTACGAAGGTTTTCGGCATGCTGTCATATTCCGGTGACCGAATTGTACCGATCGGACCACAGGAAAGCAATGTGCAGGGATTGGTTCTTAAGCTGGACCGTGCTGGTAATGAAAAATGGCAAAAGCTTTACGGAAGGGCTTTTGAAGATGGGTTTACGCGATTGAAAAAGAGCAGCGATGGTAATTTCATCGTGCTAGGCGATACGAGGAATTATGGTTCAGGCGATAATGATCTTTGGCTTTTGAAAATTTCTGAGGCTGGCTCGATTATCTGGCAGGTGGCGATAGGTGGCGACCAACATGAAGAGGCAACTGATGTTGAACCGCTGGATGATGGGGGATATCTGGTCGCGGCAATGAGCTTCTCCCTCGGTCGCGGACTGGCTGGCCCCATTCTGCTCAAGGTAGACACAAATGGCATCGTTCCTGAATGTGCTCTTGATTTTTTTCATCCGACCAACTCGATCGCTAAGGATGATAAGGATAGAAAAATTGAGGCTCTCTCACCTGAATTTCCGACAACCGGGCGGGATATCGAGATCTCTGCCATGAATACCGACATCGTACCAGATGTGCTTTCCTTGGTTGCCGCATCGTTCCATCCCGCTGAACCGAAGCTGCAAGTATTACGACGGAATATAGAGATGACAACATATTCGAGGAATCCAAGAACCACTAAATACTCCACCGAGCTGGTGCTCAAAAATGTTGGAGCGAAGGACTTGGTTATCGATAACATCGTCGTCAATGAGGATTATTCTTCAAACAATAGATTCAAGACCCTTATGAACTATATCCAAAATGTAATCTTCAGAAATGGGGCGAAATTTGAATCCGAACTGAGTGTCAAAAATATACAAACTGATAACTTCTCCAAGTACAGACTTACGGTAACTGTACCGAAGAGCATAAAACGTACAGCGAAAGTGAGCATAACTTCAAATGACCCGGATAATCCAGTAATCACAGTTCCTGTCAACATCATTTCAAAATAATGGGGCCTGGGCAAAATGGCTGACAAAAGATGAGTAGGTACAAAGGGATATAGCCAGTCAAGTCATGAGGCCTGATCTGACTAGCCCGGCAGGTAAAGGATCACTCAGTTGACTAACGTGTAGTCTCGTGGATGTGTAAGATAACAAATCAACAGTGTCTCTTTAACGTTTACCGGAGGTATGCAATGAAAACATTTGTTGTAACCGTATGTTTACTGATAGCTTTTGCAAGTATTGTAAGGGCTGAAATGGGGGGTGACGACACTATTCATGTAGCAACTGTTACTGAAGTGATTAACGGCGGGGGATATTCTTTTATACAATGCGATGAGAATGGTACGAACAAATGGCTGCTGCTTCCTGAAATAAACATAACTGTCGGGGACTGGATAGAATTCCCGAATGGCACCCAAAAGGTCAATTTTATAGTAAAATCCATCAACAAGCGATTTCCCTTGATTTATGTTGTGCCTGGCCTACGCAAGATTGCCAAGGGTGAATCAGTAATGCGTGAACATAGCGTGTACAGAGCTGAAGATGAAAACGGGACTTTGGTGTTCACAGATAACCCCGAAAGGTTACCAGCAAATATGAGTAGAAAGTGAATAACAAGCCATTATGATGCTTGATGATTCTCTGCCATTAGGCACCGACAGTCCGGCAGAACCTATGGGGGCAAAAGAACCTATGGCGTCAGGCTTGACTTTCTGTTTTTAACCTATGGGGTCATAACCTATGGGGTCAGGCTTGACTTTCTGCTTTTTAAAACTGATCACCAAAGAATGGAAACTAGGGATGCTCCCCGCATTTAATAAAGTCTGAGTCAAAGATTGCGACAGCGAGCATTTGGACGTCCACGAAAAACAGGGAAGTGTCCCCGGTTTCCGCGGTAAAGTAACCTTAAAGATAGCGAGTAATTGAATTGATCATGGGGGAGGCAGATGAAAAAAATCACGACTTTTATTGCTGGAGTTTCAATTATTGTAGTTTCTGTAGTGACTGCTAATGCTGGAGAAATTCCACCGGTACTCAAAGCTGGGTTTGAGCAGTACATCAAAAAAGGGCCCAAAGCGGCTATTGAATCATGGGCAAAGGGGAGCGCAATAGAGGGTAATAAAGAAACATTGAGTCAAGCCAATAATTTCCAACAAATTCAGGATTTTTACGGGAATATTGTTGGCTATAATGTGGTGATGAGTAAGAACCATTCTAGTAGCAGTTCGGTCTATTTAATCGAAATAAAATATGAGAAAGGAAATGTGTTCTCAAAGTTTTTTATCTATAAGACGCCGGATGGTCAGCAGGTGTTGACTACATTTCTTTTTAATATCGATGCTGAGCGAGTTTGGCCTGAGTATCTGGTGCTAGGCCCTGACGGGCAATAACCCCCGTGTATTCAGGGGAAGCTATGGGGTCAGGCTTGATTTTCTGCTTTTCAAAACTGATCACCAGGGAATGGAAACCAGAGATACTTCCCGTATTAAAAGGTTAGCTGCCCCTCAAGCTACAATCCCCACCCTCAGCGCGGACTATAGTGCCGCTTCAGCCAGCGGCTTAAACCATCCAGGCCGGGAAACAGCACCCGTTCGGTGATGTTGGCCTGGTCAAGTTTGTCGCGGATCTCCCATTTTAAGGCAGCCGGTATGATGATCTTGCGGCCGGTGTCAGGATGTTGCTCCAGCCAGCTGTCCAGCGCCATGCCGGGGGAGGTCATGACCGAGCAGAAGGCAAACTGGTTGACGATCCGGTCATCAATGGAGGGCGGCTCGAAAAACAGGGCAACGTCATCCCGGGCAATGCCATCCAGCTCGGACAATGAGCTGATCACTTCCGTCAACATCTCTACGGTCAGTACATTCGCGCCTTCCTGCTCAAGTTTGTGACGCAATACGTCAGGTAATAACTGGTGGGCCTTGACGTAATTCACGGCCCAGACCACCCCGTCTATATCGCTCTTCTCAATGTTGGCCGTGGCAAAGTGCATGGCGATAAAGGGAGAGTAGGTCCAGTCCAGCAGACGGGTCGGCAGGCCGTAGTGCTGGGCCACCGAGAGCCAGTGCCAGATCGAGTCCCGCTCCACCACCCGCTGATGGGCGTATTTCTTGAAGTTGCGCAACAGGTGGTGTTCCAGCTCGGCATAGGGGCCGCCCAGCCGCATCAGGGTGGTCTCAAGGCGGTAGCTGACATCGGACAGCCCCCTGAAGGCGAAACGTGAGCGGTAGCGCCCCAGATCCTCGTTCCACGAATCGGCAAACAGGGCCTGCTGCAGTTCATCCCAGGAGTGGACGGTGATGGTTGCGAGCATGGCGTCAGGCCTTGTTCTTCAGACGTTGCTTGTACTCCTCATAGTCCTGCATCAGACGTTCATAGGGGTCGTGCATCAGTGAGGAGGAGATCAGGAAGTCGGCGGTGGAGCGGTTGCAGGCCACCGGAATATTCCAGACCACCGCTATCCGCAGCAGCGCCTTGACGTCCGGGTCGTGGGGCTGCGGCTCCAGCGGGTCCCAGAAGAAGATCACGAAGTCGATCTCCCCCTGGGAGATCATGGCGCCGATCTGCTGGTCACCCCCCAGCGGCCCGCTCTGCAGCCGGGTTACCTGCAGGTCAAGCGATTCCGCCAGCAGCGCCCCGGTGGTGCCGGTGGCGTACAGGTCATGTTCCACCAGGATGGCGCGGTTGTAACGGGCCCATTCGATCAGATCCCGTTTTTTGTTGTCATGGGCCACCAGTGCGATCCGTTTGCGTGACCCCATCTCGATGATGTTGTAAGAAGGCATGCTGTTTTCCTTTCCGGGCACAGGGGCTCTCGGTGCTGTCGCGGTAGCTCCGTTGCGGTAACAGTACACCTTTTCGCTGACCGGTTCCAGTGGCAGTTACCGCTTTGCCAGCCAGATTTCAACCCGGTTGTTGCGCTGCCTGCCCTCTTTGGTACTGTTGTCGGCCACCGGCAGGCTTGAGCCGAACCCCTCTGCCGCTGCCACCATGATGCCGCGGGAGCGCAGTTCCTGGGCCACCTGTCCTACCCGCTGGTGGGAGAGTGCCAGGCTGCTGTGGGGATCGCTGCTGGCATCGGTGAAGCTGAACAGCAGCAGCTGACGCCCCTGCAGCTCTTTGGAGGAAAGCGCCCGCACCAACCGGTCCAGATCCCGGTAGGCCTTGTTGTCAAGCTGGCCGTCGGCGGCAAATTTGACGTTGAGAGAGAGCCGCTCCGCGTTGCCTGCAAGCATGCGGTAACGCTCAGGGGCATTGGCCGGGATGGAGGAGTTGCCCATCCGGATCGAGAGCGGCACAAAGCCGCTTTTTTCCACGATGGCCTGTCCTTCAGGGGAGAGGGCAAATTCGACAAAATCCCTGATCTTCTGGTTTTTGGGCTGCCCCGGCGTGTAGAGGTAGAGGCGGCGGGCCAGACCGTAGTCTTCGGTGGCAACGGTGAAGGGGGTCGGCAGGATCGGCTGGGCGCCGCCGCTGATGGCCACCGCCTTGGAGGATTTGACGTAGGGCAGGCCGATGAAGCCGATGCCGTTGGGATCACCGGAGACGTCCCGTGAGAGCTTGACACTGTCTTCGAAGCGTTTGGCCTCTTTGACCAGTTTTTCCTTGTGCAGCACCAGGCTTTTGAAGGTGTCGAAGGTGCCGGATTTGTCATCACGGGCATAGACATGCACCGGCGCAGCCTTGGCCGTGTTGTTCAGTTGCTTCCATTCAGGGATCCTGCCGGTGAAGAGCCCCTGGGTATCAGCCATGGTCAGGGTTGCAACCGGGTTGGTGCTGTTGACGATGACCGCCACCCCGTCCAGGGCCAGGACATGCTCGTTGGCGCGGGAGGTCATGTTGCCCAGCAGCGACAGTTGCTTGATCTCGTCATCCTTGATCCTGCGGGATGACATGCCGATGTCGCAGGCATTGGCCCGCAACCCTTCAAAGGCGGTGGTGGAGCCGTGGGCCTTGATCTCCACCGCCCGGTTGCGGCGCCCCTCCATGATCCCTTCCACCAGCTGCTCTTCGTGGTTTTTACCCGGCACCCGCCGGATCCGGACCGCCCCCTGCTTTTTCAGAAACTCTTCGGCCAGCGCGGGCGCCAGTTCTGCGCCGATGGTGTTGGAACCCTGCAGCTTCAGGATGATGTCGTAGGAGTTGATCCAGTGGTAGTAGTAGCCGCCGCCGGTTGCCAGCAGCAGGGCGCTCACCAGCGATGACATCACCAGCCCGCGACGGCGCTTCAGCCAGGAGTCGGCGATCCCTTCGGCCGGTGCCTTGGGTAGCAGGGCGACCCGGTGTGCTTCAAGGGCAGCCAGGAACTCGACGCAGCTCTGGTAGCGGTCGGCCGGGTCTTTTTCCAGGGCCTTGTGGACGATGGCCGCCAGCTCTTCATGGGTATCCGGCGCAAAGCTCCTGATATCCGGGATGGTGCTGTCAAACTGGTTCAGCAGGGTATCGACCGCGGATTCTTCGCTAAACGGCAGCCTGCCGGCCAGCATGTTGTACAGGATCAGCCCCACGGCATAGATGTCGCTCTGGGGGGTCACGGTAAAGGGGTTCAGGATCTGCTCCGGGCTCATGAAGGCGGCCTCGCCTCCCTGGCCGACCTCCTGCAGGTCTTCGCCGTATTTCAGCAGCGCCACCCCGAAGTCGGAGATCTTCAGCCCGCCGTTGCGGTCCAGCAGGATGATCGAGGTGGTCAGGCCGCGATGGATCACCCCTTTGTCATGGGCGAAGCGCAGCCCCTGCAGCAGCCGTACCGCATAGTGCAGGGCAATCTGTTGCGGAAAGGGACCATTATGTTCGATCATCCGGTCCAGGGCAGCGCCGTTATAGTATTCCATCACCAGCCAGAACCCGCCGTTGTGCTCAAAGAAGTCGGTGGCCTGCAGGATGTTGGGATGCACCATCCCGGCCAGCAGCTTGGCCTCGTTATAGAACCGCTCCCGGTATGATTCGGTGCCCGGCAGCTTCGGGGTCAGGGATTTCAGCAGGAAACGCTTGCCCAGCAGGATATGTTCGGCCATCAGCAGCGCCCCTTTGCCGTAGGGGGCCGCCCCTTCGATACGATAGTGATACAGCATGCTTCCCTTTTCCATTACTCAGAACTCCTTGCTCTCGTAGTTGGTTATGATTCTGCCGGCAGGGCGCCAAGCACCACTCGGGGCGCCTCGTAACTGTCTTTAACCGCCACCGACGAGCCCCTGACCTTCTTGGCGGTCTTTTTGACCTCGCTGGCCATGGAGGCCAGCTGGGCATAGGAGCTGATCTGCAGCTGCCCGGTGCTGATCACCGCCACTGAAAGCGACAGCAGGCTGAAGGTCTCCAGCTCACCCTTGCGGTTGAAGGAGGTGTAACAGCCCTTGGCGTAGTCGCTGGAACCGTGCAGCAGCGGCAGCCGTGCGTCAAATTCGGCGATCACCTGGCGGGACAGGGCGGCGGCGTAGCCGGGGCCGGTGATGATGATGAAGTCGTCACCGCCGATATGTCCGCAGAAGTTCCTGGCCTGCTTGCCCTGCAGCAGCTCATCGGCGTGAAATTTCAGGATATCCCCCACCACCTGGATCACCATGTCGCCCCGCTCAAAGCCGTAGAAGTCGTTGTACGGCTTGAAGTGATCAATGTCGATGTAGGCGATGTCGAACGGCATGCCGGACTCCAGCCGCCGGGTGGTCTCACGCTGGATACTCTCATTGCCCGGCAGGCCGGTCAGCGGGTTGGCCCCCTTGGCCAGCTTCAGGTTCAGGGCGGTGATCGCCTCCACCAGGGTGCGGACATCCAGGATGCCCTGGTAGACGCCCCGCTTGGCAACGCAGATGTTTTCCAGCCGCATGGTGCCGAAATTGCCGTGCAGGGCCTGGGCCGCCTCTTCAATGCTGGCGTCGGACTCAATCACCAGCGGCACCGGCTGCATCAGGTCGCGCACCTTTTTGGAGTGGTTGATATGAAAGGCGTAGCCGATCCGCCCGACAATCTGCTCTTCGATGAACTCGGAGCGGTTCAGCACCCCCGCGACCCGGTACTGGTCCACCACCGGCAGCACCTGCAGCCGTTTGTCGGTCTGAAACCGTTCCAGGGCGGTATTCAGCCGGTCAGCCGGTCTGAGGGGCTGAATACGCAGGGTGATGTCGGCCACATTCTGCAGTGAACGGTCGTCCTCTTCCTGCACTGTCGCCATGATTGCCGGAGGTGGCAGCTCCTGTCCGGCCTGGTCAGTGGGGGCACCGGAAGGCTCCACGGCCGGCATGGTGGAGCCTTCCTGCAAAAAATGTTCAAAGGCCTCCCGCTGCATCGGTTTGCCGAAGTAGTAGCCCTGCATGGTGTCGCAGCCCAGCTCCTGCAGCAACTGGTGCTGGCTGAGGGTCTCCACCCCTTCGGCGGTGACCTTGAGGTGCAGTGAGCGGGCCATGGCGATGATGGCAACCACAATCGCCCGGTCGTCCGGATTGCTGTCCAGCTCGTTCACAAAGGAACGGTCGATCTTGATCCGGTCCACCGGCAGGTGTTTCAGGTAGGTCAGGGATGAATAGCCGGTGCCGAAGTCGTCAATGGCCAGTTTGACCCCCAGCTCCTTCAGCCTGAAGATCTGCTCGGTGTTTTCGTTGGAATGCTCCATCAGCAGCGATTCGGTCAGTTCACAGCAGAGCGCGTCAGGGGGCAGCCCCACCATCTGCAGCTGGCGGGCAACCCGTCCGGCAAACTGGCGGTCCTTCAGCTGACGGGTCGAGACATTGACCGAGACGGTCAGGTGGGGGTAGCCCTGCTCCCGCCACTGCTTACAGTTCTGCAGGGCCAGTTCCAGCATCCGGTCCCCCAGCTGCACGATGGCGCCGTTGGCCTCGGCCACCGGGATGAACTTGTCCGGCCCCACCAGCCCCAGGGTCGGGTGCTGCCAGCGGGCCAGTGCTTCCATCCCGACCAGTTTTTTGCCGTCCTGGCTGAACAACGGCTGATAGCAGGCAAAGAACTCCCCGGCCCGTAAACCCCGCAGGATGCTTGATTCAATCTGCATCTGTTCCCTGACCGCCTGGTTCATCTCTTCTGCATAGAACTTGAAGCCGCTTTCACCGGCAATCGACTTGGACTGCGCCTGGAGCTGCGCCAGGTGGGCATGCTGCAGCAGCACCTCGCCGCTGCGTCCGTCACCGGGAAAGATGGCAATGCCGATATGGGCGTTCAGCTGAAATTCGGCGTCATGCAGGCTGAACGGCTCATTGATGGCATCAAGCAGTTTGGTGATGACCGGCAGAATATCCCGTTCGCTGCCGCTCTTGGGCAGCAGGATGCCGAATTCACCCTTCTGCAGCACCGCGAGGGTGTCGGTCTCGCGCAGGACATCCTGCAGCCGGTCGGCCACGCTGCGCAGCAGCTCGTCACAGTCGTCGCCACCCCGTGCGCTGATCGCACCGGGGCAGCGCCCCAGCACCAGCTTCAGCACCGACAGGGCCTGCTCTTCGCGGCTGCTGATGGCCAGCAGCTGGGCCAGACGGTCGCTGAGCAGCTTGTGGTTGGGCAGGCCGGTGATGGCGTCATAGCGGGTCAGCTCTTCCACCTTGCGGGCGGCCTGCTTCAGCAGGGTGATATCCTCCAGAAAGATGATGGTGCAGGAGTCTCCTTCAAACAGGATCCGGTGGGCAGAAATCGACCCGGTCAGCAGGGAGCCGTCCTGACGCCGCAGGGTGACCTCCAGTCCCTGAACCGCGCCGTTGCTGCGGATCTGACGGATCAGGTCCAGCCGTTCCGAACTGTGTTCCCAGAGCTTCAGGTCGCTGTCACTGTGTCCCACAATGCTGGCAACCGCGTAGCCGGTCATAGCGGCAAAGCGCTGGTTGACCGACAGGATCCGGCGGTCCTGGTCCCGTACCACTGCAATACCGTTGGGAGAGGCATGAAAGGCCCTGATGATCAGCTCATGGGAGGATGAATCGTTTCGGGTAAAGCGCCGGATCAGCAGGTAGAGCATGGCCGCCGTGATCAGCAGCAGCCCGGCCCCTGCGGCAATATGTGTCAGGTATGACAGCCCTTCCGGCAGATTGAGTTGCCGTTCAAGCAGCCCGGCCGAGATGGTCCAGATGCCGCCGAACAGCAGGAAGGTGAGGGTGATGCTGCGGGCGGTCAGGGGCAACACCCGGCCGAACAGCAGCAGCTTTGCCTGGCGGCCCGGTATGTTGGCCGGTTTGATAGCGTCATCCGGCAGCCACTGTCTTCCTGCTATCGGGTGCTGCGTAACGGTATGCATGGTTGGTTCCTCTATCAGGCTGCTGGAAAACTACTGCGGAGCCCGTCAGCCGCTGTTACGCTGCTGCGGCAGTTCTGATCGGGATACTGTGCAGCGCATCAAAGACCGGGCTGCGGTACTGTTCCGGCACTGACGACACCGCAGCGGCAGGCTGTGGTTCGTCATACCGGAACTGGTTCAGTTCGGCCTGCAGTTCCTGCGAGATGGCGGCCAGGTGGATCGATTCATCCGAGATGGCAGCGGCAGCCTGCAGGGTTTCCCGCAGGGTGGTATCAATGGCCATGATGTCGTCACTGATCTGGCTGGAGGTGGCGGACAGCTCCTCAGTGGCAGTGGCGATCTGCTGGGTCATCCCCTGCAGCCCGTCAACACTTTCAACAATACTGGCCAGGGCACAGCCGGCTTCTTCAGAGAAATGCACCCCCCGGCTGACCCGTGCCAGGCTCTGCTGCATCGCCTCCACGGCCTTGCCGGTGTCCCCCCGGATCGCCGACAGCTTCCCGGCGATCTCGACCGTGGCCTGCTCGGCACGGTGGGAGAGGTTGCGTACCTCATTGGCCACCACGGCAAAGCCAAGGCCGTGTTCTCCGGCCCGGGCCGCTTCAATGGCGGCATTCAGCGCCAGCAGGCCGGTCTGGTCCGTAATGTCCCTGATGGTCTCAAGTATCTCGCCGATCTGTTGCGAACGTTCGTGCAGGCTGGCTATGGTGGATTGGGATTCCCCGACCGACTCGGCAATCGCCTGTACCTCGGCAATGGTGCGGTTCACTACCTCGGCACCGTTCTGGGCGGTCTGCCGGGCCATGCCTGCAGAACCGGCGATTCTGGCCGTGTGCTGCGCCACATCGGCCACGGTTTGGGACAGTTGGCTGCCTGCCGTGGCAACCTGACTGACCCGTTCGCTCTGTTCCTGGACCTGACAGGTGATCAGGCTGACGGTGCCGGAAAGCTCCTGCGAGGTGTTGGCCAAGGTGCCAGCGGTCCCGGCGATCGCCCCGACAATCCGCCTGAAGGAACTGATCAGGCTGTTAAAGGCGTTGATGGACTGGCCGATTTCATCGTTGTTCCGGACCGCCACGCTGCGGCGCAGGTCGCGGCTCTCGGCGATCTCGCCGATGGTGCTCTGCAGCAGGCCGAGCGGTTTGCGGATGATCATGGCCACCAGCCAGTTCAAGGTCAGCACCAGCATGCCGATCGCCAGCGCGCCACCCAGCATGATCGCAGTCCGCTTTTTGGAGGTGACGCTGATCGCCTCGACAAAGCTCTGCTGTTCGCTGGTGGTGGCGGAGACCTGTGCCTCGCTCTGACGGGCCTGTTCAAGGGTTACCTGCCTGATCTGCGCCACGGTTGCTTCTACCTGTCCCATGCTGGCCAGCACGTTGCGCTGGGCAGTGGCGATCCGCCGGATGGAAGCGCCTGCCCGGCCGGCACCGTTGCCGATCTGTTCGATGGCATCCCTGACCACACCACCGCTTTTGACGGACATGACTTCAACCTCGGCCTGCTTCAGGCTTTTACTGATTCTGGCCTGCACGGTGCCGATCTCGTCAGCCAGCCTGTCCAGCTCTGCTGTCGAGCTGCTCAGCATGATCATACGGGCCTTGGCGTCCAGCAGGCGCAGGTCGATATGGATGCTGTCCACCGCCTCAACCGCAGCCATGACCCGTTTGTTGATCTCCATATCGTTTTCAACACCGTTACGATAGTTCTGCACCTTTTCCGCCAGGCTGGCATTTTCGGCAACACCGGTGACCGAACCGCCCTTCAGCGCCTGTTCAATATCCCTCGAATAGGCTGAAGCCCGTCGCGCAGCCGTGCTGCGCAGCCCGGAGATGACATCGCGAATCCCTTCCAGCGAACTTTCTGCCGCCCTGATGGAACCGCTCAGATTGGTTGCCTCGGCCTTGAAGATCTCCAGGCTGGTGAACTTGTCCTGCAACGCTGCCGCCACCTGTTTTTCAAGTGTGGCAAAGGCGGAGACATCCAGCTGTACCCCCTTCAGCTCCTGGATCTCCTTGCTCAGTTGATCAAGCCTTTTGCGGCGTTCCTCCATTACAGCGGTCTGCGTCTGTAATTCCCGGGGGTCTTCCAGCATGCCGGTCTGCAGCAGGTCACCGGAGAGCCGCTCCACGGTCTGCTGAAACTGCAGCATCTTGACCTGCAGCGGGGTGGAGCGGGTGGTCAGCTCCCGGATAGTGCCCTGGAATCCTGCGATGGTGTAGTAGCCCAGCAGCACGACAGCAGCAAAGCCGGCAAAGGTTACCAGGCTGTTGATCAATAGTTTCCGGCGGATGGTCATGGCACGTCTTCCTCTCTGTCTATGGCGAAACAGAACAGTAACAGGCGACTGTTACCGTCCTGTGACGGCCGGGAAAAATGTCTGTGGCGACCCGGATAAGCTGTGTTCGGGGCCTCCGGTAGTTTGTTGCAGACTCTTTGGAAACCCGACACCCAGTTGTCATTTTTTGGCGCTATGGTCTGGCAAACGATAAGTACATGCCAATCAAGAGGCAGGAGGACGACTGCTATGAGAACACGAACCCACGACGACTACTATGCCTGGACCTGTGACTGGTGCGACAGCGAGAACCGGACCCTCTGGGTGCGGGTGGCTCACGGTGATGTGGCCTGCGGAGCCTGCCACCGCACCACCAGCTTTCCGACCTCAAGTGTTGCCCTGACTGCCGGGCAGCAACCGATGCTGAGCGGCCAGTGTTAGAGAGGTGGACCATGTTTCTGTTACGGATTTTGAGCATGAAGCGGGAGTTTGACCTGATTGACCAGCAACTTGAACGTTTACGCCGTTTGGCGGGCCGTAAGGCCTGAGATCGGGGAGATCATCCATGAAGCAGTTGTTGAGCAGACACCTTCAGCCGTTAACTGAGCGCCATCCGGCCCTGCTGACTATGGCCACCGCCACCGCCGGGTTTTTACGTTCGATAGCCATCAAGCCGTACAGGCAGCGCCACCGTCCGCGGGAGCTGGCGCTGTGGGAGCGCTATCACAGTCTGCATGCCGTGCGTTGCCAGGTCTATCGTGAAAAATCTGCCGGTGGACGTCCTACCATTGTGGTGGCCGGTTTTGTGCCGGATGCCACCGAGGTGGTGGAGTTTCAACGTCCGCTGCTGCGCAGCCACGGCAGCATCTATTACCTCAACTACCCGCGTAACGGTTTCAGCCACGAACTGTTTGAGGCGCAGCTGGCCGACCTGATTGATGAGCTGAGTCTGAAGGGAGAGCGGCCGGTGCTGATGGGGGTCAGCTTCGGCGCCGGACTGGTGGTTGATTTTCTGCGGCGGGCCTCGGAACAGCTGCATGACCGTCTGCGCGGCCTGCTGCTGGTCAGCCCGGTACTCTGCACCGCCGACCTGATCCGGCCCGACAACCAGCGCAACGGCGGGGTTCGGATGCTGGAGTCAAACCTGCGTAAGATATTGAAGGCCGACCCAAATGATGAGAGCGATCTGAACCGGCAGCTGGAGCGGGCGCGGCGCTGTTTTCAGGCCCTGTTTGAGGCAGGGGCGGAAAACCGCAGCCTGACCACCCGACACCTGGCCATCCGGCAGCGGATATTCGGGGTGCTTGAGCATACCTCCAACCTTGGCGGCTATCAACGGGTGCTGGCCTTGCTCAGCTTTGCCGAACCGGCTGCAGGCAGGACCATCTTTGGCGGACCGACCCTGATCATGCTGGCCGAGGATGAGCAGAGCATTCTGGTGCCGGGATCGCCCACCCTGCAACTCTGTGCCGATCATGCCGCCCTGCGTTCGGTCTTCCCCGAAGCCAGGGCCTGTCTGATCGCCTCAAACAATGATGCCGACCCGGTGGCCCATGCCTCGCTGATCTTTCATCAGCACTGCTACAATCCGCGCATGGAGCAGTGGTTGCAGAAGCTGCATAACCAGCCGCTCCTGGCGGTGGTGTGATACCAATTCCAACTCAAGGCGATATCATCGTTGGCTCGTCTTCTACTCCTCGACGTACTGTCGTGTACGCCTGCGTCGTCGAATTCCTCGCCGCCTTGATCTCATCCTTGATTTGAAATTGGCGACTACCTGATATATGCCGCCTACCTGCCCGGTATGTCTCGGTCGCTGCGCTCCGGGCGCCTGGTATACGGCCTTCCTCATACGTTTTCAGTTTCAGTTCAAAGGAGCACCATTGAAGTTTCCTGTTTCCCTGTTGTCTCTGCCGCTGCGCGCCGCCGCCGATATCCGTGCCCGGCGCTTTTTACGCAAAGATCCGCTGGGCAGCCAGCGTGAACTGCTGCCCCGCCTGCTGCAGAGGGCGGCAAAAACCCGCTTTGGCCGCGAGTACGGCTTCAATTCTCTGGCCAGCCTGCCCTTTGAGGTCTGCTATCAGCAGTTTCAACAGCAGGTGCCGATCCGTACCTATCGTCAGTTCTGGGATGACTGGTTTGCAACCTGCCTGACAACCACCCCGCAGGGACAGCAGTTGCGGCTGCAGGATCAGAGCTGGCCCGGACTGATCCCCTGGTTCTGCGAGACCTCCGGCACGACGGCGCCAACCAAGTTCATTCCCTTTACCCATGAGATGTTCAGGATGAACCAGCGGGCAGCCCTGGATATGCTCTGCTGTTACCTGGCAGCTGAACCGGGCAGCAGGGTGCCGGAGGGCAAGATCCTCTACATGGCCGGCAGCACCCGGCTCAAGCAGATGGGGCCGGGTGTGCTTGCCGGTGACATGAGTGCCATTACCCTGCAGCAGCGGCCCGCCTGGCTGAACCCGTTTGTAGAACCACAGGAGCCGCTGACCTCGGCCCCGTGGGATCAGCGGCTGGACGGCATGGCCCGGCTGCTGCTGGCAGACCGGAAGATACGGATCATCTCCGGGGTGCCGCCCTGGATTTTACTGCTGCTGAAGCAGGTGGAATCCCTGGCCGGTCGTCCGGTGCGTGAGGCGTTGCCCAATCTGGAACTGATCATTCACGGTGGTACCAGCATGGCCCCCTATGCGGCCGAATACCAACGGCTGCTCCCTTCTGGCGGCCCCCGCTTTCTGGAACTGCTGCCTTCATCCGAGGCGTTCATGGGCTTTCAGGTGCAGGGTGAGGCAACCATGCGGTTGACACCGTTTTACGGCTCGTTTTTCGAGTTTGTGCCGATTGAACAGCTGGATGAGAGCGGCGCACCGCTTTCTGACGCCCAGGCTGTACCGCTGGCCGGGGTGGTGACCGGTCAGCGCTACGCCGCGATTCTTTCCACCTGCTCCGGGCTGTGGCGCTACCATATCGGCGATACCCTGCGCTTTCTGGATGCCGACCGGTTCCATTTTGAATTTACCGGCCGGGATAAGTTTCTGGATCGCTTTGAGGAGAAGGTGACCCAGACTGAAGTGGAACAGGCGGTGGCTATGCTGAACAAACGGCACGACGGTCTGGTGCGGGAGTTCATGGTGGGAGCAGATATTGGCGGTCGTTGCCACCACTGGGTGCTGGCCTGCCGGGGCAGTGCGCTGCTGCCGGACCAGGCCTCACGTTTACTGGATGACCAGCTGCGTAGCGCCAATGCCGATTACGACACCTTCCGGCAACAGGGAAGGATTAACAGTCCCCGTGTGCTGCTGGTGTCTGAACAGCAGATCTATGACTGGTCGGCAGAGGTGCGTGGCAAGCTGGGCGGCCAGAGCAAGATCCCCCACATTGATCCGACCCTGACCGGTGAGCTGGTCAAAAGCCTGTCCGGCTATGCCTGTAACAATAGTTTCCAATCTTTTGCCTCTCCGTAACATGTCTGTCACAAAACTCGTTTATGGTGGCAATTAAGCAACACACACCTGAAAACACCAACAATACCAAGGAGGATGTACCAATGTTGAAGAAGAGCGTCCTGGCGCTGTGCGCCACCCTTTGCATCGCCACTGCTGCCCATGCGGAAAAAGTCAAGGTTGATGCAAAGCTGCCGTCCTACAAGGCCACCTCAGGCGTGTCCGGCAACCTGAACAGCATCGGTTCCGACACCCTGAACAACCTGATGACCTACTGGGCAGAAGGCTTCAAAAAGAAGTACCCCAACGTCAACATTCAGATTGAAGGCAAGGGTTCATCAACTGCTCCTCCTGCGCTGATCGCCGGTACCGCCCAGCTGGGCCCCATGTCCCGCATGATGAAGGGCAAAGAGATTGAGGATTTTGAGAAGAAGTACGGCTACAAGCCGACCAAGGTTGGTGTGGCCCTGGATTCTCTGGCTGTCTTTGTCAACAAGGATAACCCGATCAAGTCACTCTCCCTTGATGAAGTTGACGCCATCTTCTCCAAGACCCGCAAGCGCGGGCTGCCCGAGATCACCACCTGGGGTCAGGCCGGTGTGCATGGCGCCCTGGCTGCCAAGCCGATCTCCCTGTTCGGCCGTAACTCCGCCTCCGGCACCTATGGTTACTTCAAGGAGCACACCCTGAAAAACGGTGACTACAAGAATACCGTTAAAGAGCAGCCCGGTTCCGCCTCTGTGGTTGAAGGTGTTGCCAAGGATATCAGCGCCATCGGTTACTCCGGTATCGGCTATGCCACCTCCGGCGTCAAGGCTGTCCCCCTGTCCGATAAAAAAGGCGGCCAGGTGTTTGAGGCCAACTATGCCAACGTGCTGTCCGGCAAGTATCCCCTGGCCCGTATGCTCTACATCTACGTAGCCAAGAAGCCGGGTGAGCCGATGCCCAAGGTGGTGGAAGAGTTCCTGAAGTTTGCCCTGTCCAAGGAAGGCCAGCAGATTGTGGTCAAGGACGGCTATGATCCGCTGCCTGCATCTGCTGCTGCCGAGCAACTGAAGGCGTTGAAGTAGAAACGGCCTGAACCCTTCTCCCCGGGGGAGAAGGGGGCCGAAGGCCGGATGAGGGGGCAGCAGTGATCTGAATGATTCCTCTGCCCCCTCACCCTAGCCCTCTCCCTCAAGGGAGAGGGAATTTTTTCTCAGGATTCTCCATGGCCTCCTCAATTGTAGATAAATCCCGTCGTAATGACCGTCTGGCCGCCTGGCTGATCAAGGCCGGCGGTCTGTTTGTGATCGTTGCCGTCATCGGCATTCTGATGCTGATCGCCCGGGTCGCCCTGCCGCTTTTTTATGCGCCATCTGCCGACAGGCTGCCCGAGGTCTCTGCCGAACTGCAGGCGCTGCTTGCAACTGACGGCTCCGGTACCAGCCAGACCCGTGAACTGGGTGAAAGCGGTTCCCTTACGATAACGCTGCTGCCGGGCAACCGGTTTGCCGTCCAGCGCCGTAATGTTGAAAAAGATCTGCTGGGGAATGAAAAAACGACGGAACAGAGCTACAAGCTGTCTGACCCGTTGCCCGGTACGATCTCGACCTTCTGGCTGGGGCGTAAGGGACAGAACCTGTACGCAGGCACTGATAACGGCTGGCTGGTGCGCTGGGATCTGTCCGGCGACGGTGAAGGACGACTGATTGAAACGGTGGAGGCATTTAAGGATCATCGCCGCATCACGGCCCTGGCAACGGTGCTGGGCGATAACTCGCTGGCAGTGGGTGATGCCAGGGGAGAGATCACAACCTGGATGCCGATTGCCAAGCCGGGCAGCGGTGAAGACAAACAGCTGGCGCTGATCCACCACCTGCCGGGGTTTGCCCAGCCGGTCAGCCGCTTGCTGGCCTCTCCGCGTGACAAGTCTCTGGCTGCCTTTGATGCCGGCGGGACGATCAGGCTGGTGCATATGACCAGCGAACGGCTGCTGCTGGAACTGCAGGCCGGGCTGCCGGTCACTGCGGCAGCCTTTGCCGACCGTGGCCGCCAACTGGTGGTAGCTGGTGCCGACGGCAGGAGCGTGGCCTGGAAACTTGATATCCCGCACCCTGAGATATCGTTTTCGACCCTGTTCGGCAAGGTCTGGTACGAAGGCTACAATAAACCTGAATATGTCTGGCAGTCCTCGGCAGCCACCGACGACTTTGAACCCAAGATCTCTTTGATGCCGCTGATCTTCGGCACCTTCAAGGCCACCCTGTTTGCCATGCTGTTTGCGGTGCCGCTGGCCTTGCTGGGGGCGATCTATACCAGCCAGTTCATGGCCCCGTCCCTGAAGGGGCGGATCAAGCCGGCGGTTGAGATCATGGCGGCGGTGCCGTCAGTGGTGGTCGGTTTTCTGGCCGGACTCTGGCTGGCCCCGCTGATGGACAAGCACCTGCTGGCGCTTTTTCTGGCCACGGTCATGGTGCCGGCCATGTTGCTGGCTGCCATCCTGGCCTGGCGTCCCCTGGCTGAAAAGACCGAGATCGGCCGCAATCTGAAGGGATACGAGTTTCTGGGGCTGCTGCCGGTGGTGGTGCTGGCGCTCTGGCTTTCAGGCCAACTGGCAATACCCCTTGAGGCGACCTTTTTCGGCGCCGATCTCAAGCAGTGGCTCTATTCGGCGCTGGGGGTGCGCTATGACCAGCGCAACAGCATCATTATTGCCATTGCTCTGGGATTTGCCGTGATCCCGATCATCTTTACGATTGCCGAGGACGCCCTCTCCAACGTACCCCGCAACCTGTCCGCCGCCTCTCTGGCCCTGGGGGCCAGCCGCTGGCAGACTGCCTGGAGAGTGGTGCTTCCTTCAGCCCTGCCGGGCGTCTTTTCCGCGATCATGATCGGCTTTGGCCGTGCCGTCGGTGAGACCATGATCGTGTTGATGGCAACCGGCAATACCCCGATCATGAGCTGGTCCCTGTTTAACGGCCTGCGTTCGCTCTCGGCCAACATCGCGGTGGAGATCCCCGAGGCACCTTTGAACGGTACCCTCTACCGGACCCTGTTTCTCTCGGCAGTGCTGCTGTTTGTACTGACCTTTATCATCAACACCGCGGCCGAACTGCTGCGGCAACGCTTCCGTAAAAAGTACGGACGGTATTAAAGGATTGAATAGCACGCGGATAACGCGGATCCGGCGGATGTTCACGGATTTAAAAAGCAAAAACAAAGAGGTAATGGGTTAAAACCTGATTTAACCGGTTTTATCCGCGTCGATCCGCTCAATCAGCGTCATCCGCGGCCTATTAATGATGGCTTTTATACAAAAGGTGTGCTTGTGAAAAACTACTGGAAACGTGGCGAACCAATGGTGCTGACTGCCGGGGCAACCCTGGCGGTGATTCTGTTCATGACCTTGACCCTGATGGCCGTTATTCTGGGCAACAGTCTGGGCTACTTCTGGGTCAAGGGGCTGGTGCGCTATAAACTGACTGACGGCAGCTACCTGATGGGGCAGCTGACGGCCAAGGAACGGCATGCCTTGACCAATGTCAAGCGGGTGCAGCTGAAGGTCGGCAACCGGGATCTCTACTCCCAGGATTTCCGCTGGGTGGATGAGTCGGAAGTGGCAGAGCGGGATATCCCCAAAGATGCCTATCTGCTGGAGCGTCGTGAACACGGCAATTTCTTCGGCTTCCTGAAGGAGCTGCGGGGGAGTGACGGCGTTGCAGTTGCGGCTGATCCGGTCTCCCTGAAACGTCTACACGAGGCAACGGTGCAGAGGCAGCAGGGGCTGAAGGATATCAAGGATCGGATGTCCAGTCTGAACCAGGCCTCCGAGCGTCTGCGGCTCAAGGTCCAGAAGCTTGAGTTCCGTGGAGCCGAGGCGCATGCCGCCGAGATTACTGCCCTGAATGAAAAGAAGGCAAAGCTGACCGAAGAGTTTGACGGGCTGAATGAACAGCTGAACCAGAAGCAGGGGGAGCTGAACAAGGCCGTAGCGGTCTTCAGCGATGCTGCCGGAACCGCCAAGGAGCTGCCGCTGCTGGAGATTGTGCGGATTTATCAGCCCAACAGCATGTCGGTGCTTGCCAAGGCCTGGGCTTATCTGGGCAAGATCCGTGAGCTGCTGTTTGATGACCCCCGTGAATCGAATACGGAAGGCGGACTCTTCCCGGCCATCTTCGGCACGGTCATGATGGTGCTGCTGATGTCGGTTTTCTCGCTGCCGTTTGGAGTGATTGCCGCCATCTACCTGCGGGAGTACGCTAAAGAAGGCAGGCTGGTACAACTGGTGCGGATTGCGGTCAACAACCTGGCCGGCGTGCCTTCGATCGTCTACGGCGTGTTTGGTCTGGGCTTCTTTGTCTACGGCATCGGCGGTTCGCTGGACAAGCTGTTCTTTCCGGAGCGCTTACCGACCCCGGTATTCGGTACCGGCGGTATCCTCTGGGCCTCCCTGACCCTGGCGCTTTTAACCGTGCCGGTGGTGATCGTGGCCACTGAAGAGTCGCTTGCCTCAATTCCGAAGGGAATCCGTGAAGGCTCACTGGCGCTGGGGGCCACCAAGTTCCAGACCCTGACCAAGGTGCTGCTGCCGATGGCCACACCGGGTATCATGACCGGCCTGGTACTCTCCATGGCCCGTGCCGTGGGGGAGGTGGCGCCGCTGATGATGGTGGGGGTGGTCAAGCTGGCCCCGACCCTCCCCTTTGACGGACAGTTCCCGTTCTTTCACATGGATCGCAAGTTCATGCATCTGGGCTTCCATATCTTCGATGTCGGCTTCCAGTCTCCCAATGTCGAGGCCGCTAAGCCGATGGTCTACGTCACCACCTTGCTGCTGCTGCTGATCGTGGTTGTCGCCACCAGCCTGGCGATCCGTTTCCGTAACCAGATGCGGCGCAAGTACACCACGTCACATTTCTAAGCTGTACAAAAGGATGAAAACTGATGAGTCCAGAATCTGTTGATCTGAGTAAACATCCCGCCATTATCGAGGTTGAGAACGTCAATCTCTATTACGGGGCTTCGCAGGCACTGAAAGATATCTCGCTGACCATGCGCCGCAATCAGGTGACCGCCTTTATCGGCCCTTCCGGCTGCGGCAAGTCAACCCTGTTGCGCTGCCTGAACCGGATGAACGATCTGATCGATTCGGTCAGGATTGAAGGCAGTATCCGGCTTGACGGTGATGAGATCACCGGAAACAGGACCGATGTCATCTCGCTGCGCCGCCGGGTAGGGATGGTTTTTCAACAGTCCAACCCGTTCCCCAAGTCGATCTATGAAAATATCGTGTACGGCCTGCGGATCGCCGGGATCAATGACAAGGCCACCCTGGATGAAACCGTGGAACGGAGCCTGAAAGGTGCCGCGATCTGGAATGAGGTCAAGGATCGCCTGCATGACTCGGCCCTGGGGCTGTCCGGCGGTCAGGCACAACGGATCTGCATTGCCCGGGCGATTGCCACCAACCCGGAAGTGATCCTGATGGATGAACCCTGTTCAGCCCTGGACCCGCTTTCAACGCTGAAGATTGAGGAACTGATTGACGAACTGAAGGAACAGTATACGATTGTGATCGTGACCCACAACATGCAGCAGGCAGCGCGGGTTTCCGATGCAACCGCCTTCTTCTATCTGGGGGAGCTGATTGAGATGGGTGATACCAAAAAGATCTTCACCAACCCGGAAAAGCAGCAAACGGAAGATTACATAACAGGGAGATTCGGCTAAAAACAGCCCTTTTTCGCCCTGATCCCGTCAAGCTGCTGCCTGCCTTGTGCGACGTACTGCCTGTACGTCTCCGCGTCAGGCCTTGCTTGCCGGAACCATGACGAAAAAGTTCGTGTTTTTTGAGTAGCAGCTTTTACTTTTGTTTTTGGAGAATACGTTATGAGTGGACATGTTGTTTCATCTTACGATGCAGACCTGAACGATCTGCGGCAGCGAATTCTGACCATGGGCGGGCTGGTGGAAAAGATGATCGCCGATGCGGTCAAGTCGCTGGTTGACCGGGATACCGAGCTTGCCGAGCGGATCATTGCCATGGACCATGAGGTGAACAACCATGAGGTCGTGATCGACGAACGCTGTCTGGAACTGTTGGCGCTGCGCCAACCCACCGGCAAGGACCTGCGTTTTATCACCCTGGCTCTGAAGATTGTCACCGATCTGGAGCGGATCGGCGACAAATGTGCCAACATGGCCAAGCGGGCCCGGCAACTGAACCAGGAACCGCCGCTCAAGCCGTACATCGATATCCCGCGCATGGCCCACTGGGTTGAGGTGATGATCAAGGAGGCTCTGGATGCCTTTGTGCGCGGCGATGATGTCCTGGCGGTCAAGGTCTGCAAGGACGACCAGATGGTGGATGACCTGAATGAGCAGGTTCAGCGTGAGCTGTACAGCTACATGATTGAGGACCCTTCGACCATCAGCCGTGCCATGCGCCTGACCTACATTTCCAAGTCGTTGGAGCGGATCGCCGATCATGCAACCAATATTGCCGAGATGGTGATCTTTATGGTCAAAGGCAAGGATATCCGCCACACGATCGCCTGAACGGGAAACGGATCTTTTTCCCGCTGAACACGGCATGCCTTACCGTCAGCAGGCCAAAGGCAATAAGCAGGTTTCCCGTGGCTGGCAGGGGAGCGATTGCTGCAGATAAAAATAACGGGCGGCTCTTGTTACGGAGCCGCCCGTTGCTGTTGTTACGGTTTTGTTCTGCGGGGTGATTAACGGTTGGGACCGGGACCACCGGCACCCATGCCGCCAGCTCCGGGACCCATGCCGCCGGGCCGCGGTCCCATACCGGCCGGTCTGGCCGGCATGTCAGGCAGTGTTACGCCGCGCTCCCTGGCCCGCTGCTGCATCTTTTCGTGATGTTC
>Ga0209016_1000975_pt1 | contig 27197 bp, 18 predicted proteins | sample EPASupsiteSAE305_FD_187265 | JGI IMG/M metagenome (GOLD analysis project Ga0209016, IMG submission 187265) | Bioremediated contaminated groundwater microbial communities from EPA Superfund site, New Mexico - SAE3-05 (SPAdes) (version 2) | ecosystem: Environmental > Aquatic > Deep subsurface >...
AATGCCGCCTGCCGGTTTTTCAGGAGAAATATGTCAGGTGAAACAAGGCGTCCCGGGAATTTCATAGACTCCGTGCGTGTCTACGTCAAGGCCGGCGACGGCGGGGACGGGTGTCTCTCTTTCAGGCGCGAAAAATTCGTTCCTTTCGGCGGCCCCAACGGGGGCGACGGCGGAAGGGGCGGTGACGTCTATTTTCAGGCCGACCGCAACCTGACCACTCTTCTGGAGCTTTCCTATAATCCCCACATAACCGGGCTGGACGGCTCGAACGGCTCCAGTTACAACAAGGCCGGACGGGACGCTAAGGACATAACCGTCAAGGTGCCCTGCGGGACCATTGTGCGCCGCAACGGCGAAATCATCGCCGACATGAGCGTGCATGGCACAAAAATCCTGATGGCTAAAGGCGGGGCCGGCGGCAGGGGCAACCTGGCCTTCCGGACCAAAGCCAATAACGCGCCCAAAATTTCCGAGAAGGGCGAGCACGGCGAATTTCTGGACCTTTCCCTTGAACTTAAGATTCTGGCCGACGTGGGGCTGGTCGGCTTCCCTAACGCGGGCAAGTCCACTTTCCTTTCCATGATTTCCAGCGCCCGCCCGAAAATAGCCGACTATCCCTTCACTACCCTGATTCCCAACCTCGGCATGGTGTACCACAAGCGCAAGAGCTTCGTGGCCGCCGACATCCCCGGCCTTATAGAAGGGGCGCACGAGGGGCGCGGTCTGGGCGACACTTTCCTCCGCCACCTGGAACGCACCAAAGTGCTTGTCCATCTGGTGGACCCGGCCGGTTTCGACAATGTCGGCCCCGTCGAGTCGGTCAAGGTCATCGCGGCCGAGTTGCGCAAATTCAGCCCTGAACTGTCCCGGAAGCCCCGCATAATAATCGTAAACAAGTCCGACCTGCCGGGCGCGGACAAGGTTTTCGCCGCGGCGAAGAAAAAATACCGCGACTGCGACGTGTTTCTCATGTCAGCCGCCACCGGCAAGGGCACCGTGCCGGTGCTGGACGAGATTGTCCGCCTGCTGGATGAGACCGCCCGTGAAGAGGCGCTCAAGCCGCAGGAGGCTCCGAAAGGTCCGGTGCGCGCCGTGCATGTGATGGAGCCCGCCTTCCGCGTAAAGCGGGGCGAGGACGGCATACTCGAGATAACCGGCCGCGAGGTCGGACGCCTTATAGAGCAGACGAATTTCGGCCAGCCGGAATCGGTGCTCAGGCTGCGCAATATTTTTCACAAGATGGGAGTGGACAAGGCCCTGCTGCGCCAGGGAGTGGCGGAAGGGGAACTGGTGCGCGTTAACGATATGGAGTTTCAGTGGGACAGCGCTGCCGGCGGACCGCCGGCGAGAAGCGTTTCCCGCCGCAAGCGGAAGCCCTTGATATAGGCGGCGTCCGTAGTAAGCACGGCAGGCATTCCCGTTATTGAGAAGCGAATTCTAGCCCGCGGCGTTTCCGGTTTGTCCGGAACCGTATGCGGGTTTTCCTTTTTAATGACGGCGGCAAGTGTTTCCATGCACCAGTAGGCCGGTCCGCAGAAAGCCATGCGGAGCGCGGGCTGTGTTTCGTCTATAGCGCACAGATATTGTTCGGATCTGCCCATCAGTTTTACGGTTCTGGCCGCCCATTTCCATAACACAGGGCGCAGTCTGGCGGCGCTTTCGGGAGAGACCATTTGCGCGGGAGTGATGCCCGCGACCTTCAAGTCTTCAAGCGGCAGATAGCAGCGGCCGCGTTTCAGATCGCAGGGAAGTGAGTCCAGGATATTGCACAGCTGGAAGGCCGTGCCGATTTCCCGTGCCACGGAGCGCAGTTCTCCAGATTCCCTCAGCCCGCCGTGCAGTTCGCACATGCGGGTCCAGAAGAGGGCGGGAGCGCCGCCCGTCTTGCCGCAGTAGGCCAGCAGTTCTTCGCCGGTAAAGAAGGCCTTTATCCCGTTTTCTCCTGCGTCGAAATAAGAGAGGTCCGTTTCCAGCCCGGAGCAGAATTCCGCCAGCGTTTCCCGGCAGAGAGCCTGCTCGTGCGCCGGGATTTTGGCGAAAAGGTTGATGACACGCCCCATGTCGCTCAGGGGAACGCAGTCCGAAGGGACCGGCAGTTTCGCCGCCCTGACGGAAGAGGCCAGGAACGGCGCAGGGCTTCCTCCGGCCGCGAAGGCCGCCAGATCGCCCAGCATGTCGAGGCGTTCCCTGCGCGGCAGTTCCCCGCATTCCGCTATGATGTCGGCCGCGCGGCAGAACAGATAGGCGCACGAAACGCCGGGGCGCATCGCGTTCGGCAACGCGCGCAGGCTTGTGGAAAGAGAGCGGGATGTGGTATTAAGGATGGAAGTAAGCTGACCCGTCATTTACAAATTTGTATAAAATATAGAGGCGCGGCGCAACGCGCATAAAAAATGAAGCATCTTACTGAAGTGGCCGTAATGGCCTGGAACATCGCCGGCGCGGAGGCGATGAGCGCGAAATTCGAGCTCATCGAGAAGGAGCATCTGTTCATTTCCCTCACGGAAATAAAGAAGCTCATGGCTCCCACGGCGGGCAAGCTCGGGTTCACTCCGGAGCAGATAGCGCGCGCCGAAAGCGAGGCCGCGCGCATCGATGCCGTATTCACGGGTCTTTCGGTCAGCCAGGACCGCATGCGCCGCCGCGTCCGTTCCGCTCTCGGTCCGGGCCGTTTCACCTCGCCGAGGGGGGACATACACCGCAGCGTCCCCTGCCGGAAGATTTTCGAGCGCGCCCGCGTCATCGCTGGCACGCGCAATTACATCGGCGGCATGGACCTGCTGTGGGCTCTTGCGGAGGACCCCGGCCCGATAATAGCCGAGGCTTTCCGCAAGTACGGCGTGGAGCCGGAGCAGTTCCTTTCCGCCATCAAGCTTTCCGAAATGCCCGTCCCCGTTCCCTCGGCGGAAAAGAAATATGCCGCGCCGGGCGGACTGGAGACTCTTCTTTCCATAGGCAAGGACCTGAGTGCGGCCTGCACTGCGGGGACTCTTTCAAAAATAAGCGGCCGGGCCACCGAACTGGCCGCGCTCGTGCAGGGGCTGGATCCCGCGTCCGGAAAAATACCCCTTCTGGTGGGGCCGCAAGGCATAGGCAAGGGCATGCTCGCCGGAGCGGTGGCGTGGCTTTCCCTTGACCCCAAGTCTCCGCCTTACCTTCGCGGCAGCGCGGTGCTGGAGATAGGCGCGGACGACCTTCTCAAGAATTCCAGCACGCACGGCGGCTTTTCAAAGGTGCTCGCCAAGCTTGTGTCGGAGATAGAATCCTCCTCCGGCGTTATCGTATACATACGGGACATACACAATTTTCTGGACATGGCGGCGCGCGAGGGCGGCAGCGGAATCAGCCCGGTCCTTTACCGCGGGGGCGCGCGCCTCATCTGCGCTACGGACGAGGACGGCTTCTCCCGCTTTATCGCGAAAGACGCGGCGCTTGCCTCCCGTTTCACCAAGATAGTGGTGCCGGAGCCGAGCGCTTTCGAGACCGCCGCCATCCTGAAGGAATACCGGCTGCGGTTTGAAAACGATTACAGCCTGCGCGTGTCCGAAAAGGCCGTGGTTTCAGCGCTGGACCTGGCCTACAAGATGCCCATACCGGGCGCTAATCCCAAGAAGGCCATTTCGCTGCTGGACAAGGCCTGCCAGAAGGCGAAAATGCCGCCCGGTTCCGTTCCGGCGGCCCAGCTCGCTGAGATGACGACCGTGGCCCACCAGTTCAATCTGGACATGACCCCCGACGTCCATGAAGGCTGGGTCGTGGCGGTGGCGGCGGAGGCGGCGCAGAAACCCATGGCCCTCGTCGCGTCCAAGCTGCGCGCGGTCACGCAGGCCCGCGCTGCCGGCATAAGTTCCACGCTGAAGACAGCCGTCATCGGGCAGGACGACGCGGCGGAGCAGCTGGCCAAGGCCCTGCGCGAATCCTACGGCAAGAGCGACAAGCCCCTTGTGTTCCTCTTCGCCGGGGCGAAGGGAGTGGGCAAGACCGAGATGGCGCGCGCCATCTCCACCGGGCTGTTCGGCGCCGGCTCCGAAACCCTTTATTACGAGATGGAGCGGTACAACCGCCCGGAAAGCCTCAGGAACGTTTTCGGTTCCGGCGACGGTTCCGGCGTTCTCCCGCAGGCGCTGTGCGAGCGTCCCAAGAGCGTGGTGGTTTTCGAAAACACAGAAAACACCATGCCCCTTTTCTACGAATATCTGGGCGAATTCCTGAAGCGCGGAGTCGCGGCGGATTTTTCCGGGCGAAAGGTGCCGCTGTCCGGCGCGATATTCGTGCTTACCACCGCCACCTTCTCCCGCGCGCAGGGCGGCCGGCAGCCGGCCTCCTCACCGGCGGAACTGGTCAAGCGCGTGAAGACCTTTTTGCCTCCTCAGTTCTATGGGCAGGTGTCCGGCGTGGTGCCGTTCGCCCCGCTGAGCGAGGCGATGGCGTCCAAAATACTGCTTGTCTGGCTGGGCCAGCTGCGCAACCGGTTCCGCGACGAGTTCCACATCAATCTCAGCGTGGCGAAGAGCGTGGAGTCTCTTCTTGTCGAGCGCGGGTTGGACCCGGAACGCGGCGTCCGCCAGCTGAAGATGACGTTCGATGAAATGGTCAACGTCACGCTCCAGAACGTCATAAACCGCCGTCTTCTTTCCCAGTCGCAGGAGTGGCGCGTCGCGGCCATGGACGGCGCGGTCGTGTTCCTGCCGAAACTGCCGCAGGGTTAGAGTCCGGCCGGAAATATCTTATAATTGCGGTTGTGGTTATTTTAAATCCGCGGATCAGGGTGCGATATGCGTTATTTCGTCTACATGAATGCGAAGGTTCTCGGGCCGGTCGAGAAGGATAAGCTGGCGGAGATTCCAAATTTCGGGTCCAGGACTCTGGTCTGCGTCGAACGGGAGGGGGACGGCCGTTCAAAGGCATGGGCCATGGCGGGCACTCTGGCCGAACTGTCGCCGATGTTCTCCGGCGTTCCCTCCCCGGCCCAGTCCGCTCCGGCGAAGGAGCCGGAAAACGGACAGACGACCCGCGTGCTGCACGACCAGATAGAGCGGCTCAACACCCTCCTGGACAATCTTAACGCTTCGGCCCCGGCGGACCAACCAGCCCGCCCGGAACCGGAAACATCTCCCACTTCCGAGATAATGAAAAACCTGTCGGTGCTGGCGAAGGAGCTGCCTGTTGCGGAAAAGAACGCCGAGGCCGCGAACGCCTCCCCCGCTCCGCAGACTGCCGAGCCGCCCGCCTCCGGCGGGCAGTCATCCTCTTCATCCGAATCCTTAACCCTGCCTGAGCAGGCGGCGATTCCGCCGCAGTCCGCCGTGACCGGGGAGCGTCCCTCTCCGTCAAAAGGCAAGACCCGGGGACAGAAGGCGTCAAAGGAAAAAAGCAGCAAGGCCGGCCTGCCGGAAGGCTGGAGCCGCGCGACTTTCATCGTCAAGGAAGAGTATCTCGAGAAACTTAAGGACTATTCCTACTGGGAGAGGCTTACTCTCAAGGAAGCGCTGGACGGGGTGCTGGCGCAGTTTTTCAACGGCCGGGAAGTGCGTCCCCGCCGGAAGCATTGAACTGCTGTCGCGCGGATGGGGCCGGTGTATTCCGCCTCAGAAGATGGCGAAGCACTTTTCCAGTATGGCGTAAGAGGCCCTGTACAGGCCGGGCGCTTTCGATTCTCTCGGTCCGCCTATGTTCAGCACGGCCGGTTTTACCGTTTCAAGGAATTCCTCTATTTTTTTCACGGACGCGTCAGTCCCTTCCCGCACGTCGACCAGCAGGGCGGGCTTGCAGTGCTTTTTCGCGGAGTCGAGAGTAAAAAGCGTGCCGCCGGTTATCAGACCCATGTGCATGATTACCGTGGCGTCAGAGTGCATGGCGTTCATCTCTATGGGCGGATACGGTTCCGCCGTGGAAGCCGGCGTAAGGCCGTAATGGGGGGCTATGGGGCCGTCCTCCGCCATTCCTCCGGCGGGCATATTGCCGCCTATGGGTATGGCGTTGGCCCGTGCGGCGTCAAGGCCGCTGCGGTCGGCTCCGGTTTCGCAGCCGGAGATTATTTTGAACGGGACGAAGCGCATATAGTCATTATACAAACACCGCGCCGGGCGTTTAGGAGCGGCCTAAAATAGCTATCATTGGAGGATGGAAACTCAAATATGACAGCCAGATTTCTAGTAGTTATACTTAAAATACTGCTGCGCCTGAGGTACAAAATCACGGTTACCGGGCTTGACAAGATAAAGCCGGTCAAGGGCAGGGGCACACTGTTCCTGCCGAATCATCCCGCTATATCCGATCCTCCTCTCCTTTTTTCCATACTGTACAAACGCTTCCATCCCTATCTGCTCGCGGACAAAGACCGCGTGAAGATACTCTCACACCTCGGTCTCAAGGACGAGCTGCACCTCATTGAAATGCCGGACCCGGCCGTGTACGGCCCGGCCGCCCGCGTGGAGATTGAAAAAAAGGTGGCCGAGATAGGGCGCATACTCGCCGCCGGGGGGAACGCGCTGGTGTATCCCGCGGGAAGGATTTACCGCAGCCGCCGGGAAGACCTGCGCGGCGCAAGCGCGACGGAAACCCTTCTCAGGGCCGCGCCGGACGCGCGCGTGGTGCTGGTCCGCACGACGGGGCTTTGGGGCAGCATATTCAGCACCTGCAAGGGCCGTCCGGAAATAATAAGCTCTTTCGGCGGAGCGGCGGTGATGCTGGCCATGAACCTTTTCTTTTTCATGCCCAAGCGCCGTGTGACCGTGGAAGTGACGGAGGACACGCGCATCCGCTCGCTGAAAGGCCGCGCCGCAATAAACGAGTATCTGGAGAAATATTACGCCGCCGCGGAACGGCCCGCCTCCAGTGTTCCGTATTTCTTCTGGCTTGGAAGCCATCCCTACCAGCTGCCGGAACCCGCCCCTCTTCACGACAACGCCGACATCATAGCCGTTCCGGGCCCGGTCCGGGAGGCCGTGCTGGCAAAGCTGAAGGCCATATCCGGCGTGACGCAGCTCCAGGAGAATTTCCGTCTGGACGGGGAGCTTTCGCTGGACAGCCTGTCCATAATGGACCTCGCGGTGTGGATAGAGGAGGAGTTCGGCTATCCCGTGGACAATCCCGCCGCGCTGGAAACCGTGCACGACGTTCTTCTTGCCGCGTGCGGCAGCGTGGTCAAGCCCGCCGGCGCCGGCATGCGTCCGCCAAGCAAGGCCTGGCTTGTCCCTCCCGCCCGGGCCGCCGCGGTGCCGGAAGCGGACAATGTTCTGCAGGCCTTCGGAAGGCAGCTGCGCCTTGGCATGGACCGACCCATATGCGCCGACGGCATGGCCGGGGTCAAGAGCTTCCGCACCATATGCACGGGAGTGTTCCTGCTTTCAGAGGAGATTGCGCGGTTCGAGGGGGATTATATCGGCATCATGCTTCCCGCCACCACCGCCGCGCCCGCGCTGACGCTTGCCGTCATGCTGGCGGGAAAAACACCCGTCATGATTAACTGGACCGCCGGCATAAAGAACCTGGAGGCTCCGCTTGAAAAGCTTGGGGTGAAGAAGATTCTCACTTCGCAGGCGCTGGTGTTCAAGCTGCGCGCGCGGGTGGAGGACCTCGGCGACCTGGACTCCAAATTCGTCATGCTTGAGGAAATCGCCGACAGGTTCACCATCTGGCGGAAGCTGGACGCCATGCTGCGTACTTTCACCGGAGTGCATGAGATTGAGAACGCCCGCGTCAGGGAAGAGGCGTGCGTGCTGTTCACCAGCGGTTCCGAAAGCGTGCCCAAGGCCGTTCCGCTCACGCACACAAACGTCCTGTCCAACATGCGGGACATGCTGCATTTCTTTTCGTTCAACAACAGGGACGTCATGGTTGGCATACTGCCGCCCTTCCACAGCTTCGGGCTGAACTGCACCACCTTCCTGCCGCTCTGCACGGGCCTGCGCGTGGTATATCATCCGAATCCCACCGAGGGCGCGGCCGTGGCGGAGCTTGTGTCCGCCTATAAGGGGACCATGCTCATCGGCACGCCCACGTTCCTGACCGGCATACTGCGCTCGGCGGAGGCGGGGGAACTGTCTTCCATGCGCGTGATGGTGTCTGGCGCGGAAAAATGCCCGCGCCGCGTCTATGAGGAGCTTGAGCGCAACTGGCCGCAGGCCCGGCTTGTGGAAGGCTATGGCATAACGGAATGTTCGCCCGTGGTTTCGGCCAATCCGTATGAGAATCCCAAGGACGGTTCAATCGGCGTTCTCATGAAAACGGTTTCCTGCGCGCTGATGGACCCCGATACCGGCGCCATCACTCCGCCGCCGGGAAAGGGCATGCTGCTGGTCAGCGGCCCCTCCATATTCGGCGGGTATATCAACTATTCCGGCCCGTCGCCTTTCGTGGAGCATGAAGGCAGACAATGGTACAAGACCGGCGACATCGTCCGTGTGGACGGGGACGGCTATCTCTTCTTCGAAGGGAGGCTGAAGCGTTTCGTCAAACTGGGCGGAGAGATGATTTCCCTCCCCGCCATAGAGGACGCGCTTAACGCCGTCTTCCGAAAGCCGGAGGACGACGCGCCCGTTCTTGCGGTGGACGCGGTGTCGGCGGACGAGAACCCGCTGCTCACGCTTCTGTCCGTGCGGGACATAGGGCGCGAGGCAGCCAACAAGGCCATAGTCCAGTCCGGCCTGTCGCCGCTGCACAACATTCGCCAGGTTGTGCGGGTGCCGGAAATACCCGTGCTGGGAACCGGCAAGACCGACTACCGCGCTATAAAGAAAATCCTGTCCGGCAATGTTCCGGTCGCGAAGTAGCTTTACGGTTGAAAAAGGCTCCGTCAGCGTGTATCACTGCCCGCTGACGGAGTTTTTTGATTTTCCCGGCTTCCTGCCGGAGAACGAAAGAAGTTTCCGCTCCGGCGCGGCGGTGTCAGGCGCTGCCCTTCTTCCGTTGCGTTCCCGGGCCGCCCGGCGGCTCATACTGGGCAGGGTATGCGGCAAAGCGCCTGAAAAACTTGTTTTTGAGACCGGCCCGCACGGCAAGCCGTTTCTGAAGGGGGGGCCTCATTTTTCTGTTTCGCATTGTGGCGACAGGTTCGTAATCGCGGTTTGCGCGGATTCCCCTGTCGGCGTGGATGTGGAAAACTCAGCCCGGAGCGCCGACTTCGATGCGCTAAGCCGCAGGGTGATGTGTCGCGGTGAGCTTGAGGAATTTTCCCGGCTTGGCGCGACTGAGAGAAGGGCCTTTTTCATTCGGATATGGACCGCCAAGGAGGCTGCGCTGAAGGCGGCGGGGACAGGTTTCCGGGGCGGCCCCCGTCTTTTTGACGTCCGAGGATACGGCCCCGTGGAAGTGGACGGGGGGCGCTATCGCCTGTCGCGCCTGAGCCTTGCTGACGGGCTTGAAGGGGCGGTGTGCAGGGCAGGCGAGCGGGAATTCAAGACTGTTTTCGTGCCTTGGGACGGGGACCTGTCCGGCGTTCATTTCAACCCTCCCGCCTGAGCTTTTGCCCTTGCAATGGCACTTTCGTATAATAACTATGATACAGGCGGTGAAAACCGCCATACACATAACGCGGAGGATTCACATGGCGAAGCCCAAGAAGTCTGATTTTCTTAAGGACACAATAAAGCACATAGACATCAAGAAGCACAACTTTGTCAAACTGGTGGAGGACATGAACGACATGGCCTTCTCCTCCCGGGACCTCGCCCGCGCGGCCATGATTTACGACAAGATGCTGGCCGACAAGAAGACTTCCGTCATCCTGTGCCTTGCCGGCTCCCTGTTCTCCGCCGGCCTCAAGAAAGTGGTCGTGGACATGATAAATAACAACATGGTCGACGCCATCGTTTCCACCGGCGCGAACATCGTTGACCAGGACTTCTTCGAAGCCCTCGGCTTCAAGCATTACAAAGGCACCCCCTACAATATCGACGACAACATCCTCCGCGACCTGCACATCGACCGCATCTACGACACTTTCATAGACGAGGACGAGCTCCGCATCTGCGACGATGCGATGACCGACATTGCCAACAGCCTTGAGCCCCGCCCCTACTCTTCCCGCGAAATCGTGGCCGAGATGGGCCGCTATCTGGTGAAGAAGGCCAAGAACCGCGATTCCGTCGTTCTGTCGGCCTATCTCAAGGGCGTGCCCATTTTCGTGCCGGCCTTCTCCGACTGCTCGGCCGGTTTCGGTTTCGTGCACCACCAGTGGAACAACCCCCAGAAGCACGCGTCCATCGATTCCGCCAAGGACTTCCTTGAACTCACCAAGATAAAGATAAAAGCGGGCGAGACCGGCATCATCATGATGGGCGGCGGCGTTCCGAAGAACTTCACGCAGGACATCGTCGTAGCCGCCGAAGTGCTGGGCTTTGACGTTTCCATGCACAAATACGCCATACAGGTCACGGTCGCTGACGTGCGCGACGGCGCGCTTTCCAGCTCCACGCTTAAGGAAGCCAGCTCCTGGGGCAAGGTGGACCAGGGCTTCGAGCAGATGGTCTATTCCGAAGCGACGCTTGCCATGCCCATCATCGTGGGTTACGGCTACAACAAGGGTTCCTGGAAGACCCGCAAGGCCCGGAATTATTCCGCCATGCTGGACGCCGAGAACGCCAAGATAGAGAAAGCCGCCTGCAAGTGCTGCGCCTAGACTGAGGCGAAGCTGAATATTGCTCCGCGCGCCGCAATTCATATGCGGCGCGCGGATTTGAAAACCAAAGTTGCATCCCGGACCGTAACCGCGAAGGCGTACCGAGCGCGGACGGTAATCCGCCGCGATATGGTAGCCCCTCAGGGGCCGGCGCGCGGATTTGAAAATTCGGACTGTTGATTTCTTTGCCGCGAGAATACGGATTTTTCCCGGTAGCGCGGATGGGCGGAAAGAAGAATTTCCCCATGCCATTCCCTCGCTTTGCATTGCGGGGAATGCGAGCCGGTTGCCGGGTAGGTGTTTGCCGGAAGATGTGTTTTGCGATTTAACGCTCCAATGCAGTGCCATAATTTCCCATGTCAAGAAGCGTCCTGGACAGAAAAATAATATCCGAAGGCCCCATAGCGCACTGGTCCTTGCTGCTTGGGCGGGTTTTTTACGGAATAGCGTTTCTGGCGACATCCGTCGCCCTTGTTACGCGCTACGGCGAAGCCGTGCGCGTGCTTACCTCGCTGGATGCCCCGCTTCCCGGGTTCATCACGGTGTCAGGCATAGTGATTTTTTCTTTGTGCGGCCTGCTGCTGGCCGCCGGATTTTACGCCAGGCTAGCGGCGTTCGCGTCGGCCCTGTTCCTGCTGGGGCTGGCGGGTGTGTTCTGGGGGGCTGATGGTTACGGCCTTCAGTGCGCCGTCGCGTTGGCGCTGGCCGGGGGGCTCATGCCGCTTACTGTGTTCGGTCCCGGGGCGGTTTGCGTGAATTTGCTGTTCAGGCAGGAAGAGACGGGCGGAGAGTTACATGCCTCAAAACGACACATATAAAAACCTGGCGCGCAAGCACCGGCCTCTCAAATTCGGCGACGTGATAGGGCAGGAAAGCGTAACCGCCACCATATCCAATTCGCTGAAGCTTGGCCGCGTGGCGCATGCCTACCTGTTTTACGGTCCGCGCGGCTGCGGCAAGACTACAGCCGCCCGCATACTGGCGAAGGCGCTCAACTGCACCGGCAACGGGGCGGGAGCGCCCGTGGCCGAACCCTGCCTTAAGTGCCCCTCCTGCCTTGAAATAGCGACCAGTTCCGACATGGACGTGCTGGAAATAGACGCGGCCTCCAACACCAAGGTGGAGCAGATGCACGAGATGATTATCGACAACATCAAGCTTGCGCCCACCCGGGACCGCTACCGCATTTTCATACTGGACGAAGTGCATATGCTGTCCAACCAGTCCTTCAACGCCCTGCTCAAGACGGTCGAGGAGCCGCCTCCGCACGTGGTCTTCATAATGGCCACCACGGAGAAGCATAAGGTCCCCGCGACCATAGTCTCCCGGTGCCAGACCTTCCGCTTCCGCCCCATAACGAACGAGGCGATGACCGGACATCTTGGGAACGTGGCGGAAAAAGAGGGCATAAAAATAGATTCCGGCGCGCTGGACCTTATCGCCCGCTCGGCCGGGGGAGCCATGCGCGACGGCGTGACGCTGCTCGACCGGGCGGTGTCGTGCGGCGGGGATTCCATAGACGCGGCCCTCATAGCGCAGATGCTGGGCAAGATGCCGGAAGACATGGTGCGCGAGGCCTGCCGCGCGCTCATAGCGCGGGACGCAGCCGCCCTTCATAAGGTTTTCGACGCGGTCCGCGCCGAAGGTTACGACGCGGCGGGTTTCCTGTCCGACCTCAAGAACGGGCTGGCCAGGCTGTTCTATTTTTCCGCGGGCTACGCGGAGGCGCCGTTCGAGGGCGCGGCCGAAATAGCCGGCGGGACCTCCTCCGGCGCGCTGGCGGTGCTTATAAGGCGCATAAACCGCGCGCTGGACGAGACCAAATTTTCCGACATGCCGCTGGTGCAGGCGGAGATAAACCTTTTCACCGTGCTGGAGACGCCTCCAGATTTCGACGGGCTGGTAAAGAGGCTGGAGTCGCTTGAGGGCCGGATTGCGTCCGGCGTCCCTGCTCCGCGGCCGGCAGTTCAGCCGTCTACCGAGCCGTCGCGTTCCCCCGCGGCCGCCGCGAGGGAGGAGTCCCTTCGAGCCACCAAACCGTATTCCCAGCCAGCTCCGGCGTCAAAACTGCAGGCGGTCCAGTCGTCTCCCGCTCCTGCGGCCGCATGCGCGCCACTCCCGTCCGACGCGTCAGACGGGGTGGTATGGAAAAAAGTTCTGGAATGCCTGGAAAAACAGAGTCCGATGGCTTTCGCCACTCTTGCCGGATGCCATGTGGATTTTTCCGCGCCTTCTCGCTGGAAGCTGTCGTTCGAGAGCGAATTCAAGCGCACCATGGCCGAGGCCAAGGCCCCGCTGCTTTCCCGCTTCGCCAAGGAGATGTCGGGCCGCGATATAACTTTCTCCTGCGTAGTGGGCGCGGCGAAGGCGGCCCGCCCGGCGGTGGAGGAACTGTCATCCTCCTCCGCGTCCGAGGGCACGGAAATATCGGACGCAGAGCCGCTGGCCGACGCTTCCGGTGCGGCGTGGCAGGACATAAACGAGGAGCAGGCCACCAGCAACAACGCCGCCGTAAAGCGCGTGCTGAAAATTCTGCCCGGCAAGGTTATCAAGACGGTAAAGAACGGCAAGGCGTAAGCCCGGCCTTCTGCCGCAGGGACAAGCGCGGATGAAAATACTTAACAGGCTGATGGCCGCTTTCCGCAAGCTGCCGGGCGTGGGGCCCAGACAGGCGGAGCGTTTCGCCATGCATTATCTGCGCGCCTCCAACGCGGAGATAGAGGAGCTTGTTCTTTCCCTGCGTGAGATGAAGAGCTCCATCCGCATGTGCCGCCAGTGTCTTACCTATTGCGATAAGGAACTCTGCTCCATCTGCGACGACAGTTCCCGCGACAAGACGTCGATATGCGTTGTCGAGGACGCGCAGGACATAGACGCGGTGGAAAAGACCGGCACCTTCCGCGGCGTTTACCATGTCCTGCACGGGGCGATATCGCCAGTGGACGGAGTGGGGCCGGAAGCTGTCAGGATAAAGGAACTGGTGGCTCGCATCAAGCGCGCCAATCCTCCCGTCACTGAACTCATAATCGCCACCGACCCGGACACCGAGGGCGAGGCCACCGCCCTTTATATAGCCGATTTGCTCCGCAAAGACGTGCCCAGCATCACGCGGCTGGCTTACGGCATGCCTCTCGGCGGCGACATCGATTATACGGACGAGATGACCCTTTCCTTCGCGCTGCGCGGAAGGGTCAAACTGTGACTTCCCGCCGTTCCCCCTAGATGAAACTTTCCTATTACGCCCGTCCGCTCGTGGCCGTTCTGGCCTTACTTGCGGCGGGCATTTTTTTGCGCGTGACTTTTTTCCCGTCCGCGCCCGCTCCGGGGTCGGTGGATTTCATCGCCTCTTCCGCTCCGGCTTACGGGGAAGGGCGGGTGTCCGTATCCGGGCGGGCCTGCTCATACCCGTATCCGTGCGGTGAAAAGACCTGCGTTGAGATATGTTCCGTTTCCGTGGACGGGAAGGCGGTGTCCGGCAGCGTCCTCGCGGAGGCCGACAAGGCCGAAGGGGTGACATGGCGTTCTCCCGTGCGTGCGGAAGGGCGGCTAGGTCCCGTATACGCGCCGCGGACACCGGGCGGATTCAACCGCGCGCTGCATATGTGGTCGCTCGGCGTTGGGGCGGAAATGGAAACCGCCTCCATAATTCCTTCCGGAGGAGCTCCCTGGCCTTTCGGGACAGCCGGCGGCTTGAGGGACAGGGCGCTGGAGGCCCTCCGCGCCAATCTTTCCCCGGCGGAATACGCGGTCGCGTCAGGCATACTGCTTGGCAGGAAAGAGGAGCTGGACTCGGAATTGCGCGGCATGCTGGTCGGTTCCGGCGCCATGCACCTGCTCGTCGCCTCCGGCTCGAACGTCGCTTTTCCCGCGGCCCTGGCATATTTTCTCTGCGGCCTAATTGGCTTGCGCAGGCGCTGGGCGGCGTGGTTCGCGCTGGCCTTATCCGGTGCCTATGTGGTTCTGGCCGGCTGCGACCCTCCGCTCGTGCGGGCATATATAATGATGGCCTTTGCCGCCGTCGCATGGCTAGCGGACCGAGACAGCGGCCCTTTCGCCGGGCTTTGCCTCGCCGCGTTCGCCATACTGGTGTTTTCGCCGCGCTCCCTGATGCGGCCTGACTTCCAGCTTTCCTTTCTTGCGGCCTATGCAATAATAACGGCCTTCGCGGCGTTTGAACTTCCGGAGGACTGGGGCTCAAAAACCGCAAGGGCCGCTATATATATCGTTCTGGCCAACGTGGCGGTGGAGCTTTGGCTGCTGCCGCTTTCCGTGGCATATTTCCACAGGGTTTCGCTGATAGGGCCCGTGGCCAATCTCGCGCTGATTCCGCTTTCCGCCTGCATAATGGCGGCGGGGGCGGTTTCCTGCGCGGCGGCTTTTGCCGGAGGGTGGGCGGTGTGGCTGGCCTCATGGCCGCTCAAGCTGCTGTGCGCGGCTTTTTTGTGGGGCGTCAAACTGTTCTCCGCCGTTCCGCTGGCCTCGGTAAACGTTCCGTCTTTTGGGTATGGCGCGGCGGCGGCTTTTCTTGCGCTTCTGTTCGCGGTTGTCCATTTCAGGCTGACCGGGCGCAGGAAGGAACTTCTGACCGTGTGCGCGGCCACGGCGGTTGTTGCGGCGACAACCGGTTATTTATTCAGTGACAAACAGCCCTGGGCGGCGTTTTTCGCCGATTCCAAAAGCGCGGCCGTTTTATGCCGCAAGGACGGGGGGCTTATTCTTCTTGGCGCCGGACCTGACAGGCGGAGGCTGGTCAACGCGGTGCTGTGGGCCGGCTCGCGCCGGGTGGAGGCGGTAGCCCTTGATTCCCTCCGGGAGGAGGAATGGCGGGGGCTGGCCGAGCTTGCCGGGGAAATAAGCATAGGCGCGCTTTATGTTCCTTACGGGCCGGTGGACTGGCGACTGGCGGAAACAATGCGCCGCCTTTCAGGCGGGGGAACCCGCGTTGTCCGCTTCTGGCCGGGGGAAGACTTTTCGGCGGCCGGAATCAGGGTCACGCCGCAATGGGCCGCCTTCCCGCTGCGCGGAAAGGAAACCTATGCGGAGTACGGCTATACCGGCAGGCCGGAACTGGACTATACCGGTTTCAAGGTGGATTTCGGGACCGGTTTCGTGACGGTTTCGGGGAACCTGTGGACGGCCCGCGCCGGACAATACGGCGGCCCCGGTCAATTTGATATAATTTCACGGCGGGAGAACCCGCAGAAAGTGTCTTTTTCCGTAAAGGGAGTCCATGCCGGCCAGATTTAGGAAAATAGCCGTTTTCTACAATCAGCGCAAGCCGGAAGGCCAGCGCTGGGCGAAGGCTGTCTGCGACTTTATAAAGTGTCAGGGGCTTGGCGTGACGCCGGTCCCCTGCCTGGAGCACGGCTCCTGGGAGGGGCAGGCGGACCTCGTTATAGCGCTGGGCGGCGACGGAACCGTCCTGCACGCGGCGAGAGACCTGGCCGGCCTGAACATTCCCCTGCTGGCCGTCAATTCCGGCACGCTCGGCTTTCTCAGCGGGATGGACGTGCGCGAATTTTCCGTCCGTTTCCCCGCCATACTGAAGGGCAACTATCAGCTTGAGCCGCGCTATCTGCTCGAGGCGTCCGTGGAGGACGCAGACGGAAAGCATGTCAGCGGCCCCTTCCTCGCTTTCAACGACTGCGTCCTCAAGACGCCGGAACCCCGCGCCTTTTCCATAAAGGCCTTTTACGGGGGGCGTTTCATGAAGTCATATTTCGGCGACGGCCTCATCATCGCCACCCCGCCGGGCTCTACGGCCTATTCCCTCGCCGCATCGGGACCCATAGTGGAGCCGGGGCTGGACGTTTTTATTATGTCGCCCATATGCCCGCATTCTCTCACCCACAGGCCGGTGGTGCTGCCGGCTTCCAACCAACTGGTGCTGGAACCTTCCGCCGGGCACGGCGATTTCAGGCCCCTGCCCATCCTCTCAATGGACGGGCAGGCGCATCTGGGCGTAAGGCCGGGGGAGCGGGCCGTCATCTCTAAGTCCTATCGCGGCATAAACATGCTCCTGCCTTCCGATTACGATTATTTCGATGTCCTGCGCATGAAGCTCAAGTGGGGGGAGAGATAGCCTCGCGATGCTCAACAGCCTGTCGGTAAAGAACCTCGCCATCATAGATTCCCTTTCCCTTGAATTCGGGCCGGGCCTCTGTGTTTTTACCGGGGAGACCGGCGCGGGCAAGTCCATCATCATGGAAGCGCTCGGCTTCGCGCTTGGCGAGAGGGCCGGTTCCGACGCGGTCCGTTCTGGCGCTCAGAAGGCAGAGGTGGAGGCCGTTTTCTCCATGGACTCGGTGCCCAGGGCCCTGCGCAAGAAACATTCCCTGTCCGGTCCGTCCGTGCGCCTGCGCCGGGAAATAGACGCACGGGGACGCAGCCGGGCCTTCATAGAAGGGAACGCCGTTCCGGTGGCGGACCTGCTGGAATTCGGCGACAGCCTGGTGGATTTTCACGGGCAGAACGAGCACCAGACCATCCTGCGCCCGGCCGTGCAGCTGGACATGCTGGACAGTTTCGCCGGTCTGGAGGCCGAACGCAAGGCGCTCGGCGAAGCCTATGACGCGCTTGAACGCGCGCGCGCAGCGCTTAATTCCCTTTCCATGTCCACGGAGGAGAAGGAACGCCTTCTCGACCTTTACCGCTTCCAGCTTTCCGAGATAGAGGGCGCCGAGCTCCGTCCCGGGGAGGATGATGAACTGGAGGCCATGCTTCCCCGCTTCAAGAACGCGGAAAAACTATCCCGGCTGGCGGGGGAGTCAACCGAACTGCTTTATTCAGGCGAAAATTCAGCGGTGGAATCGGCGGGCCGGGCCATGCGCCTCGTGGAGGAGCTGGCACTTCTGGACCCTTCCCTTTCTGAAACCGCGCGCGCACTGCGCTCCTCGCTGTCTCAGGTGGAGGACTGTGCGCGCGAACTGTCCCACTACCGGGACGCCCTCGAGGCGGACCCGGCCGCGCTGGACCGCATGATGGAGCGGCAGGATAAAATAGCCCGCCTGAAGAAAAAATACGCCCCAGGCATACGGGAACTGCTTGATTTCGCCGGGACGCTGAGGGGCAGGATAGACGCGCTGGCTTCCACCGACGAGCGGCGGGCAGAGCTTGAGGCCGCGGTTGAAAAGGCCCGGCGCGGGCTTCTTTCCCTTGCCGAGGAACTCCACGACAGACGCGCCGCCGCCGCGGGCAAGCTGGCGGCACGCGTGCTGAAGGAAATAAAGCCGCTTGGTTTCCCCGAGGTCAAATTTTCCGTTTCGGTGGAAATGGACGAGCAGGACCCGGGCCGGACGGGAGCGGACAGCGTCGATTTTCTTTTTTCGCCCAATCCGGGCCAGCCGCTCAAGCCTCTCAAGGCCATAGCGTCCGGGGGCGAGATGTCCCGCGTGATGCTTGGCCTCAAGACCGTGCTGGCGGCGCAGGACGGGGTCTCCACGCTCGTTTTCGACGAGGTGGACGCCGGCGTGGGCGGGGTGGTCGGCCGCATGGTGGGGGAGAAGATGAAGGCTCTTTCCCGCGGCAGGCAGGTTTTCTGCGTCACCCATCTGGCGCAGGTGGCGGCCTTCGGCGACAGCCATTTCAGCGTCAGCAAGGACGCTAAAGGACAGGCCACGCTGGTTAGCGTGGAGCCGCTCGACGGCAAGGCGCGCGTGGAAGAAATAGCGCGCATGCTGGGCGGGCGCAGGGATTCCTCCCGGGCAGGGTTGACCCACGCCTCGGAGCTGCTGGCGGAGTGCAAATCCGCCGTGCACGGCGGATAGTGGACGGACACAGGTAAACAAATGGAAGAGACAAACGCAGCCCCCGTCGCCGCGGAAGCGCGGCCGGAGCAGGCCGGTGAAGCCTGCTGCAGGAAACCTCTTATCGCCAAAATAGCCATTTTCTACAAGGCAATGGCGGTAATAGTGCCGCTTTACGTAATCGCCATGACGATAGCGCAGTGGACGATGATATTGCGCAGCGGGATGCCTCTCACGGACAAGAACGCCCTTTCCCAGATGCTGGTGGGAACGCTTTACAGCGTGGTGGTCGGTCTGGTGGTGGCCTCGCTCTTTTACGCGCTGGCCTGGATTATAGAGCGCCTTTCCGCGCTTGAACCCAAGCGCTGAGCGAAATTCTGTGATTAAAAATACGCGCCGCGTTTTACTGGCCGCCCTTATCACGGCGGCCTGCGGCGCGTTTGCCTTTTGCCAGCAGGAACCGCCTCCCCCCGTCCAACCGGAATTCACGGCGGCTTCGCTCGGTTTCGCGGCGGGGGAGGGCGTCGCGCCCGCTTCCGCGGACGCGCTGTCCGAGTTCTTCCTGTCCGTTCTGACTTCCGACGGGCGACTGACCCTTTGCCCGGCGGACAGGGTGCGCGACGCCTATCAGGGTCCGGCGCCCTCCTGCCGGGATTTGCCGTGCGCCCGCGGCGCGGGCGCGAAATTATCGGCCTCGTACATATTTTCCGGCGAAGTGTCGGTGATAAAGGCGTCTTCTTCCCCTGTCGAGGGGCAGGAACCGCCCGCCGCGCTGACGGCGTCCCTGACGCTGCATATACTTGAAGCGCGGGAAGGCGGTTTTGAAAAAACCGTTTCCACGCAGTGCCCCGCCGGGGAACTGCCCTCCCGCATTTCCGCGCTGGCGGCGGAGGCCGCCTCGGCGGTGGAAGCGGCGCGCCGTTCTCCCGCCCCGGTTGCCGTGGCGGTGACGCCTGCGGCCGTTCCGGCAGTCGCGCCTCCGCAGACGGCATCCATTCCAGCCGAGCAACCTGCCGCGCCCCCGGCTCCCGTCCTCCAGGGCTTTACCGAGGCCGAGCTTAAGCAGGCGGCACTCAATCCCGCGCCGAGGCCGCAATTCGTGTCAGCCCCGCCGCGAAAATATCCTCTGGGCGGAGAATATGGAATCAGTGTCAACTGGCCCGGCCTTGGCCTGCGCTGGAGTCCGGACGACAAGTTCATGTTCGAGGGCAAGGCGCAGTTCGCAACCAACAACAGAATAGCCGGCGCGCGCGCGTTCGCCCTCTTCCCGGAATTGGCCGGAACGGACAGGCTGGTCCCGTATGCCGGAGCGGATTTCGAATGGGTTTTTTCAAGCTATCTTAAAGGCGGTTTCACCGGCGGCCTGTTCGCCGGGGCCGAGTTCATGTTCACAAAGACCCTTGGCATCGGCCTAGACACGGGCCTTTACTATGTGCGGGTGTGGAACGAGCACGGCAATGAAAGCGACATCGGCATAATTTTCAACTCGGGCATCACCTGGTATTTCGGGAAATGAATATGAAAGGAATTTTCAAAACCGCGATTCTTGCCGTTTCCCTGCTCCTGTGCGCGGCGGCGGGGCGGGCTTTCTTCGTTTCCTTCGGGACGGTCAACGGAACAAGCAAAGTGATACAGAAGGGTCTCGATAACGGCAAGCTGCGCCCCAAGGTGCAGCCTCCGGCGTCGCCTTCGGTAAGCGGTCCTTCGGTGGGCGGCGTCAACACCGCTTTCTCTTTCTCCGCCACGGCCTCCGACCCCGCCGGCAAAACGCTCCGCTACGGCTGGGACTGGGACGGCGACGGCTCAATAGAGGAATGGAGCGGCTTTCTTCCTTCCGGCACCGCTGATTCCCGCCAGCATGCTTTTACCGCCATCGGAACATATTCCATCAAGGTTGTCGCCGCGAACAGCGACGGCGTGCTTTCATCTCAGGTTTCCTATCCGTTCCAGTGCGTGGCCAACAACCCTTCCACCCCGGCGGCGCCAACGGGACCTTATTCCGGCCTGATTAGCACCCAGTACACTTTCACTGCGGTTACCACGGACCCGGACCTCAATACCATCCGCTACGGCTGGGACTGGGACGGCGACGGCACGATAGACGAATGGTCGTCCTACGTTCCAAGCGGCACGGCGGACGCGCGGCCCCATTCCTTCCCGCTTACCGGAACCTACAGCATCAAGGTTCTGGCCGAAGACCTCGGCGGGCTGCGCTCCGCCTTCTCCCCGGCCAAGAGCTTTCAGGTAACTTACGGCAATCCCGCGAAACCTCTTTTGTCCGGTCCCTCCAGCGGCGGGGCGGGCAAGTCGTATCCTTTCCAGGCTTGGACCACCGACCCCGCTGGTCTTCAGATAAAATACGGTTACGACTGGGACGGTGACGGGACTGTAGATGAGTGGACGGCTTTCATGGCTTCTGGTTCCACCGCCACGGTGTCCCACGCGTTCAGCGCCGGAACCTATTCGATTTACGTCCGCGCTAAAAACAGTTCCGACCTCGAAAGCCTGATATCCGACGCTTTCCCGTATACAGCCGTTTCAGCCCAGCCTGACGCGCCAGTCTACGTTTCCGTCCCGACAAACGGTTCCCGCGGGCAGACGCTGTCTTTCTCCGCGAACGGAAATGACCCGTATCTTCAAGATGTTCTGTTCGGCTGGGACTGGGAGGGTGACGGCGCGGTGGACGAATGGTCCTCTCAGGTGGTTTCCGGCTCCACCGACACCCGCACGCATATCTATACCGCTACCGGAACATATACGGTCGGCCTGCATCTGAAGAATGCTTTGGGGCTTGAGGCCGCGTCCGTTTCCAGCGCGACGCTGAGCATTACTGCTCTGAGCACAACCACGATTTCGTATGAATCTTCAGGAGTGAGTTCCCTTTCCCTTGCGCTTAATTCATCCGGTTTGCCTAGGGTCGCTTATTATAACGGCAGCACGGTCGCCTATGCCTCGTGGAGCGGCGTTTCCGTGGCGACCGAAGTCGTAAAGCCTTACGGAGGGGATGTGTCCCTGGCGCTGGATGCCTCCTACCTTCCGCATATAGCGGTTTCTTCGGCGACGTCTTATACTGCCGGAACCCTTAACTATTACAGCACCAGCGGGGACTGGAGCGAGACCGTGATTGCAAACGGAGTGAAACCGCGTTACGTCTCGATGGCTTTTGACACCGCCGGGAATCCTCATGTGGCTTATTATGATGAAGTCGCCAATGCGGTCGTGTATGTGTATCACAATGGCACCGCATGGCAGTCTCCGGTTACCGTGGCTACACAGGTTTCCTATGCCCAGTTCACGGACATTTCCCTTGCCATGGCGGGGACGGATGACGCAAGAATCGTCTATTACGATTCCAACGACTATGTGATGAAATATGCGCAGGGCGGCTCTGGCGGGTTTACCAATCCGCCTGTTGCCATTTCCACGACGCCCGCAAGATATGGTTCGTTAGCCATAGACTCGTCCGGTGGAATACATGTGGCCTATTCCACTGCCACGATTGCTACACCTTATGGCGCTGTTTATATCGCCTCCTGCACGGCTTCCTGCACTTCCGGATACACAAGCTGGTCCCGGGAGCGCGTGGGTACGACCGAACTCGCGCAGAATGTGTCACTGGCGGTGTCTGGAACGACGCCGAAAATCATGTATTACGACAAAACGGCGCAGGGACCGGTGTATGGCGACAGGTCTTCCGGCTCCTGGACCCTGTATACGGTGGAAACATGTGGAAGCACTGCTGGCCGCGTCGCTCTCAGGCTGGATTCCTCCGGCAATCCGAAGGCCGCTTATTACTGTCCCTCCGACAGCATCCTGAAGCTGGCGTATTAGCCCGTTTTTCACGCGCGGACCATAGGGCCTATTAATACAATGGGCCTTATACGTCCTTGACTGCCTGTACCCTACTTTCTAAGCTATTTATATATATTATTGTCCCGGAGATTGAGATGCGGGCAGCCACTCCTTTTGCCTTCTTGCTTAGAACGGCGCTGACAGCGGCGTTATTGCCGCTTCTGTCCGTTTTCTCCCATGCCGCGGGCAGTTCCATTTCAGACGGATTCAAGGCCAACGCTGTCGAGTACGTTACCTCATGTGGCGCCGGCGGCGACAAAAACGCCTGCATAGACGACTGTTTCCAGAAACTTCGCGAGAAAGCCCGCGTGGCCGAAAGGTCATGGTGCGTGGACGCTTATGCCCAGGCATATCCTGGAGCAGCCACCGGACCGAAGCCGCCGGTCGGTCAGGGCGGCAATGTCCCCGGTTCCCATCATCTCCATACCCCGCAGGGCAACGCCAACAACACCACCGGCACCACCAATACCGGTTCCCCTTCCACAATTAATTCTCCGGTGGTTGTGGGCGGCAACAATTCCGCCGTTGCGCCTTCTGGCGCCAAGCCGCCGTCCGACCCCTCCGTTGATTCCATGAACGGGCGCATAGACAGCGGGGAATTCCTCGGCGTTTCGCTCGAGCAGTTCCTGCGCAACCTTTTCCGCTCCGGCCTCACGCCGGAACAGATAGAGAGAATCCGCTCGCGGGCGGAGAAAAACCCGACGCTGTTCAAGCAGGAGTCTGTGCCGGGACAGCGCGTTCTTCCCCCCACCGAGGGCGAGCAACCCAAGAAGGACGTCACCCAGGCCGACCTTGATCGCACGACCGGCCCGGGCAAGGATTTCCTGTCGCAGAAAGGCATTTCCAAGGATAATGTGGCGGACCGTCTGGGCATAGACCCCAGCGCCATCAAGGCCGCTGATTTCGACAGCGCGAAGGTTCCCTCGAAGGGCGGCCCGGTCGTTGTGGGCGGCAATTTCTCGATAACGGAACTCGCGTCCCGCTCCTCAAGGGGCGCGCCGGTTAACGCCGCCGGTTACGACCGTTCCCGGCCCTCCAAGCTGGCGCAGGAAACCCAGAAGCTCCAGTCCGCGGAGGAGAGCCGCCAGGCCCTTTATTTCGCCCAGCAGGCCGGGAACAAGATGAATCTTGGCGACTATGAGGGCGCGGTCAAGGACGCCACCCTCGCTCTCGCCAAAAACCCCGCCAATTCGGGCGCGCTGCTTCTGCGCGCGGCAGCCTTCAACCATCTCGGCAGATTCGATGATGCCATTGCGGACGCGGACAGCGCCATACGTCTTCAGCCGGGCAACGCCTCCGCTTACAACACCCGCGCGTGGGCCCTCGCGCAGAAAGGCAACTACAAGGATTCCTATGCAGACGCCTCAAAGTCCATAGAGCTGGACCCCGGGGTCGCTTCCGCCTATTTCAACAGGAGCCAGAGCGCCGAAAAGCTGGGCGATTTCCGCCGCATGCTTGAGGACCTGCGCGAGGCTTCAAGGCTCGATTCCTCCTATGAGGCAAAGCTTGCCGACGCCTTCAGCCGTTATGGTGACAAGGTGCCGGGCTTCGAATACAAGGGCGCGGCCTTCCCGCAAGCCGGACAGTCGGCCCGCGGCGATTCTTCCGAGCAGGGCGGGCAGCAGGGCGAGAACACCAACTGGAAGAAGGTCTACATGGTGCTTGGCGGCCTGCTGGTCGGCGTGGTGATTCTGATGCAGATACTCAAGGCCACGGCTCCGCTTCCAAAAACACAGGCCCACACCTCCGCGATGAGCCAGTACCTTATACTGCGCCAGATAGGGGAAGGCGGCATGGGCGTGGTATATGAGGGGTATGATAAAACCCTCAAGCGCAAGGTGGCTATCAAGCGCATGCGCACCGATTTCGCCATGAGCGACGCTGCCCGAGAGCAGATACTCAACGAAGCCCGCACCGTGGCCTCGCTGCATCACCCGAACATAGTCGAAATATACACGCTTTTCGAGGAGGGGGGAGACCTCTGCCTCGTGTTCGAACTGATAGAGGGCCACACCCTCGGCACCCGGCTGGAGAAGCTGGGCCGCATGTCCTGGCAGGAGGCCCGGCCCGTTTTCGAGTCCATATGCAAGGCGCTCTCCTACGCGCACAACAACGGCGTCATACACCGCGACCTCAAGCCTTCCAACATCATGATAACCAGCGACGGCACGGTCAAGGTCATGGACTTCGGCGTTGCCAGGCAGGAGGAGGCTTCCGGCAAGGGCACCAAGACGATTTCCGGCACTCCGGCTTACATGTCACCGGAACAGCAGCGCGGCTACGTCCGCAAGGAGTCGGACATTTACTCCCTCGGCGTCTGCCTGTATGAAGTGCTTACCGGTTACGTGCCGTGGGAGCTTGAAGGCTATGAGCCCGGCAAGAACAAGGTCATTCCGCCTTCGAAGGCCGTTCCCTCGTTGCCGGTGGAGGTGGACGCCCTTGTGGACGCCGCCCTCCGGGACGACCCGGACAAGCGCATAAAGACCCCCGCGCAGTTCATGGAAATGCTCCAGGCCATAGGCTAGCGGACATATTTTAAGTCGTAAATTAACGAGAGGTTATTAAAAATACTATGACAGTCAGAGTAAGATTCGCCCCTTCCCCGACAGGCAACTTGCATATAGGCGGCGCCAGGACCGCTTTGTTCAACTGGCTTTTCGCCAGAAAGATGAAAGGCACATTCATGCTCCGCATTGAAGACACCGACGAGCTCCGCTCCACCGCCGAATCGGTCAAGGCCATTTTCGAGGGCATGAAGTGGATGGGGCTTGACTGGGACGAGGGCGCCATGCCGGACGGCACCGACAAGGGCTCCTTCGGCCCATACTTCCAGGCCGTGCGCGCCCATAACGGCGTTTACAAGAAATATTCCGACCAGCTTATCGCGGAGGGCAAGGCCTATCACTGCTACTGCACCCCGCAGGAACTCGACGCCGAGCGCAAGCGCGCCGACCTTGAGAAGCGCCCCTACCGCTACGACGGCCGCTGCCGCCGCCTTACCGCCGAGCAGAAGAAGGAGCTTGAGGCCCAGGGCCGCAGGCCCGTCGTCCGTTTCCATATCCCCGAGGAGGGGACTACCGAGTTCCACGACCTCATCCGCGGCGACCTCAAGTTCGAGAACAAGCTGCTCTACGACCTTGTCATCGTCAAGGCCTCCGGCTTCCCGACTTACAATTTCGCCTGCGTCATAGACGACCACCTGATGGACATCAGCCATGTCATCCGCGGCGACGACCACATCTCCAACACGCCCATGCAGCTGAACATCTACAAGGCGCTGGGCTGGAAGCATCCCGAGATGGCCCATCTGTCCATGATACACGGGCAGGACGGCACCAAACTTTCCAAGCGCAACGGGGACGTGGCGGTGGGCGATTACGCCGCCAAGGGTCTGCTGCCGCAGGTGATGCGCAACTATCTGGCCCTGCTCGGCTGGTCCACATCGGACTCGCAGCAGATTTTCGCCAAGGGCGAGCTGGAGGAGAAGTTCGACATCGCCGGCTGCCAGAAGAATCCCGCCAAGTTCGACCTGGTCAAGCTGTCCTGGATGAACGGGGAATATCTCCGCGCGATGTCCCCCAAGGAACTGGTGGAGGCCGCCATGCCTTTCATAAAGGCCGCGCATGTGGCCGAAGGGGCCGACCCCGCCTTCCTTGAAAAGGTCATTTGTCTGGAGCAGGAGAAGTACAAGCTCCTGACCGAGATACCGCACCTCATAGAGTTTTTCTTCACCGAAAAGCCGGTTTTCGACCAGAAGGCCGTGGACAAGGTCTTCAAGAAGCCGGAGGCGCGCCGCGTGCTGGAAGGAATGGCTAAGGTTTACGAGGCGATTCCCTCCTTCACGGAAGCCGAGCTTGAGAAGGCCGCGCGCGAGTTCGCCGCGGCAAACACGCTGAAGGCCGGACAGATTTTCCATCCCGTGCGCGTTGCTGTCAGCGGCCGCACTGAAGGGCCGACACTTTTCCGGATGCTGGAATATTTGGGCAGGGGAAAGGTGGTGGCGCGGATGCGCGCAGCCGCGCCGATGTGCGCGGAAGCCGCGGTCTGACGGAGTACTGAACGGTGGCGGACGCCGTCCCTCCGGGGCGGCCTCCGCGGGGCGGGGCGGGTTACATTTTCTGAAAGAGCGGGTTCAATGAAATACTGGATATCAATCGGCGGGGACATCAAGGGACCGTACAAGCCGCAGGAACTGCTTGGCGCTCCCTTTTTCCACCCGGGCATGCTGGTCTGTCCTGAAACCTCCCTTGGGGAAAGCGGGGAGGACTGGCGCTGCGCCGATTCGGTTGAAGATATCTCTTTCCTTATGAAGGGCGGCACCGCTCCCGCTGACAGGGAAATGGCCGGAGAGCCGCTCGCGCCGGAAACGGACGAGGAAAGCCTCCCTGAAGCGCCGGAGGATTCCGGTTCCGACGGGGATGAGGACATAAGGCGTTATCTGGCGGGCCTGGGCATATCCTCCGGGTCCATCCCGGCTGTTTCCGAAGAGGACGCGGAATCCTGCGCCAGAGCCTCCGTGACCGATACCGAAATAGAGGAACTTGAGGAGGAGGCGGACGGGCTCAAGGCCGCCGCCCCTTCCGCCCGTGCCCGCAGGCCGGTTCCCGAAGCCGCGCGCGTGGAGGAAGCTTCCGCTCCCGAATTGAAGCTGCCGCGCAGTCTCGGCCAGTTGGAGCCCGCGTGGCTGGCCAGCCTTGAAATGAACGAGGTCATACAGACCCTTTCCGCCTCGTCCGAAAATTTCACCACCCGGAACGACGAGGAGGAGACCTCCATCGCCCTCTCCGAGCTGGATTTCCCCGTGCGGAGACGCCTGTCTCCCGAATACGACGAGTATGCCGAGGAGTCCCGCTCCCGCGTTTCGCGCCGCCGCAGGGCGCGCCGCATGGCGCGGTACGAAGAGGATTACGACGACGCCGGGACGAGACCTCTTGAAAGCTGGGAAGAAGCGGCTCGGGCCGGGCAATACGCTTATCCGG
>Ga0209016_1000976_pt1 | contig 27166 bp, 20 predicted proteins | sample EPASupsiteSAE305_FD_187265 | JGI IMG/M metagenome (GOLD analysis project Ga0209016, IMG submission 187265) | Bioremediated contaminated groundwater microbial communities from EPA Superfund site, New Mexico - SAE3-05 (SPAdes) (version 2) | ecosystem: Environmental > Aquatic > Deep subsurface >...
TCCCCAATGTTCGCCCGGACACACACCGGCAGCCACTTCGAAGTTGCGAAAACCATGTGAAATCTCAGGAGCATTCCATGTATTCCACATGCTGATAAGCATAGTGTCTTTGCAAACGCGGAATCTATCACCCCAAAAGCCATTAGTCCACTTCACAGCCGACAAATCAACGTTAGTAAGTTGTGCATACTTACTTTTCGAGGTATTCATTAAGGCTTTTTCCTGTGCCGGCAAAGCCATAAAAGCCGATAATAAACCAAGTGTAAGAAGTCCTTTCTTTATCATTTCTTTTTTCGTTATTATAATGTGTTAACTATAAGGACGAAGAAAGGGCGGTTTTGTAATGGGGGAAACTGTATTTAATCAAGTCATCTAGGTAAATTTAAAAGAAAGACAACAATGTCATTGCAATATTTATCATATAAAATATAATTTATAATTACACAAAGTTCTTCAACCATCTATTTTTCCTCTTTAAAAAATAACTGATAATAGTACATTTCTTTATTTTCATCATATCCTCGTTGAATAAACTCATCTCCTCCATGAATAGAAATATCGAAATTTTTATCTAATCTAATAGTACTCATTTTTCCTTTAGCTTTTTTCTTTAAAGCTTGTTCTGAGACGTCAAAGATTTCATCAATTTGTATATCTCTTTCTTGTTGATAAGCAGTTTTATATTTACTAAAACGGTCTATAACATCAGGTTGAATAAATACCTCTTTTGCAAATCGCTTCATATCAATAGAACTATTATTTCTTAGAGCATTCACACTTTTACTCAACAATATAGCCTGATCAGCTCTGGATACATCAAATTCTTGCGGAAGTTCTTTTTCAACAAAATTTCTACAAAGAGATAAAACATTTTGAGTATTATGAAAATCATCCTTGTGTGGAGAAATATGCAGAAAATCCTCCATCCAATATTTTGCTTCAACTCCTTTATTTGTATTATCAACAACTGCGACCAAATAGCCCGTTTCTTTTTCTGTATTGAAAATCAAGCATCCTTTATCCAGTTTATTTATATTAATACCTTTTTCACTTTCAATCTCAAAACAGCCAGCTAAAGGATATACTCTTAGAAAAGTATCCTTGTTTTCTGATTTAAATAGACCTACTGCGTCAATTATTTTGTCATCTATCATGCAACCCTTAAAATAAACCACATAGAACTCTCCTCCTTTTATTTTTGGATGAGTACTTTTTTCATATAGATGCTTTGCTAAATTTATAGACTGTTCATAAATAGAACTTTGACAATCAAATATTTTAGATACATAAGAATACACTTCATTAAGGTTTAAATCTGATTCATGATAAAAACAATTATATTCATCTGACTTAAATGGAGTAACAAAATAATGTAATAACAAATTTCTTAATTCGTTATTAGGCTCTATTTTTGCAGATGAGAATTGACAACCTTCATCATTAGCTTTATTCCCGACATTATGAATCACAATATTAAGAAGTTGCGAATAGCGAAATTCTATCATTATATTAATATTTTAAATACAGTAATAAATACGAATAAATAATTTATAACATTAGATGTAATACTAAGCCCAAATAAGACCAACCATAAACAAAACAAAACGATCGGTATTAACCAAAGAATAACTTCTACTATTAATAAACGATTTCTTTGTTTTTTAAGCTCGAATTCCACTAAAGAAAACCGACTTGTAATCTTTGCTATATTGTCATATCTAAATGTACTTTTATATGAATTTATATTATCTTGAATAAAATTTAATGTACTTTGTTGATTATTTAAAAAAAGCTGAATTATAACTGCAAATATAAACAAGCTCAATATTGTTACAATATTTTTAATTGTTAATAGTTCAGAATAATCAAATGTTGTAAAAGCCAGTACAAATACAGTAGGAATTGCAATTAATTTTGTTTGTGCTTCATTTATTACTGACTGTATTTTCTGTGTATATTCTAAAGCTTTTGAATCTAATTCTATTTTTAACTTATTATAAGAAAAATCTCTTAAATAGAATTGGTATGCATTGTTGCATTTATCATAGAACTCTTGAAAATTAGATAAAAGGAACTTAAATCTATTAGACTCATCAATTTTTTCTAAGAAATTTATTAGTTCATTAATGAATAGGAATTTCTTTTCACTATCAACTCCTTTGAGAATATTAGAAGTCGCATTTAATTTATCAATTTCACTATCCATCGATAGTATGTCTTGTGAATCATATTCAAATGGAAGAAACACTGTTTTATCTTCTCTAAAGATGATTGAATTCTCAATATCAGCATCTATATATGAGTGCTTTGCAATATTTTTAATTGCATTGATTAAAGTTATTACAGTTACATGTTTACAAATAAGTCCATTCGGAGTTGTATTTGAACATTTAATGTCATAAATATAATATTCTTTCTGAGGTTCAATGTAATATTTATTTTTAAAAAAAAATGATTCAAAAGAATCATAAAAATCTAATAGAGCTAGCTTATGCAACGATAGTTCTAAATTTACAGGTTCCCCATCATTAAGATCTTCAATATAGATAAGTTGCTCAAAACATTCGTGCTCAGCTAAATATCCTAAACATTCTTTATCTGCTACAATATAATTGTTACAAAATAAAGTTCCAGATTCAATACGTCTTTCAGATCTATTAATTATATTAACAATTCTCGATAGCATTACTTTTCTAATTCATGAATTAATCCAGCAGGTAAATGTTTGAAAATAAGCTGTTTCTTATTCTTATCAAAGATTATCTCTTTTCCCAACAAGTCATTATCGAATCCGACAGTAATATCCTCATCCTTATAATATATATATTTAATTCTTCTTAGTTGCGTCTTATCACCACTTACTATTTCACTAACGCCATATTCTTCTGCGGCAGCAAATTCTTTAAATTCTTCAGGTTGTTCATTATTTAAAAGTGCAGAAATAGAAGATAAAGATATCTCTTTCTTTTTATTTAGACAATCGTTACAATAATCAAAAACATCATTCCTTTTTTTTATTATATCCTGTCTCTCATATCCTTTTCCTTGAAGAAATTTATTTATAGCTATTATTAATCTTTTTGTCGATTCTGTACTAGTCGTTTTATCTGCACAATCTATAAAAGACATAAAATAAAAACTAACATCTTTATTGCCTTTTACAAAAGATAGATACGTCTTGCTCTCTAAATCGGTTCCCAATTCTATATTTTGCCATTTTGTAAAATTAATAATACAAGCAACATCAACTTTGGACAAATCCAGATTTTTAACATCTTTTATCGTTAAATCAGTTTCACTAACGACATATCCATCCTTATTATTAATTGTCAATACAAGAATATAATCATTATTATTATCAGTATTTAAATAATGAGCAAAAATAACAAAGCCACCAGTAGCTGGAACAGAAGTTGATACAACAGTTTTATAATGTTTAACTGCATTTGAAGAAAACAAAAAAAAATTATTATCCTCACGATAAGCTTTTAGAAAATTTTTAAATTTTGGATCACCATCTCCAAAAATGCCATAAATTGGACCTGACTTTTGATTGTATACCCTATTTACTTTACCGACAAATAATTTTTCCTTCTTTGTTATAGGAATTAGCTCTGTTGCTTCTTTTAAAACAGTATGCCTATCACCAGCGACCTTTATAACTTGGTGTATAACAAAACCTTTCAAATTTATATTAGCTCCAATCTCTTTTATTACTTTTGCCATAATATTATATAGTTATTATTTTATAATATATTTTTCTTAGAATTTAAGAATTACCATCCGTCTTTATCAATAATAAAAACATTCTGCTTTTGACTTAAAGCCTTAAGCTCCTCTAAGAGTAAAGCCCTTCCTACATTATTATACACTTTTATTTTGCTAAACTTGGCGTTGGCAAATTACAGTAAAATATACATACTACAATGTTTGTTTTAAGAGAATTACTATCAATTTCTTTCTCTATTACTTTAAAGCACGCATCTATATTAGTTATTTCATTTGTATTCTGCGGCAAATCTAAAACCAAAACGAATCCTAACCTTGTCATTGCAGCATATGTAGCAGCTTGACTAGCTGGTAGATATTTTTCATTTATGACATCTATTAATGCCTCTTTTGAATTCTTTCTAACCTTTAATTCTAATGGCAATTCTGAATATAATAAATCGACTTCACCTCCAAATTTCTCAGGTTTTTTACTTATCAAATCGCCAAATTCATCTTTTAATTTTTCATGTAAAAATGGTAAAAAAAAGTCATCTTCCATTTGAATATATTTCTTTTCACCATTACACGCCAACCATTTTTCCGACTTTTCTTTTATAAATGAAGGTTCTTCTATGCAATAACTTACTTTTTTTAATAGCCAATGAAAAATTATTGAAAACTGTTTTTCTAAATTAGGTCGACCAACAAAACAAGCATTATTAAATATTCTCTGATAAATTCTTTCATAGATTTCAAGTTGAGTTTCAGTTAAAGCCTTTCTCTGTTTTGCATTTAAACCATAAGACTCCGCTAAATATTTATTGTTTATAGCTGGTTTATTAATAGAATACACAACATCAATATCTTCAATTTGTAAAGGTGAACTTACTATTTTAAATTTATTAATATCAAGAAGACCTATTGATTCCATAAAAAACGGTAAGTTTATTCGTTCAGAAGCCCCTGTTGTCAATGCTTGTGGAAGTGTCAATCTTTCGCCATCTTTTTCAATTGTAGAAAGTAAATGTCTATATTTTATTTCCTTCAAGTTAAATTCAAAGGACCTTTCACCTGTTTCATTTTGTCTTTCGTTAAAATATTCATTAGCAAACTCAATCTGTTTACGATATGAAACTCCAGCACCTAATTCTGCAACTTTATTTTGAAATGTAGAAAACAATTCTTCTCTTAAGGAAATATCTTTTAATATGTTTTGAGCATGAATTTTAATAAAATCATTTGGTATTAAAGAAACTACATAGCTGTGCAAATCATAATTAGTTTCAACACTATAATTTTCTATACAAGGACTTAATCCCATTGAATCTCCATTCTTTAAATAATGGAATCTTTGATCAAGATATTCATTATAGAAATTTGTTAAACAAACGCTATTTTTATTAGATTCAAAATCTGTCTTTAATATAAAGTTAATCACATCTACAAGATACTCTGAATTTCTATCCTTTTGGACAGTTTTTTTTCCCGAAAGCATTGAGGACAGTTTTTCCAAAGAACCCAAATAAGGGAAAAAATCAAATAATGAAAATTTAATCTGATGAATAGATGAAGAATATATATTATCAATTTTAGAAACTAATATCGAAGCAATAGTTAGTTCAGTTATATCAGAGAATTTTAATTTAAATGAAGCTCTTCCTAGAAACCCTTTTTCTTTCATTTGCATTTTTTATAGTATATATAGCTTGATGAAGCTATGAAATGTATATATTCAATCAGATAAGTATACATTATACACATTATCATTTTTATGATTATTATTTCTTTGCAAATATAGTTTTTTTTCTCGAGTGTTAACATTTTATGTATAAAAATTTAAATTATTTTTTTTATACATAAAACTAATCGAGAGTAATATATTTTAGCCTGTCTCATAATTTAGGTATTTCTCTAACTTTCATTATTAATTCAAGTCCAAGTGCATCGTTTATTTTTCTAAGAGTATCAATAGATGGATTACCGTTACCTTCTTTTATAGCCTTATTAGTCCGAAGACTAACCCCGGAAATACCTGACAAGTCTTGCTGAGTAATATGGAGCAAGTCCCTTCTGTCTTTTATAATATAGTAGAAATCCATAAGTACATTATTTTGCCCATTTGAAGCAAATATTGTGTATTTTATTAGATATAAAACAAAAAAGTGCAATATTCTGCATATTACACTTTCCTGTTTTTCATATTTTAAATAAGCTACAAATAAATATCCCCAGCCATATATAACTTACACTCTCCACTAATTTCAACTCGTTCACCTAAATATTTGCAAGAAAGGTATCCCTTACGAGCAGATAACTGAATTGCAGAAAGTTCTTTCTTATTTAGTTTTGCCGACCAGTAAGGAGTCAACGTTGTATGAGCTGACCCGGTAACTGGATCTTCATCAATGCCGGACTGCGGAGCGAAGAATCTTGAAACAAAATCTACATTGTTTCCTTTTGATGAAATGATTACTCCCCTACACTTTAACTTTGAAATCTCTTTCAGATTTGGCTTTATATTAACAATTTGTTTTTCCTTCTCAAAGACTAAGAAATAGTCTGTTTTACCTTTATAGGCTGCTATTGGTTTTAGATCAAATCCATTTGTTATTTCATCCGTGAGTGTTATCTCTTTAAATTCATCGGAAGGGAAATTCAAGGTTAACAGTTCTCCATTCTTGCAGACAGATAAATCGCCGCTTCTGGGTGAATAGAAATGAATGGCATCTTCTTTATGACCTTCATAGTTGAACAATATATATGCAGTAGCAAGTGTGGCATGTCCGCATAGGTCAACTTCGACCGCCGGAGTAAACCATCTTATCTCATATTTATCACCTTGTTTCACATAAAAGGCTGTTTCGGCAAGGTTATTCTCCATTGCTATCTTCTGCATAACATCATCACTCAGCCACTTTTCCAATGGGCAGACGGCTGCAGGATTACCTGAAAAAACTTCGCTGGTAAATGCATCTACCTGATATATTCTTTGTTTCATATTGTGTGTATTAGCTTTTTCACCGTTTTCAAATAAACTACAAATGATATTCCCCATCAATCTTAACAACAGCATTACCACCAAAAAGCACCTTGCCATCTTTGGTATTAAGCTTCACAATATTAAAGAGATCTTTTTCGCCATTTTGTTCTATTGAAACTGGCTGACCGTTCCACATCTCATTCTTCTGCATATAATATCCTATTGCCGAATTTCCTGAACCGGTTGCGGGATCTTCAAGATAGCCAAACTTCGGAGCAAAGACACGGGTTCTTATTTTATTTGATTTATCAACTACATCGTTGGTGAAAACGAGTATTATATCTATATCGTTATTGAGGCAGAATTCTTTCAATTTGGGTTCATCCGGATGCAGAGCAAGGATATTATCCAAATCCACAATCGGGACTATCAGTGTTCTTAAGCCTGCATCTATTAACATAACAGGGTGTTGCTGATCAATACTTTCAACAGCAGTCTGAAGATTCGCGGCTATATCTGCCAATGGAGGCTTTACTTCAAGATATTCAGGATTTGGAGCTGTGATAAATACGGCATCGAGTGACTGAAGTTCGTTATATACCGCCAAGTCTCCTTTATTGGTTTTGATTGTAATTTCTTTAATCAGTTGCAGCTCCTTATTACTTTTTACCAGATTATACATGCAAGCAATAGTTCCGTGTCCGCAGAATTCTACTTCACATTCGGAAGAGTAGTAACGCAATCTGTATGCATTGTCAGTAAGCAGAGTACAGTAAACCACTTCGGACACAAATCCTTTGTGGTCTTTTGCTATACTTAGCATTTCTTCTTCTGTTAATTGCTGATCTTTATCGAGGAACAGACAGGCGGCAGGATTCCCTTTTGACTGTCCGCTTGTAAATGCATCCAGTTTTCTATAAACAAATTTATTCTTTGTATCAGTTTCAGAGACTGCACACGGTTTATCTGGTTTCGCCGGATTAGTTGTAGTTGTTTTCTTCTTACCGAATTTATTAGCTTTTTCCCATGCAGCCTTTCTGGCCTGGTATTGCTCGTACTGATTTTCTAAATAATTATCCGCCATAAACTTTTTACTTTATACTCTGAAAAACAAAGGTATTCAATTAATTCTTTTAAAAAAGGGAAAATATTAATTTGTTACAGATCTAAATATGTAGAACATTCTTTGATTCTCTGCCGAAGAAATTGAAAAAGCTGGCGAATGCTTTATTTTCTCTTGTACAAAACAAATATATCTTCTGTACAAAAGAATTAATTGATTTGTACAGAAGATTGCATTCTTTTGTACAAAGATTCAATATTTTGAATAATCATATAAAAATAAGAAAGTCGAAGCAGCAATTAACTTTGGAGGAATACTTATAATAATGTTAGTAGCAGATAGTAGTGGCAGATAAATGTTCCAATAATTTATCTGCCACTAGTCAAAACGCCTATAAACAGGGATGTTTATCTTTATTTAGTAGCAGGTGGGAGATGTTTTTTGAAAAAAACTTTTTTTATTTGTTTCTACTGAATTTAATCTTTGGTCAGTTCAAAATAAGTCCTACACATTTTACTGTGCGTATAGAGATAGAAGAATCAGCCGACAGATATGTACGCAGCTTTTTGATAAAAACATCCAGGCTACGTGATGTATAAAAATCACTTGTTCCCCAAATGTTTTCAAGAATATCATCTCGTTTCACAATCTCTCCCCTGTTTTCGCAAAGCAGTTGAAGAATCTTCGCTTCACGGGCGGTAAGGTTCCAGGATTGCGAGTTGAACTGTAATACTAACCGTTCTGCATCAAAATGATAATTACCTAATGTGAATATATTTTTTTCATTTCTAGATCTTACGCCATTCTTAAGTTTCAGCAACGCCTGAATATGTGCATCAAGCTCTTCGGGAAGAAAAGGTTTCTTTATATAATTATTCACACCGGAATGATAACCGATAGTAACATCCTTTGGTGAACCTTTGGCAGTAGCAAAAACAATAGGAGTATCACCATCTGTTTCACGAATTATTTGTACCATTTCATTTCCATCCATTACTGGCATTTCAACGTCAGATACAATAATATCCGGTTTAAACTCCTTCCATGCTTTCAAACCCTCTTTACCATTTAGCACAGGCATAACATTATACCCACCAATCATATCCTCAAGGCTTCCCTTTATAATATAATTCAGGTTTTCATCATCCTCAACCAGTAAAACTTTTATCATAATTCTTCTATTAATACCGGTAAACTGATAGTAAATTCACAAAAATCATTCTCAACACTGGAAACAGAAACTGTACCTTCATGCGCCTCAATTACCCGAAGCACATAACTCAGTCCAAGACCAAATCCTGTGGCTCCGCCTTTTCTGCCAACGGCAGCTGCTCTTTCGAACTTTTCAAATATCTTAGCCTGATCTTTAGGAGCTATTCCAAGTCCATTATCTCTGACTTTTATTACAATCTTATCATCTGTCTTAAAGCAACTAATGTCGATCTTTACCTCGTTATGAGAATATTTTATCGAGTTATCAATCAGGTTACTGATAGCTTCCTTTAGATATTCATAGTCGGCTACTACAAAAGTGAGATCATCGGAAAAAGACAAATCAAAAGATATTTTTTTATGCGAATTGATAGAGAACTTATTAACCAACGAACCGATCATTTCTTTTAAATCCACAATCTGTTTATTCAGCTTCAGTTCTCCCTGCTCCAGTTTGGCAATAGTTAATATACGGTTAGTCAAAGTAAGCAAATGGTTGCTCTCGTCCATACAAATTTCAAAGTACTTCTCCTTCTTCTCTTTTTTATCATCGAGCTTGCCGCTTCTTAACATATTAATTCCCATTAAAATAGTAGAAAGAGGAGTTTTCATATCATGAATCATTGCGTATGTAAAGTCCTGACGAAGCTGGGCTATTTTGTTCTGCCTAACAATTATTTTTATCTGGAAAAAAATGCAGTAACCAATTACTAACACCATTAAAACAGAACCTACAAGCATCAAAGTCATTTGTTCAAAAATAACTCTATATGGAGAAATGAGTAGCACCTGAATTCCTTCAGTGTTTTTCTTATTTGTAGGAATTATAATAGACTTTAATGCACCTTTAAAAAGTTCTTCAGTATTCTTGCTGGTTGTTTGAATAACTTCACCAGTCTGAGGATTCACTTTATTCAGTATATATTTAACCTTAAGATGAGATTGCTCTAACGATTTAGAGAACAAACTATCCAGGCTGGAAATTACCAAAGGTCTATTTAACTTCACAAGAGATTCCTGCAAATCAACATAATTAGGAAGAAACGACGTACTTTCTCCCGAAATTGTGTCAGAACTAATAAAAGCCCCCTTCGGCATAGATTGCAAAGCAATGCTAAGCCTTGCAAAAACCTCTTTTTGATTTGATTCTGAAAGGCAGATATTTATTTTATTCTCTATTTGGCCACTTACAAAGCGATATGCATTATAAAGCCACAATCCTTGTAGTAATAAAATAAATAAAATGGCTGTTGCCGTTATAAACTTTGCGTAATTGCTATTCATATTCTCCAAATATACTGCAAAAATAACAATTAGATTAGATTGGATAACAATTTAATAACATTCTTTTTTTTTATGATTCTATACTTTTGCCCTCATCAGATTTATAAAAATAAAAAACACAAAATGATAACAGAACTTACAGTCGAAGAGATGGCCAGCATAGAAGGCGGAGAGTATATTATTATTTATCGTTTAGGCCCCAATGGAGAAATTATTATGGTACGAAAAAATATCTAGTTTATATTTTCACATAAAATACATTTTATTGTTTTTTGTCATCCAAAGATTTATATTATTCAATTGGTTAGGTAGTATAAATGAATTGCTTAAGGACTGTATTAATTCAGTCTTTAAGCAATATTTTTTTTATCAGTAACACTACTAATCGCTACAGAACAAATCCATTATTCTAAAAGAAACAATTTAAAGAATGCTATTACCCTCTGAATTTATTGAAAACAGTATTGAAACTTATACTTACAATCATTCAACCACATCCCAAAAGATTTATTGGGTAGTGCTTTTAGTTATAACGCTGGCTTTAATCTCTCTTCCATTTATCTATGTTGATATATCAATACAAGGAAATGGAATAATAAGACCTATAGCCGAAAAAACTGAAATAAAAGCTCCTGTTACAGAACTGGTTGACTCTGTATATGCATACGAAGGAAAAAAACTCAGGAAAGGAGATATTATTCTCAGTTTTAGAACGAGTAACTCTGAGTATAAGATTCTATATCAACGCCACCGTATTGATGATTATAAAACACATTTAGCCGATTTAAAATTCCTGGCAAAAGGTAAACAGCCCCCCATTTTCCATTCACCGGCCCGTCAACAAGAATATAATTATTATATAAAACGAGAAAAAGAACTTGAAACATCGTTAGATAAGGCTGAAAAAGATTTAAAACGCAATAAATTATTATTCACTAAGAAAGTAATTTCTGAAGAAGATTATGATAAATCTTTCTATCAATACGAAATTCAGAAGAATGAACTGGCATCGTTAAAAGAGAACCAACTGAGCGTATGGCAAACAGACTTAAATAACTATCAGAACTTGGAAAGCGAAATGAACGCATCTTTTAAACAAGAATTAAAAAACAAAGAGTTATATGTAATAAAAAGTCCGGTTAACGGAACTCTTGATCAATTTTCAGGAATATATAAAAACAGCAGCGTGCAAGCAGGCCAGTCACTTGCAGTAGTTAGTCCGGATTCAACTCTCTATTTCGAAGTATATGTAAATCCCCGAAACATAGGATACCTTAGTGTTGGAATGCCTGTAAATTTTCAGATTGAATCATTCGATTACAATGAATGGGGAACTGTTGCCGGGAATATAACAGAGATATCATCTGATTTTTTAACGGACAACCAAAACAAGGATCTATTTTATAAAGTTAAATGTAGTATGAAAAAAAACTACTTGCAGCTTAAAAATGGGGAAAAAGGGAAACTTAAAAAAGGGATGACAGTAAACGCTCATTTTATGATAAACAAACGGTCTTTATTTAGCCTTCTGTATCAAAAAATAGACGAATGTATTAATCCCGCACAATTTAAAGTAACACAGCATTAAAAGAATCCAGATTATGTATAAAAAAGGCGTTAAGATAAAACAGCATGATGCAACAGATTGCGGGGCAACATGCATTGCTTCGATAAGTGCACATTATGGATTAAGATATCCAATTTCAAGAATCAGACAATATGCATTTACTAATAAAAAAGGAACAAACATTCTTGGATTAGTAGAAGCTGCCAACCGTTTAGGATTTAAAGCAAAAGGTGTTCGGGCAAATGCTGAATCATTAAAGATAATCCCCAAACCGGCTGTTGCACATATTATTGTAAAAGAGACGCTTCAGCACTTTGTAGTAATTTGCAAGGTTACAAAGAAGAGCATTACTATTATGGATCCTTCCGATGGGCAATTACATAAAATAAATCAGGAAGCTTTTTTAAAGGAATGGTCAGGGGTACTTGTTTTAATGGAACCCGAAGATAACTTTAAAACCGGAAACCTGAAGCAAAGCATAGCCAGCAAATTTCTGTCCTTGCTGATACCACACAAAAGCATGATGTTTCAAGCAGTATTTGGTGCATTCATTTATAGTATTCTTGGATTATCGACAGCTTTGTATGTAGGAAAAATAACCGATTATGTGCTTGTAGACAAAAATGTAAACCTACTAAACCTGATGGGAATAATTATGCTTCTCATCGCAATACTGCGCACATTTATAGGTTCGATGAAAAGTATTCTGGCCCTGAAAACAGGACAACGCATTGATGCCGCATTAATTCTGGGATATTATAAGCACATATTAACTCTTCCTCAGCAATTCTTTGACACAATGAGAGTTGGTGAAATAATTTCGCGGGTAAATGACGCTGTAAAGATTCGCAATTTTATCAATAACGTTTCGCTTGATTTAGTTGTGAATGTTATGATCTTATTTTTCTCTGCTTGCTTAATGTTTTTATATTCATGGAAACTAGCTGTAGTAACCCTGTTATCTGCTCCACTCTTTTTTGCAGTTTACTGGATTTTCAACCGACTGAACCGAAAATATCAACGAAAAATTATGGAAAGTGGAGCCGAACTGGAAACACAGTTGGTTGAATCATTAAATTCCATTTCAACAATCAAACGTTTTGGAATTGAAGAATATGCTAATATAAATACCGAAAATCGTTTTGTTCATCTTCTGAGGAATACTTATAGAAGTATTTATGGATCAATTCTTACCCAAGGGGGAATTCAATTTATTTCCACCGGTATTACAATTGCAGTATTATGGATAGGAAGTAATCTGGCAATCAAACAAGAGCTTACTCCAGGAACATTAATGGTTTTCTATTCGCTGATAGGATATGTATTATTACCCATAGACTCATTAATTAAATCGAATCAGACTATTCAGGATGCATTAATTGCAGCAGATCGTCTGTTCCAGATTATGGACCTGGAACAGGAAGAAAATAATGATAAGATTGTAATTGAGCCGGAGATGATTGGAGATATAACATTCGAAAATGTTTCATTTCGCTATGGTAGTAGAAAACAGGTGTTCGAAGCACTCAATCTGAAAATAGAGAAAGGAAAGACTACAGCTGTTATTGGAGAAAGTGGTTCCGGCAAAACTACACTGATATCTATCTTACAACATATTTATCCTATTCAGTCGGGAAATGTTCGTATTGGTAGCTACGATATTAGCCAGATAAGTAATGATAGTCTGAGAAAAATAGTGGGAACCGTACCTCAGGAGATAGAACTTTTTGCAGGAACAATTATAGAAAATATTGCATTAGGTATTTTTCAGCCGGATATAAAAAAGATTGCTGATTTGATTGAGCAACTTGGGCTAAAAGAATTTATAGAAAAACTTCCAAATGGTTATCTTACTTATATTGGAGAACACGGAGCTTCTCTTTCAGGCGGTGAAAAACAGCGCATTGCTATTGCCCGGGCTCTATATAAAGAACCGGATATTCTTATATTCGACGAGGCAACTTCATCGTTGGATTCTATTTCTGAACGATATGTAAAGCAAACTTTAAATGCGCTTGCACAGCAAGGAAAAACAATCATTGTAATTGCACATCGCTTAAGCACAGTTAGAAATGCTGATATGATAGTAGTACTTAACAAAGGAGCTGTTGCAGAATCTGGAAATCATAAAGAATTATGTGAAACAAACGGAATCTATAGTAAACTTTGGAACGAACAATTTAACCAGATAGATTGATTATTTTTTATCATTGCTAAAATTAAGTACCCGGCAGTGACTAATTTTTATAGAACATTAGAATCATGAAATCATCAGAAAAGGCTCATTTTTCTTATAAATATAAGAAAATAACTTCTTCTCCTCTATTTCTCAGAAGCGCCTTATTAGGTAGTGTTATTGGAGGACTTCTTTATATTATATTTGCTATTTTATAGGATACTTTTGCAAGCAATATAAAACGGGCACTGTCCATATAATTGTTTAAATGGGCAGTGCCTGTTTTTCCTCACAAATTTAATTAATAATCAACTTATTTTCTTTCATCCTCTGCCCAACAAAAATCAAGAGCCGATTCGCGCTGAAGAGCAGCATCCACAATCTGATTAGCACTATCAATAATAATCTTTTTTATTGTTGTGGTACTAACGCCAGGAGTATATGGGAAATAAACAACACGTTTGTCCGGTTGAGATTTCATCCACTCCAACCCTTCCAGATACTTATGTTCCCAATCGTCTCCAATGGTCACAATATCAATTTTCTCCTCCCGAAGCTGAGCCACCTCGGTTAATTTCACTTGTTTCACTACTTTTGTCACGCATTCTAAAGATTCAATAATCCTAAAACGCTGTTCAAAAGGTATAATGGGTTTCATCCCTTTGTACTTTTCAATGAGTTCATCTGTGCTAACGCCAACAATCAGCTCATCTCCCAACTCCGCCGACCGTTTTAATAAGTTTAAATGTCCTACATGAAATAAATCAAAACTACCTGAAGTAAATACCCTAACCATCTCTCTTTTATTTTAATTCAGTTTATAATTCTCTATTTCCTTTATTCGTGCAGCCAATTCATCCAAATCCTCTTTTGTTTGAACGCCTAAATGCGATACCCGGAAATAATGAGGAGTGCCTCCGGGCATTATATATATATCTTGTTTTAACAGTTCGGTGAACAATATATCTCCGTTTTTACGAACGAAAAATCCGGTAATGCAATTTGAGGGAACTTCGGCAGGTACTTCCCAACCATTCTTCTTACAAAGGCTTCTGAAGTAAAGCGCTTTGTCTCTTACTTCATCAACAATAACATTAGTTCCCTTTTCAACATCCATTTTTAAGCGGGCATGCAATTGCATAAAAAGTGTAGTGGCAGGACTGTAAGGCGTTTGTCCGCGTTCCAGATTTCTAAGGTTTTCTGCAAAATCAAAATAATAACCTTTACGGGCGTAAGGCAGATTCTGAACGCTCTCGGCAAGCACTATCAAAGATAATCCGGGAGCAATGTTCAACCCTTTCTGGCTACTTGTAATGCAGATATCTATTCCAATCGCATCCATATCAAGAGGATCGGCCAGGAAAGAACTAATCACATCAACAACTAACGAAACATTATACTTATGACAGATATCTGAAATCTTTTTCAGATTGAACAACTGCCCTGTAGAAGTTTCATGGTGCTGACATAAAAACACATCCGGTTGAGATTCAATTATGGCACTTTCAAGTTTATCATAATCAATATCCTTGGCAAAAGGAACTTCAAAGATTTCGTTCGGGCAAGCATAATAATCGCATAAGCTTTTCCAGCGATGCCCGAATGATCCGCCTGATATAATAAATGCTTTCTTCTTAAGAGTTACAAAATTAGTAACTACAGCTTCCATAGCTCCTGTACCGGACGCTGTATAAAAAATAACCTTTCCTTTTTTGCAGTTTATGAGCTGAAGCATCATCTGCTCAGACTCTTTCACTAATGCAGAAAAGGCAGCAGTACGCATATATGGTATCTGTCCATTATTTATCTGCAATATTTCTTCCTCAATATTACCGGGAAAAACGTATGATTTCATTTTTTATCGTTTAATTCGTCCAAATTCTTTAATACTGGTGTATCTTCTCCAAAGATTAAGCTTCCGTTGCTTGGGAACGCCATGTTTGCTTATATAATCAGCCATAGCATCTAGCATACGCTTGCACACATTACCATCCAGATAAGGATCATAATTATTTTTAATCCACTGTCGTTTTTTTATTGCACCTTCATCATATAGAGCTGTTTCAAAAGCATCCGATAATTGATCGGGCTCAGCAATATTAGTCCAATAAATATCTTTTGAGATTGTACGCAAAGTGATGACCGGTCTATCCAGCAACAAAAACTCGTATACGGTAGATGATGTATCACTAATCATCACATCCGACATTAGTTGGTATTTTGTTACGTTAAAATCATCAATCCAAACAATATGCTCTTCGCTTTTTGCCAACTGTTTATATTCATCAATCCACTCCTGCTTAGTTAAAGGGTGGAATTTGAGTAATAATACAATATCCTTTTTGTGAACAAGATCTACAAGAGTTTCTTTGATGTGTGGCAAAGAAGTTAAAGAAGGCGAGAAGGTTGGAGCATACAGCACAACCTGCTTTTTTTTATGCTCAGCCAGCAAGTCAGCCTTTTCAGTATCAAAACTATGCAAGTGCTTTTTAATCCAGTCTTGCTTTGGCCATCCGGTTTCTACGACTTCAAAATCTTTATATTTTTTAGCCAAAGTAGAGAAACCTTTAGTAAAGAAGGGGCCCTGAGTGAAATAGGTATCAAAATATCTTCTTATCACCCAATGATCTTTTTTCTCAGCGGCATATCCATGAAAAACCTGAATTTTTACTCCGGGAAGATAATATGGAACGATATTTCCCGGAACAAAAATTGCTTCCGGTGAAAAATCGTAGACTTCCTGTATATTATTGGTATATGGAACTTCTTCACTTAAAGGGAACAAAGGTATTTTTTTTTGATGTACGTACCAGATAATTTTATTATCCGGAGATTGTACTGCTTCTTGATAAATTGGATATAAAATATCAATGGCATATTTGTTTTCACAAAATAGTATTATACGCATTTTTTTAAAGAACTAATCTTTGTTTTGAATCATTTATTTAAAACAAACGCGAATTTACATAATTACTGCATAAAAAATAGTACTTTTTTTAATAACATTGCTATACAAAATATCTTTATTTATATGAGAGCATCTATATTAAACAGTAACAAATTATAAAACAACTACTTAATAAACAAAACAAAGGAATAATAATAAAAAGGCAAGCTAAGAGAAAATATACTTTTAGCTTGCCTTTTTATTGCAAATACTTATCACAAACTTTTTACTCAACTTCTTTTATGAGTCTTGATATACAAATATACAGCCTTTCAGACTTTTGCATCGGGCTTATTTTATAGTAAACATTTCTGCAAATCTTTTTAGATGTGTATTATCCGTTCCACAACAGCCACCAACAATTTTCAGAGGAAAGTCTTTATGCAAAGCAATCATGCTATCGGCAAGCTCTATATCTGAAGAAGATTTTAAACAATTGCATTCATTAAGTTCTTCCGGACTCAGGCTGGATGCATTTGCTTGTATACCCATAAATCGTGAACGAACCAATGGAGTGTTATTTTCAGCAACGGACAAGGCTTGATGTAAGTTGTCTGGATGCACACAATTTACTGTATAGCATAAAGGATGCGTTTCGGTACTGGCATCAATTACTTCTATTGCTTTATGAATTGATGTACTGTCGAGCAAAGTTCCATTCTTACGAATCATAAAGCTTATGATGTAGGGAAGTCCCGTTGTTTCCATTGCTTTTGCCATACCAATTGCTTCCGGCAAAGCAGGCATTATTCCTGCAAACAGATAGTCGGCCCCGGCTTTTTTGAATGCTTCCAAATGAGGTAGATGAAATTCTATTGCTTCATCTATGGACAAGGACTCCGAAGGTTGATAAGCATCTCCCCTACACCCTACCAAACCTCCGACATATACAGAAGTGGTATAATCCGATTTTAATTCAGATAGAAACGCTTCATTATCGGCTATAATATCTCTATCACTGAATGTAGAACGGAGAACTCTTTCTTTATTAACTCTACGAGTTGGTGTCATTAACATAATCGGTAACTGAAAAGCCTCAGCAATATCCAGATATTGTTTGTAAATATCGGCCAGCACCTCTCTGTATGTATCATTATAAATTAACCCGGCATGAACAATATCCTCATCCAAAGGTATATTATATTCACGACGTAACCGCTCAACAATAGCTCCTTCCGTTAATATTATGGGAGACTTATGAAACGTTGTTTCAAAAGAAATATTTTTCATTCTATTCATTGTATATATCACATGCAAATATACAAACAAAACGAGTATACTTTACGATTCAGTATATCTTTCAGAATTAGTGATATACATCTTCTAATTAAAACTTAGCATAAATAAGGGTGATCTTTCGATCACCCTTATAAAACAAAACATTTTCAACTTTACAACTTTTTCTCAATGAATCAAACAATAACAAACATTAAGCTATACTATTATTAAAACTTCTCTTCTGCACAAGCTAATTCCACAATCTTCTTATTGACTAGTGAATCCAAGCCTTTTAGCTTATTCCATACAAACAAGCTATGAATAAAAGCAATAACAAAAGCTATTGTCATCAAAGTTTTACTACCATTCCATCCAACAGTTTGCTGATACCACAAAGCAACAGATACCAAAAGAAGTGCAATAATTATTCCAACGCTCCTTAAAGTCAGCAGATCTTTACGAGTAGGTAATTTATCTTGCAACCTACTGTTCTTGAATCCATAAACAACATATACATCAAAACCGATCACCATCCAAACAAGGAGGCGTATCCATGTATCCGCCGGCAAAAATATCATCATAAAAAGACATGTTGCTATACCCAAAACCGGAACTAAAGGTACCAATGGAGTTTTAAAAGCACGAGGTGCATCAGGCATTTTCTTCCTCATTACTAAAATACCCGCACAAACCAGGATAAAAGCCAAAAGAGTACCAATACTAGTCATCTCGCCAGCCACTCGAGCAGGAACCAGAGCTGCAAGAGTTCCACCAACAAACAACAATATAAGATTACTTTTTATTGGTGTTCTGTAAACAGGGTGTATTTGTGAAAAGATTTTTGGTAACAAACCGTCTTTACTCATACTATAAAAAATCCGGCTCTGACCTAATAGCATAACGAGTATTACGGAAGAATAGCCGGCAAGAATTGCAAGAACAATAGCTTTATTAAGCCATGGGTAATCCGGATGAATAACCCCCAAAGCATCTGGCTTGCCCATGTGGTCAATAGCTATTGCTACGGGAGCAATACCATCAAACCCTTTGAATGCTGTATAGTTAACAACTCCGGTCATTACGTGTGCAAACAGAAAATAGAGTACTGTGCAGATAAGTAAAGAAACCAATATACCAATAGGCATGTTTCTTTTGGGGTTCTTTGCTTCTTGAGCTGCCGTACTTACAGCATCAAAACCTATAAATGCAAAGAAAACAACGGCAGAAGCTCTGATAATTCCACTAAAACCGTATTCTCCAAAAGTTCCGTTATTAGCAGGGATATATGGTCTATAATTTGAAGTATCAATGTATTTCCATCCTAAAATAATAAAAACAAGTACCACTGCTATTTTTAATATCACAATTATAAAATTAACTCTCGCACTTCCCTCAATACCTTTAATCAGGAGTAGACTTGCCAGAATAATGATTATGGCTGCCGGAAGGTTTATTATTCCCCCATCCCAGGGACACAGGGTCAGTTCCGGTGGTAGATTAATACCTATATCTTCGAAAAACTTAACCAGATACCGGCTCCAGCTAATACTGACAGTTACAGCTGCAATGGCATACTCAAGTACCAGATCCCACCCAATAATCCAGGCAACAAATTCTCCCATAGTTGCATATGAATAAGTATAGGCACTACCCGCAACCGGAATCATGGAAGCAAATTCTGCATAGCACAATCCGGCAAAGCAGCATCCTAAGGATGCTACTATAAAAGAAAGTGTGATAGCCGGACCTGCCTGATATGCAGCAGCACCTCCTGTAATAGAAAATAAACCAGCACCAATAATTGCTCCAATACCTAAAGCTACAAGCCTTGATGGTCCTAAAGACTTTTTTAAAGTATTGCTATCGGTTGCATTCGACTCGCTTAATAAACTACTTATTGATTTTCTTACAAATAAACTCATTCAGTATTGTTATTTAGTTTCGTTTAACTCTGCTTCATATCTTCGTTGCTTATTTCTTTACCCGATAATCTAATGCCGGAGCACGATTGCCTAATAAAGGTTCATAATGAAAATCAGAACCACGACGTTTGTTGAATTCTTGTTTTGCCTTTTCTACTAATTTAGAGTCACTATATAACTCAATTGCTGATAAAGAGAATACCTTGGCTGCATTTATAAGAGCTTTTGTTCCAATGGTTGACCCTCCTGCTGCAACATTTTGCCAACTATGACCTGCACTTCCCGGAATAAATGCCGCTGTACCAAAACTAACTGTAGGAACAGTCCAGCTTACATCTCCCACATCAGAAGAACCTCCTCCTTGTGAAACTCGTTCTTCTTTAAGAGGTTCTACCCTTTGCACTCTTACTAAAACCGTATCGGACTCATTTAGCCCTTTGGCTATTTCTTTTGCAAAAGCTGCCTCACGTTCGTTATATATTACCCCTCCTACTTTTTCCAGTTTTTGCTGTACCAGACTTGCCAATGTTTTATTGTATAATCTTTCATAGAACCCTGAAATAATTTCAGACTTCACTGTCGTTTGAGTTCCTAAAGCTGCACCTTGAGCCGCCTGATTAATCCAGGTTGTTAAATCCTTTAGAGTTTCTCTTTTAGGACTACGGATATAATAGGATACCTTGGCATAAGCAGGTACTACATTAGGAGCCTCACCACCATTGGTTATAACATAATGAATACGGGAAGAAGTTGGAACGTGTTCTCTCAGCATATTAACCATGTAATCAAATGATTCTACTGCATCTAATGCTGAGCGTCCTTTATCCGGACTCCCGGCAGCATGAGCAGCTTTTCCATAAAAGTTATAATCTATCATTTGTATCGCCGTACCTGTATCTGTGCTTACTCCGTTACCAGAAGAAGGATGCCAGTCGAGCACAACATCTACACCTTTAAAATTTCCTTCGCGAACAAGATACACTTTTCCTCCTCCTCCTTCTTCTGCAGGAGAACCAAATACTTTTATAGTGCCTGTATGTTTTGTTTGCTCAAGCCACTGTTTAACAGCGATTGATCCTGCGACCGAGCCTACACCAAACACATTATGACCACAACCATGACCATTTCCTCCTTCTACCAAAGGTTTTTTATATGCCACCGTATCCTGTGATAAACCAGGTAAAGCGTCATACTCGGCCAAAATTCCAATCACCGGACTTCCGCTGCCATAACTTGCAACAAAAGCTGTTGGCATTCCAGCAACGCCAGCTTCAATTTTAAATCCGTTATCCTGTAATTGCTTCTGAAGCAGTTCGGAACTTTCTTTTTCTATAAAGCCCAATTCAGCTTTGCGCCATATGCTTTTCTGTAATTGGTCGTAAACAGGAAATGAGTTATTTAAGTAATCAATGGCAATATTGCCTTTGTTTAAAAAATGCCCTTTGTTCTGGGCAAAGCAGCCCAATCCCAAAGCTGTTGCAGCTAAAATAAATAATGCAAATTTCTTCATTGTAATATATATCTTATATTCTACTAATAATCTTGATTTCTGCTTTACGTGAGCCGTACACTATTCATATAAAGCATGCATAGTAAACTAATCTAATAACTTGAATTTTGTTTCAAATCACTATCAGCTTGTATATCATTATACGGTATAGGGAATATCCATTTATCAGAATCGGTTACGCCAAGTACTGTTCCGGCTCTTTTTGTACGTACCAAATCAAACCAGCGATGTGGTTCGAAAGGGAATTCAACGCGGCGTTCATTCTCGATTGCAAGAATTATTTCAGATTTTGAAAGTCCGGTTAATGCTTTTATCTGAGCACGCAACCTCACAACATTCAAATCACTCAAAGCTCCGGTAAGATCAGGTGTTGCTTTTTTAGCACGTGCCTCAGCTCTAATAAGATATTGTTCAGAAATACGCAGAATATATGCCGGATCATCCCCGGTTGTTCTCCAATATAGGTTTCCCACATAGAAATTCTTATTAATTGCAGTAGACTGATCTGAATAAAGAGCCTTTCGGGTTCCGCCTGTTTCTGAACTCCCCAACAGTGATACTATGCCTTCTGATGGAGCCCATTCATGACGTCCTCCATTAGCAGATGATAACCAATAATAACCATGAGTATTTTTATCGGAAGTAGTATAAAGCAGTTCAAAAATTGACTCTTTTGTCTGCTTATTACTAAAGAATGATGGATAGTCGACTAATTGATAATCGTTAGTATCGGCTATTAATATAGAAGAATACTCTTCTGCTTTTTCCCAGTTTTCAGCATAAAGATAAACTCTGGCCAATAATGCACGGGCCGTATTCTTTGTAGCTCGCGAACGATCAACTTTTTCTGGCAATAAAGAAAGTGCCGTCTGCAAATCTTTAATAACTTGTTGATAAACTTCGACCTGAGTGCTTTGCTTTACTCCATCAAAATCATGCGCTGTAATTGTTCCCTTAGTAATAATAGGAATGTTTCCCCATGTTCTTCCCAAATCGAATAAGGATAATGCCCTTATAAAGTAAGCTTCTCCAACAATTCTATTCTTATCTGTGTCTGTTAAAACCTGAGAAGACAATGCCGATACCTTGTCAATTACCTGATTGGCAGCATTCAGAGTGGCATAAATTGCATACCATGCTGTATTTATGGTTGTGTTATCAGATTGGTATGAATGATTATTAAAAGCTCTGTAGTAATTCAGTGATCCGGTCCAGGTAACATCATTACCAGCTAAATAAATAGCTGCAACAAATTCTCTACCATAATAGTTATCAGATTGTAACTTATCATAAGCTCCTGCCAAAGCAGCTTCTGCCGATTTTTTATCTACCACTGCTGATGCATCTGATACAGACTGCTCGGGCTCCAGATCAAGAATATTACTACATGAGCCAAACAGCAAAATGAAATTTAAGAGTAATATTTTATATGTATGTTTATAGAATTCTGTTGTTCTCATATTCTTTATTATTAAAATGTTAAGTTAACACCAAATACAATTTGTCTTGGCTGTGGTGGAATAGCAAAATCGAGTCCTTGAACTGTTCCATTTGTTTGATCGGCAGCTGTATTTCCTTCAGGATCAGCACCAGAATATTTAGTTATAGTAAACAGATTTGTAGCACTTGCATACAATCGGATTTTACTCAACCCTGCCTTTACAAGAGCTTTTGGAGAAAGGGTATAACCAATAGTCAGATTACGAAGTCGCAGAAAAGAACCATCTTCAAGGAAACGACTACTCTGGAAATCATTATTGTAGCTTCCATCAGAATTAACAACGGTAGAGGCACGAGGTATATCTGTGATATCTCCTTCTTTTTGCCAACGCTTCATCTGGCTCTTTAACAATCCCCAGTTTGTACCACGTACACCACCATGTTCCTGAAAGAAACGATTCATGTTAAACACATCATTACCTACTGAGAAGTATAAGAATACCGATAAATCAAAACCTTTATATGTTAGTGTATTTCTAAGTCCACCTGTAAAAGTTGGCCATGCATCACCAACTATCTGGCGATCGGCTGTAGTTATTTTACCATCTTCGTTTACATCTTCATATACAGCATTTCCTGTTTTGGGATCAACATACAGTTGCTTGTAAAGCCAGAAAGAATACATTGGTGAACCTTGTTGCAAGCGCACCCAGTCTCTTGAATATTGTGAAAAAGATATAGGTAACTTCTCTACTAAATTTTCATTATGTGAAATTTGGAATGATGAAGTCCATTTAAAATCTCTTGTATCTATATTGGTTGAATTAATTTCAAATTCAACACCTTTATTACTCATTGCACCCACATTCTGTATAGTAGAAGAGAATCCGGTTTTTCCTGCTATTGGTACATTCAAAAGCAAATCAGAAGTATACTTATTATAATAATTGAGCTCGAAAGAAAGTCTGCCTGCTAAGAAAGAAGATTCAAGCCCCACGTTCCATTGACGAGTTGTCTCCCATTTCAGATCCGGATTGCTTAACTGAGAACTGGAAATACCTGCTGAATTTCCGTAATTAGCTCCCCCACTCCAAAGACCTAATGATGCAAAATCATCAATATCCTGATTACCGGTCCAGCCAAGACTGGCTTTTAGTTTTAACTCATTGAACAGATTCAGATTCTTTATAAAGTTTTCCTGACTGACGCGCCATGAGGCTCCTGCTGAAGGGAAATAAGCCCATCGGTTAGATTTTCCAAATCTTGAAGAAGCATCGGCACGAAGGTTGGCATCAACACTATACTTATTATTGAAACTATAATTCGCTCCACCAAAGAAAGAAACTAGTCCCGAGGAAGAACTACTTGTTGTTGCAGAAGTTATAGCTGCCGAAGATATTGTTTTAAACTGGTCACTTGGAAAACTTGAAGCATTAATCGACTCTTGCTGATAATTACGTTTCTGCACTGTATTACCAAGGAAAAGAGAGATAAAATGCGAATTGCGAATGGTTGTAAAATAATTCAGCAATTGCTCTGCCACCCAAGTTTGTTCAATACTGGTTGCATCGGTAGCTGCTCCATTGGGTTGTCCGTCGGATAGCTGAGTATTGAAATATCTTTTCTCGTGATAGTTATTCAAATCGGCACTAACTGAAGATTTAAAAGATAGGTTTTCTTTTATATTCCATTTTGCATATACATTATTGATTGAATGTAAACCATACGCATGATGGTCATTGTTATTAATCAATGCTACAATGTTATCAAAGATTCCATACTTGGCATAAGAGCCATCTTCATTATATATAGGAAGCAATGTAGCAGTATGCACACTAGCTTGAAGAATACCTTTAGGACTATTAGCCGTGCGAGATAAAGAACGAATAGAATAATCCAAAGAATTACTGGTACCTATTGACAATTTATTATTGATCTTATGGTCAAGATTAACACGGAAATTATATCTCGAAAAGTCCTGTGTCTTCACAATAGCTTCCTGAGATGTGAAACCACCGCCTATAAAGAAAGAAGTTTTGGCATCACCACCATTTGCTGAAATGTTATAGGTTTGTACGTTTGCTGTCCGGAAAACAAGACTTTGTCTGTCATAAGTTTTTTGATCTTCAGGATTTCCAAGTCCTCCTTCTTCTTTAGGGCGATATGGTCTTGTGGCATAAGATTTTCCATCATTTACCCATGCTTCATTAAGAATTTGTGCATGATCAGGGCCTGTGGCAAGATCCCACAATTTAGCGGCTTTGGAAAAACCATATTCAGCATCCAGGCTGATCTTTGTCTTACTGTTATTTTTCCCTCGTTTAGTAGTAATCAATATTACACCATTTGCACCACGTGCACCATAAACAGCTGTAGCGTTGGCATCTTTAAGCACTTCGACACTTTCAATATCAGCTGGATTTATATCCGAAAGAGGATTAGTAGTTTGTCCACCAATACTGATTGTTTGCAAAGTTTTACTGCTAATTGGTATCCCATCAATCACGTATAACGGATCGTTACCTGCATTAATGGATGTAGTTCCACGTAAACGGACAAAAACACTCGATCCTGGAGTTCCCGAAGTTGTTGAAACCAGAAGTCCGGGAGTTTGTCCTTGTATTTTCTCATTCAATCCGGTTCCTGCTATGTTCTTAAGTTGATCCGCCTTTATTTCAGAGATAGCACTGGTCTTTGCATTTCTCTTTGTCTGAACATAACCGGTAACAACAACATTATCAAGTTCGTTCAAATCTTCATTCAAGTAAATTGTTATCGGTTCAGCTTCATAAATATCAAATTCCTGGGGTTTATATCCAATACTTTTTACCGATAGAGTAGCAGGCAAAGCTTTTACTTTTAGTTGAAAAGCCCCATCTACATCCGTAAATGTTTCTCCAAGTTGCCCTTTTAGTTTGATTGATGCACCAAACACAGATTTCTTAGATCTCTCATCGAGAATTGTTCCCTTAAGTGTAATTTGTGCATATGTAGTAAAAGTGGATAGACTCACAAACAGGAAAACCAGTTTCAATCTAATAAAATCAGAAAAATCTCTTTTCTTTTTTGCCGTAGTAATTGTTCTTATCATATTTATTTAGAGTTATAACGAGCCTGCCCTAAATCAGTTTATCAACAGAAAAAGGGATATTCGTTTTATTTTATTTAAAAGAGTTCTGGTTATTTCAAAGACAATAGTCTTTCGGTTAAATGGTTGCTTTGTTCCACTAACACGTCTTTGTTTAAATTGAGAAAACCAAATCCATGGTTGTATTTCTGTCCATCAGTTAATACCCACTTCAGAAAATCAGAAACTTCTTTCCGTATGTTTTGCTGAGAATAAACAAAACCGAAATTCACAACAGGTATTGTCTCTATCTGACTTCTCTCTAATAATGTAATTGCATCGTCCACATTACCTGATAATACATTTTTCTCATCTTTTTTCAGGTCGAGTGGCAACAGTGTTATTCCATCTTTTAATTTGCGGGTATTGATGTCAAAAAGATAGCCCAGATTATTGTAAGCAATACCAATAGTGTCTTTTTTCACTGCTGAAAGCAGATAAATATCATCGCCCAACACTTTTTTCCCTTTAATTTCAGAAGATTCGTGACCAAAATATCCGGCTAAAGCTGTAGAAGCACAAGAATGATTTTCGCGGGCATAAATTGTTGCCGGTAACTTTGGTTTCTCTTTTTTCTGATCATCACCATAATTGAATGCTTCGAAGAAAAGTTTGTCTATATCCTTTTTGCTCAATCCTTTCTTTGCGATACTTGTTAAAAATGGATTTTTGCTATTGGTTACCGGTAATAAAGCATATCGACCGGCATATACTATTCCATCATTCTCTTTTAATTCATCTTTTTGTGGAAAATGAGCAATAACATTTAAATCAGGATCCTCAGCATTAGCTTTACTTTGTACTAATTTCAACTGCACATTCGGATTAATCTTTGTATATTCTGTTATCCACTTTTCTATTAAAGGATAAGTAAATTTCGTTCCGCTTATCAATATCGGGTTATTATCAGAGTTTTGTGCAGTAAGGCCTGTGGATAGAAACAATAAGGCTAAAAATAGTTTGCCAAAATATTTTGTTTTCATAATTGATTTTGTTTTTGTATTATAAT